>ENA-ORXM01005136-ORXM01005136.1-marine-metagenome-genome-assembly--contig:-NODE-5136-length-10688-cov-3.967864_pt1 | contig 10688 bp, 10 predicted proteins | sample MGYA00237867_ERZ511480 | MGnify/ENA primary metagenome ERZ511480 (study PRJEB26309, sample SAMN06266103) | marine metagenome | isolation source: Algal blade | place: United Kingdom:Sidmouth, United... | reverse complement strand
CGCAAGATTTCAGAAATTGAACGCAGCAGGAAAAATCCCTTTCTCCCACCTCTTTTTCACTCGGCCTGAACATGAGCGCCGATGAGCCAACGATTTACGAAAAAACTATGGTCGAGCGAGTGGCTTAACCTTCAGTATCGTCTAAAAACACAACGACACCCTGCTTGACCCCAAAATCGAACGCAAGCGCTTCATCAAGCGTATCAAGAAACACGTCACCTGTATCTTCATAGCGCGTGTGCATGGTGTCCCAGATAACGCGTTCTTCTAAAGCCTCGACTTTGTCTGTGTCTGGGTTAATCACGAGCAGCATCACCTTCGCGCCGCAGAGGTGCTTGTGGCCTGTAGCGTCAAAAAAGAGGTCTCGAGACAGCGCCAAACCGTCCGGACGTATGGGACCGCAACTAGCCGTGTCAGGGTCGTCATCGGTTTGCCAGCTAACGGGATTATAAGCCGTTAGACGCTCGAGCCTGAGCGCCGTTTCAGAGCTGTAGCCCAAAGATGTCAGAGCTGTTTCGACATCAGCTCCTTGCCAAACAAGTTGCGGCGTCGCTGACACACTCAGCATTGGCGCATAGGTGGCCCCGATACCCAGAAGTAACACTAATCCAAGCAAACGTTTTACAACGTAGTTGGTCATGAGGTTTTGCATTCTTGCTCCCGTCGTTCCCCAACGACAAGTCCCAATAGTAGCGAGTCAAGATGAGCTAGTTATGGTTTTCACTTGACAAATCTTAATCTTTCTTAAGCATCGGCGATCACAACTAAAGTAGGATGTACTGCCGTTCAGAACGGCGTAAACTAAGGCTATGAACATTGTCTCGATTGTCATTGGTATCGTTGCGCTACTTGGCGCGTTAGTTGGTTTTATTCCGCTTTTAGGTTGGTTCAATTGGCTAGTTATTCCCCTAGCGGTGGTGGGCCTTATCCTGGGTCTTATCGCTCGGGAAAACAGTGGTAGAAATGTCAGTTTGGTTGTGCTTGTTCTAGCTATTGTTCGACTGTCGCTGGGCGGAGGGCTTATTTAAACCCTGGCTCACGTCCTGTAAAGATAAAAAAAATAGAAGTCGAAGGTAGAGCGCAGCAGGATAAAGAAGAAAGTCTTTCCGCATTTCACTTTATCCTTTCCACTTTCTCCTTCATCACTTATTCTAAGTATCGGCTGGCCGAGTAGCCCTACAACTGATTATCCATTATTTATGAAGACCGCCTTAAACAATCCTTAAACTAGGTCTGTTATGCTCGAGTCACTACGGTTTAAGGAGTCATTAGTTATGAAGAAATTGTTTATAGTCATGTGGCTTTTGTGCTGCGCGGCGCTTGCTCAAAACGATAACCCTGTTTCGGTCAACCTCGAGATTTTTGTGGTGAGCGAGGTCGAGGGTCAAGAAAGATTGACGGCGGCGACCACGGCGCGTCCAGGGCAGGTTGTCGAGTACCGACTCTCAGCTCGTAACAACGGCGATACGACGCTGCCCGCGGGAACGGTTGTTATCACCGGACCCGTACCGGACGGCACAACCTTTGTTGCCAATACCGCGACACCGAGCAGTGAACGGGTTTTAACTGAGTTTTCCATTAACGGCGAAACCTACGGTGAACCTCCGCTTATTATTGAGACAGACGCAGCGCAGCGCACCGTTGCTGACCCGAGCCTGTATAGAGCTATTCGCTGGACGCTACTCGAGCCTATGGAGCCCGCAAGCGAAGCCGCTTTTATCTACCGCGTTGTCGTGGGTGAGGGTTAGCCGCGCACAGGCGGCTGCACATTTGCATTGTGGGTTTTAACGTACTGGTCCACATGGTCACCGAATAAATCCATAAGATGCTTAGCCACCTTGCCAGGCCTGCCTGAGCCTATGGTTGTAACGTCGATTTTGACAATCGGCATAACCCCTTTGATACTGCTCGTTATAAAAACCTCATCGGCTTGCAGCACGTCGCTCAAACTTAGATTTGTTTCCACAACGTCGTAATGCTTTCGCGCCAAGTCTAATACCTGCTTACGCGTCACGCCTTTCAAGATGCGCTCGCCAGGTGTGACGAGCACGCCGTTCTTTAGGGCGAAGATACTCGAGCGCGCTGTTTCAGACACGAGACCATTTTGATGATAAAGAATGTCAATAGCGCCTGCTTTACGCTGCTGGGGTAGCAGGCTTATCGCAACGGCGTAATTGGTCGTTTTGACCTCGGGAATGTCACGCACAAATTCGTGGGTGATGAGCGTGGCACCCTCACTGTAAAGATGCTCGTCCGGCTTCTTGTAAGGACTCATCAGGATAAGCAAATTGGGGTTGGCAGGACTGTAACCGTCTTCGGAATAGCCGCCCGTCATGAGCAGCTTCATACCCGCATGTGTTGCACCGTTCAGGGTAATAAGCTCGAGCACCTGCTCTCTCAAGTCTGCCTGAGAAAACGGAAGGTCAAGGTTCAAACGCGCCACTGAACGCTCAAAACGCCCCAGATAATCCTCTATAAAAAGGGGAATACCCTCTATAATCCGAAAGTAATCGAACACTGCGTAACCGCGCAGCAAGCCTAAGTCGCTCACATGTAAACTCGCCTCGGCAGCGGGAACGGGGGAACCGTTTAGCATGGTCATCTTCATGGCAGTCTCCCTTTGAATCAATAAGGTCACTATACAAAAAGTCTTACATCCTAGCTTGTTAGAATACCGCTTATGTCAAGCCCAACCATTCTTGCCCTTGCCAGCGAAGTCAAAGGGCTTCCCTACCTCGAGGAGTGTGCCCGCCAGAACTGCCACGTAATTGTTCTCATGGATGAAAAGCTCAAAAACGACGACTGGCCCTGGGACAGTATCAGTGAGCATTTAAGTATGCCAAGCGTTCGGCAACAGCCCGACGTAACCCACGCCGTGAGCTACTTGGCTCGAGACCGGCGTATCGACCGTATAGTCGGTTTGGACGATTATGACGTTGAAACGGCGGCAGACTTGCGCGAGCATATGCGGCTGGGCGGTATGGGCGCGTCCGCTGCCAGATTATTCCGTGACAAGCTGGCGATGCGTACCCAGGCGAGGGATGCTAGCATTAAGGTTCCAGACTTTACAGGTATTTTCAACTATGACGATTTGCGTACTTTTATGGCGCGTACCCCTGCCCCCTGGGTCTACAAACCGCGCACCCTGGCGGGCTCGGAAGGCATTCGTAAGCTGCATAGCGAAGAAGAGGTATGGCGCTTGCTTGACGAAGTCGGTGACGATAAATCGTTTCATTTACTCGAGCAGTTCATTCCCGGTGACGTCTTCCACGTTGACGCGCTGACGTTTAAGGGGGAGGTTATTTTTTCCCTAGTAAGCAAGTATGGTGCGCCGCCGATGACCACCTTGCAGGGCCGCGGTATTTTCACCACCCGCGTACTGCCTCGAGATACGCCTGAAGTTAAGAAGCTACTTGAACTCAACAAAAACGTTGTCACCACGATGGAGCGCGACTTCGGACCTACCCACACCGAATTCATCAGGGCAGAGGACGGTACGTTTTACTTTTTAGAAACGGCGGCTCGTGTTGGTGGTGGCAGTATCGAGTGGCTTATTCACGCTGCGACAGGGATGAATATTTGGCAGGAGGCCGCGCGTCTCGAGCTTGCTGACTTGCGCGGTGAAACCTACACCTTACCCGACATTCGCAGCGATTATGCAGGGCTTATTGCTGCGCCTTCAAAGATACCCTTCGCTGATACCTCGGACTACACCGACGCAGAAATCACCTTGCGCCCCAGGTCTGAGGAATTTGCGAGTTTGATTGTTGGGTCACCGAGCTACGAAAGAGTAGAGAACCTACTGGCCAGTTACAGCGAACGCTTTGCTCGAGATTTTTTAGCTCACTGAGGACTCTCGAGACAGTAGAGTTGTGCGTTATCCCAAAAGTTTAAATAGGCTGTCTCCAACGCCAAAAACAGGATTCGCATTTGCCAAGATGAGAGCTGCATCTAGCTTTTTCAGACGGAAATCCCCTCTAGCTCCCCTTTACAAAAGGGGAGGACAATTAGCTTCCCACTTCCTGCAAAGGTGATTGAGTTCCGAACATGTGAAAAGATGTCAAGGGATTTCTCTAGCAGAAGGTCAAGATCAGGGCTTTTTAGACAGTACATTCGGGATGACTTGGGTTAGATTTAAAACTTTTCTTAGTAAAGCTAGTTAGGCTTCCATTCAAATAAGGCCGCCGCTACCCAGGTCGGTTTCGGTGCGCCGTACAGGGCACTCGCGTCGCTCGAGGTCAGGTCGAGAACCCGTCCGGTCATCGGTCCGCGCAGGTAGCGGAAGACTTGACCTGCGTCACGTGCGTCGCTTTTGGCCCGGACACAGTGGTCGTTATAACCCCAGTAGTCACCCCGCTCGAGAATCTCAATGCCCTCTTCCAGGACGTTTTGGGCGTTGCGCAGACCTGCCTCATCGGGCGCAAAACTTGCTTCGGGTGCGTCACCGTAGCCAATACCGTGGTGAAAGGCGTCGGCTGTCGACACGATCACAGCGTCTTTTGCAAGTTCCTCGAGATCTTGTATACCTGGTAGGTTTTGCGGTTTTCCTCCCGCCAAATAAGGATAGCGTTCAATCACTTGTGGTGGCTTTTTGAGCCCGCGCCGTTCGACCTCGGCGTTCCAGAAGTGCCGCCAACTCATAGGCGCGTGGTCGCCGCGCCACTCATTACGGCCCCCGGTGCCTGGACCTTGAATGCCCCAGTGCGCAAAGGTGCTTGGGTCATCACCTGCGGCAACTGCGCGCCGAGCGTCTTCCATCTCTTGTGTAAAGGCGTGCAGTACGCTGATAAATAGAACTTTATCAGCGCCGCTATCCAGCGCGGCGTGGACACAGGCCGCGATTTGATAACCGCAATCGTGTACGCCTGCATGTGGAAAAACGAGTACGCCGCCCTCGGAAAGAGTATCTGCCAACAAGTGAGTCTGGGCTAGCCCTTGTCCCCTGTCAAGCGCCTCATGTGTGCCCGTCTCACCCAATTGAGCGTGCTCGCTTTCATACAGTGCGATAATGTCTTTTTGGAGTTGGTCACGATCTAAAACTTGCGGGTCAGGTTTCATACCTAAAAGTTTACCCTAGCCACTGAGTAATTTAGCCACTGAATAACTCAACCACTAAGCAAATAAGCTGCGCTTGCAGATTCTCCAGTTACTAAAAGCTGGGCGACACTGCGACCACACAGGGTGCCAATAAGGTTACCCGTACCGTTATAGCCGCCTAAAGCCCAAACGCCGTCACGCACCTCTTCAAAAATAGGGACGCCCGTCTGCGTGAAGCCCACAGGAGCCGCCCAGCGGTGGGTGATGGGTGCTTGCACCCCAATCTCCTGGCGCAAAAAGCTCTCGAGCCTTCCTTGAACCCGCTCACTCGGCTTACTATCGTGTGTCCACTCAGCCTCACCGCCATAATCACGAAAACCGCCCAAGGCAACAGTGCCACCAGGTAGCTGTTGCCAATATTCATAACCGTAGTGTGCGTAAACGGGGCGCGGCAAACTCACTTCATTTGTAGGCGCAGTAGCGAGCATTTGTAACCGCGCTGTGCGAACCCTTCCCTTTAGTTCGGGTAGGAGGGTCTCGAGTCCCCCATCGACAGCGACAATGACCGTTTTACAGCGAATACTGCCCTCAGGCATCGTCACCTTATGGGTTGACACTACTTGTGCGGGCGTCCTCTCAAAAAGCTCGGCCCCGCCTTTAAGGGCTAGCTCTGCCAACCGTCGACAGCGGTGCAGGGGGTTAAAAGCGCCATCTTCTGGAAAGAGGAGTCCTCTTCCTTCAGGCCCATCATAGGCTTGCACGGCGAAACCGTCGCTCTGCATAGCTGCTAACTGCCGCGAACAATCAGCCTCTTCTTCAAGTGAGGTAGCAATGCGCAAAGAACCGAGCCGCCGAATAAGGTCGGGCGTTTCAGCGCTCATTCGGTCCAGTTCTTGCAAACTGAGACTATACAGAGCTTTCGCCCGTTCGCGCCCTAGCGCCGCTACCGCGTCATGATAAAAAGCTGCGGTGCCTGCAATTAAAAAGCCGCCGTTACGTCCGGCAGCGCCGCCCGCTAAGCTTCCAGCATCCATACCTACGACGCTTTGCCCAAGCCTAAGCAGCTCTAAAATGCACGCCAAGCCCGAGCCCCCTAAACCCACGACGCAAACGTCCGCCTCAATATCCCCCTCAAGTTCAGGTAGCTTGTCCCAAGGTTCAACGTCCCAAATGGGTCTCTGTATAGTCATGCTAGGAAAAGTCACTTAGGGATATTCTCGAGCCACAAATTTATTAGCACCACCAGCGGATTATCTTCGGCCTCGACAATATCTAAGTGCGTCATATCTGCCAAAATATAGCTCGAAAACAGTGAGCCTGGTCGGGTGTTGCTATAGGCGGCAAACGAGGCGTAGTTATTAACGAGCCCGCGACCTGCCCCCACCGCGAGGGTGGGCGTAATTACGTCACTGCCCTCTACGAAACCCTCGAGTCCCCTAAGCCGCCCATCAAACTCGCCAATGTCTAAGGCCAAGCGAAGTGGAAAGTACCACTCTGCACGGTTGGTCTCCGGCGTTGACCAACTTCGCGCTAAGCTCGCTATGTCGGATGCGTCAATCTCTGCGTCGCTGGCCCAATCGACATAATTATAGCCTGGGGCGACACCTACAACCGAAGAACTATAGCGACCTAAGCGCCCGCCTGACAAAACCGCGCCGAGGTTGCCCGACTCTTGGGCGCCCAGGGCCCGCCCCAACGAGCTTGTAAAAACTGTAAACGATCCGTAAGTGTCGTCCTGCAGCAACCCGAGCACGGCGCGGTTTGTAGCAGGAAAAGGGCGGTAGCCTCCAGGCGAAAGGTCAGTAGGTCGAAAACGTGCTAGCAGTGCGGCAACTTCACGCCTGGCTTGAAAGGTAGGATCGATACCAAAGGTCAAAAAGGGAGGGTCGATACCGCCCTCGAGTCCCTCGGTATCAGGCAAAATACCTAGAATAGAGGTAATCGCCGCGTCGATGCCAAAACCGCCCGTACGCCCGAGCGCACCGTCAATCAAAACCATCGCGTCGATATAGTTGTAGCCAGCGTCCTCACGGGCCGTACCAAAGTCATATGCCGCGTAAAAGCCTATGATGCTCGCGCCCAATGAATGCCCCCCCAGAACTACCCTGGAAGCGGCCTCGTTTGCCTTTAAAACAACGTTATGCAAGTCGCGCAGGTGAACATCCAAGCCCCAGTAACCCATAAAGCTCAGGTCGTCTGAGTCACGCTGGTTAAACCCTTGAGGCGTACCCTCATTCTCGATGTAATAGCGGTAGGCAGGTTCAGGGTCGCGTGACGACAAACTTAGAGTGATGTGGTCGCGCTCCTCGAGGGCGTTGGCGCGGCGGTCTACCGCCCAAACCTCGAGCCCCGCCGTACTCGCCACAAGCTGCCGCGCCAGGAGGTCCACACTCGTAGCGCCGCCAAAAATACCAGGCACAAGAATGATGACCGTGTCGACAGTATCTTTAGGTCGGTAATAACGTAAGTAGTAGCTCTGGTTGTATTGGTCCGGCGTATGCGGTTCTGCAAACCCGGGCACGCTCACGTAGTCGGTTTGTACGGTCAACGGTGATGAACGGTAGCTAATACTGGGCAGCTCGAGGTCAGTTCTAAGCTGCGGAATCGGTAAACAGCCTACAAAAAATAGTAAAGCCAGCCCCCATAGACGCTTCATAGCCCTATCATGCCCCAGTTACACCCTCTCATACTCACGTTCATAACACGATATTAAAAATGTAGGAAGTAGGAATGTCACCAATTTGCTCGTAGCTGCCCTGGCAAGCTAGCATCCTTGCAGTTTGAACCGCGTTTGGTTCACGTCCACTTTCACGCGTGAGCAAAAAACTGTGTCTATTTTAGCCTTAAAGCAGAAATTATAACCTTCCTACGGCGAAGAAAGTGGCTTGATGTCGACTTTTATAAATGGGGGGGAACCCAAACGCAGTAAACTGGCTCGAGACGGAAGCTGCTTTTAGGGTACGCTTTAGCTACTACTGTCTTGGCTACCACTGTCTAACATTGTCTAAACGAGGGAGGCTTCATCATGTTGAGACGCTTTTTTTCTGGCGGAGACACCGCCGTAGAAACACCCGACCATCTCGTAAACATTGAGAAACTGCATAAGGTCTCGAGCTTTAACGAACGTAGCCTATTTGTGTTGCGTCAACTCACCACGGCGCTACCGGGTGACGTGCGCGGTTATGTGGTGCGTCATGAAGAGGGCACCTCGGTGAGCTTTGAAGCGGTTGAAGGCTACCCCAGTGAACTGCTCGACCTGACATTAGAAAACGGTCCTTGGCGCGACCCGAGGCCGAGGCATATTCCTAATCTGGTGGCTGAAATGTTTACGCCCAACCCGCAAATTGCCCGCGCCGCTTTGGGTGACGTCGGTTTACGCGACGCCAAAGCCTCGATGATTCTGCCGCTTAACGGTAATAAAGGTAGCTACGGCGCCCTCCTATTACACCGCCACGAAGACCCCGCCTTTACAGATGAAGACTTGAAATTTGCCCGTCGCTGGTCCGCTATTTTAGGCGAAGTACAGGCAAGCGAAGCTGAGCTAAAACGCACCCGCTTGAGCCTGGTCGAATTCACTAAGGCTTTTGTCGAGGCGATTGAGGCGCAAGACTTTGCCCAATTAGGGCACGCAAGCCGCGTGACCGCCTACGCGCTATCTATCGGGCGGGCGCTCGGTTACAACCGCAACGAACTGGCTGACCTCTACTACGCCGCTATGTTGCATGACGTGGGTAAACTCGGCTCAGGCATGGACCTGTCGGTTGAAGACACCAATCACCCCCAACGCGGCGCGAATTTGGTTGCCTCTTCTCCCCTGCTTGCCAAAGCCACCGAAGGCATACGCGCCCACCATGAAAATTGGGATGGTTCAGGCTTTCCGCTCGGGGTGCGCCGCGAGGAAATTCCGCCTTTGGGCAGGATTATCGCTGTCGCTGACACCTTTGACTTACTCTCGAGCGAACGCGGTCAAGCCCTCCCTATTCACGAAGTAGAGAAGGCCCTCGAGCTGCGCAGCGGGCGCGAACTCGAGCCCGAACTCGTCAACCTGTTCATAAACATTTTACGTCAGGGCAAATCCACCGCCGAACTGAGCGTACTGGATGAAAATGACTTACCTTTTTGAATGAACGAGTCGAAAGATAAAAACTTGAAGTTTAGCGAAACCCGAATTACCTACCTCCCGAATTATTTATTTAGAGAAGTAGGTTTCTAGCCCGTCCACTTAAATGGATTGAAAGCCCTATAAAGCTGTGAAGACCGAAACTAAGACTGCCCTTTATAGAGGGTGTTTGAAAAATCAGCTCGAGCTTACTGAAGCCCCCTTAATAAGGGGGTTTGGGGGATTTAACGCAGTAGGACTTGCTGTCAAGGTCCTCTCAGAAGCAAATCCCCCTCAGTCCCCCTTGTTAAGGGGGAGGCAAAAACATTTTCAAACACCCTCTACTTACTACCCGGAAACCTCAATATTCGATATTCGATTTCCAGCACCTCTCATGCTACCCTAAACATATGCAAGTCGAAACCTGCCATTACCGCCTTAGCTTTCGCGGCAAGCCCGTGGGCACGCACACGCTGAGTACGGGCTTTAAGGGGCGCACTGCGATTCTTGACGCCAAGATGATGCTACAAAGCCGAGGCGCGCTGCGTAACACCACGATTAGCCAGCAGAGCAAAGCGCACCGGCAACAATTTTTTAGTTTTTCCTTTCAAGAAACCGTGAGCGTGCCCGAATCACGCACCTTTAAGGTGCATTTTGATATTGAAGAGGGACTTGTAAAAGCGGAACGTGGCAACAAGGACAAAGCCTTCATTCCCTATATCGAGTCGTATGAGGACCCGCTTAGCCTCCTTTATCATTTGCGGCACTTAGAGGGCGAGGAGCACCTCCGCGTTCCTATGCTGGGGAAAGAGGTCACTGTGGCGCGCCTCGGTGAAAAGACTCTCGAGACCGCCCTGGGTGAGCGGGTCGCGCACGTTTATGAACTGCAACCGGGCGGTAGCTACGTTTATGTGGGCGTCGACGCCCCTAAGCCTATTTTGATGATGACACAACGCTTTGACAATCAGCTTCTTGACGCGCATATTGTACGCATCGATGAGAATGCTCGAGCCCCTCAGGAGCCCACGCGCCGCCGCAAGCGTCGCCGAAGACGCCGTCGCAACTAGGAAGTTACTTTAAGCGAGCAACCAGCTTTTTGCAGCTACAGCTAAGCCTAAAAACGATGCAAAGCCGACAATATCAGTCACAGTTGTCAAGATAATATTCGATGACTGGGCTGGGTCTTGTCCAAAGCGCTCCATCAGCACGGGAATCGCAGCCCCCGCTACACCCGCCATGACCAGATTAAAGGTCATCGCAATAAAAATAACGAGGCCAAGCGCAACGTTGCCACTAAACAGTGACGCGACAATGCCCGCTAGTAAGCCTGTACCAAGCCCATTAATAAGCCCCACTTGCGCCTCTTTAACAATGAGCTTTCGCGGCTGGCGTACGTCGAAGTCGTCCAAAGCCAATGAGCGGAGGGTCACGGCTAGGGCCTGGGCACCCGCGTTTCCTCCTTGACCAGCAACGACGGGTAACAACGCCGCAAGAATAGTTATCTGTGCAATTACGCCTTCGAACGCGCCAACAACAGCAGCCGCTAAAAACG
>ENA-ORXM01005134-ORXM01005134.1-marine-metagenome-genome-assembly--contig:-NODE-5134-length-10690-cov-2.385565_pt1 | contig 10690 bp, 3 predicted proteins | sample MGYA00237867_ERZ511480 | MGnify/ENA primary metagenome ERZ511480 (study PRJEB26309, sample SAMN06266103) | marine metagenome | isolation source: Algal blade | place: United Kingdom:Sidmouth, United... | reverse complement strand
GCTATCGTAGCTCTTGTCACTTTTTGTAAATCTGCAGGTGCGATACCAAACAAGAGACCGCGTTCGCCAGCATTGACAAATATTTCATCCATCTCATTGGCGGCTTCATCTATGTATACTGGAAACGATTTTTTCATTCCAATGGGAGAACAGCCGCCTCGAACATAGCCCGTCCTTCCCTGTAGTTCTTTTATGGGTATAAGCGTTACCTTTTTATTCCTACTGACTTTAGCCAACGCTCTGTAATTAAGTTGGGTATCACCGGAAATGACAGCGACCAATATTCCTGTTCGATCGCCTTTAGCGACTAATGTTTTAAAAACCGAAGCAACGGCCATTTTATTATCGGCAGCTATTTTTGCTACATCCAGGTTATCAGGATCATAGGTATACTCTACCCGATTATATTTAATTTTTTGTTTATCAAGAATTCGAAGTGCATTAGTCATTATCATAGGTCAAATTTACAAAAAGGCTGGGAATTATTTTTTTACTATTGGGGCTTGAGATATTAAACCTAAGAGACAAACAACCATTTTCCCAAACAAAAAGTCCCGACAGGAAAATCTCCCGCCGGGTCATGCTTTAGAATCAGGGCGGAATTAAGGGGACACCCATCTTCAACTTGACCGATCAAAAAATCGATCAACGACAAATATCCATGTCATTCTCTTTTTATATCTTACTTTAATGTGAAGCATGTGAATTCCATTCATCCAATCTGCCATTTTAATCTGAAAAGGACTTTACGTCAAAAACAGAACAGTTGCTTCGTATCTTTTTTCATCCAAAATATTACCTATTCCAATCATTGCAGGTAGCCCTGCGTAAATAATACCATTTACTAGCCAATTCTACATGATGTGGAACCCCAGTAATGGTACAGTATTACTATGATTAATTTGAAATCGTTATTAGGGAAATGTGGATAAAATTCTCTTAGGAGCGTTAAAACTTATTTATCCGTAGGTGATTGTGAATTAACTGATATAGAAACATATCAAAACATTGTGATATCCTCTAAATTGTCTACTAAAGATAATAAAATTTTGAAAAATCTGAGCATCTAATAGATATTATTCTGAAATTAATTGGGGCTGCTGTACTATACGTCCGTTATCATTTTAATAAGATCTATTACAGCTGAATCACAGTTCCGTGAGTGTCTTCTCCATAGCCTACAATTTTGACATCATTCAGCGAGCTGTCAAGAAAGGAAAAAGAACTTGCTTTCATTTCATTAAATCCAACAGCACAATTTTCTAATTCCGAATTACATTGAGCAAAGCAAGAGATGCTTAAAATTCCAATGAGTAAAAGTGTTAATCTAAATTTCATAAGGTTATTTACAACGGTTGGCGCATGCGGCGTAGCTGGTGGAGGTAAGTTGCAGTAGGCCTTACCAGATGCCAGCTACGATCGTATGAACTTTTTTGCACACAGTTTTTATTTTTTTTTCAATTCTGTCTTGAATATATTTCTTTTATTCCATCATATATTCCCACTGGCAATATTGAATGATGGTTAGCTCCATTATATTCTTTAAATTCTAAATTGTTTTCTAATAAATTTTTCATTTTTTTAATTGGATCTATTAAAAATGAAACTTCTTTACTTCCATAAACAATAAATATATTTGATTCGGATTTCAATTTTAACTTCTTTGAGTCTGATAATAATTCTGTTCTATTCCACCATATTGATGGTGATATCAATATATAATTTTTAAATACTTTATTATGATTGATTAATGAGTAACAACCAAATAATCCTCCAAATGAATGACCTAATAATCCTCTCGTCTCCTTTTCAATTTTATACTCCGATTCCACATATTTAAAAATTTCTTCTTTTAAAAAACACATAAATTTTTCTGCTCCGCCTGTTGTTCTATCATTCAATTCTACATTTCCACCCTGCATTGTAACTTTCATTTTTTCTTGATCATATGCACTCGGAGTATAATCCATATTCCTTTGTTTATTCCATTCATCTTCATCTCCAACTGATGAAATTCCTACTAATATTACCTCTTCTATTTCATTTGCTATATAATTTATTCCATAGGATCCTTTTACTAATTCACTTAACCACCAAGCATCTAAATAATACAATACTTTATATCTTTTCTCTTTCTCATACTTAGGAGGTAGTGTTATTAGTAACTTATATTTCCTATTTTCCTCATTTTGAAGCTCCTTAATTACTGTAACTGAGCCATAGCCAGTAATCGCCTCTTGACCTTTTGAATCAAAACTATTTAAGAATAGCAATAGTAATACTGGAATTAATATTCTATGCATTTGTCTTTTTTAATGTCATAATTTAATCTATCTTTCTGTTAATTGTGTGCAACATACAGGCACACGCTATCGAAGCGCGTGTCTGTATAGAGCCATCCTCACCAATTATCGCTGAACAATAAACTTACTAGTAGAAATATTCGACTCATCATAAATTTCCATAAAATAAATTCCTTCAGCAAGATGGCCGATTGAAAATCATGTGTTCGCCCCGCAAGTATTTCCTGAGCACCAACGATCTGCCCCAGCGCATTTCGGATTCGCGCATTGGCCTGACCAATAAATTCGTCTTGAATAGTGACTCGCACCATGTTTTTGGCAGGGTTGGGAAACAAACTAAAACCAAAATAATCAGGGTCCGTCGTATTGATAATTATTTCATCATTGGTCGTATTAAATGTTGCTGCCTGATTGATAAAGTCTCCAGTTCCGTTTGGAATCCGGGCACTTGGAATATTCGTCTCCTGCGGTCCATAGCTCAGTGAATCGATAACGGTACCGTCCTGGTGAGACAGCATAATTTGTTCGCCACCTTTTGATAACTTGAAGGAAGCATGCAATCCATCCTGTGATTGATTTTCGTCAGCCCATACGATGAGGTATTCACCAGGCCCAATATTAACGCCAGAAGGGAACGCCCATTTTTTAGGATTGTTGATATTGTCGGTTAGGTAAAATCCAAAAAGGTCGATAGGGGCGTCAGAGTTATTGTACAACTCTATCCAATCTTCAAACTCATCTTCTGAATCCATAATACCACTCGTACTATCGTTGTCGGCTACAAATTCATTGATGGCAATATCCAACCATTGTGCAGAGGTCGTCCAGTCATCGCAAAGAAAGTTAAGGTTATCCAGGTTATTCCAAATTTCAGGAACCCTTACATCAATGAATTTTTTCAATTGAGGAATAGTGGCGCCATTAGGTATTCCGTCAAAACCTACATCCCACTCAAAATAGTTGGAACTAAACATATAATACGGATCAGTGTATACAGCATCCCGAACGAGATCAGCTGCGTCATCAATCAGGGGATATAAACGTTCGCTGGTAAAATTATCTTCCATGATCTCACAAACATGGGTTAGGTAAAGTTGTCTAAAATCGGCGACATCCATTAAGCGGTCAATCAATACCCGCTCCTGATTATTCAACACCAGGGGGAAGCTATTAATGATAGGGTCGCCACCTGGGCCACCACCGCCATTAGAAAGATCGTCATACAAATCCTGGCAAAAGCCATCCCAAAACACTTCGCAACAGAAAGAGTTAAGCATCATCACATCAATTATAACTGGATCATCTGCAGGATAAGGACAAGAGCCATTCTGAATAGTATTGCAATCACTTGCACTAAAATTCATATCAATGTTTTGACAAGTCGTCTTTGTACAAAGCGAGTCATCAAATGTGTTGGAAATCGTCAGGCAAACATTGACTATTCCTATTTCGTCATAAACATGCATTGGATTTTGTTCGGTCGATGTACTATCATCACCGAAAGTCCAGGACCAGCTAGTCGCATCAATTGACGCATCAGTCAGAAACAAACTATCTTCTACATAAGTAAAACTAAAATCAGATATCAAAGGACAAATGGTATCTAAGACCAAAGGATCACCAGCTGTATTAAAATCACCTCCCATCGCCAGGTTATAATCCCAGGGAACCCAGTGAAAAAGACCACTTACTGGCTCATGATACAAATACCAGTTTCGACCATGCTCAATATATGAATCCCAATTGTTGGTCATAATATCAATCGCTAGTATTCGAAGGTATTCGTCTACGTTGAAAACTTTTTGAATTTGAAGTGGGAATTGAAGATTAGAACTATTATTGATGACATCACAAAGTTCGATAAAGTCTGTCCAGTTGTCTTCCGTTTCATTCGTTTTGAGGTCAAAAACTTCTTTATAATCATTAGGGTTATTACCAAAATACTCTAAAGCTGACCAACCCATGTTTTTAAATAGATCGCCATCATTGTCGTCAAAGTTATCAGATAGAAACGATTTATCTACTTGTTCGATAAGTGCATAGACGCCCCAATACTGGTCATTGAGATAAACGGTGGTGTGGGCTGTACGTGGTGCAGCGATACCTGCTGTTCGCATCATATCATAGCACAGCATATCCCGTTGAAAAGAAGGATCTCCTACCCCATTCGACAAATTAAGCTTTCGCAAGCCTTCGTATTTTTGACCACTAACAAATTCATTGAAATCAATTTTAATCGACTTCTTAAATTCATTAGAAGAAAAGTGAGATGAGAATCCTTTTTGGCGGACACCTACCGTATCCATCACATTACCATCAATAAATTGCAGTGCCCGTCAGCGAAGCGTCCGTTTGCCGTCAAGGGCGAAGCCCCTCCGTCCACCGTCTACAAAAAACAAAAATCCCGAACCTCTGCCTAAACAAAGATTCGGGATAACTTAAGCTTTAAAATTAACTATTGGAATTAAGTAACTAAGCAAAATTATTTGTATATCCCCTTGATGATCTTTTTGCCTCAGACAAAAATCTCTATCAAGTCTATTCTATATACAACAATGCTTGGTTACCTACTGTTTCGCCTTCACAAATCGGAAAGACTTTCGCTGCTGATCATTCACCTCAACACTGATAAAATACATTCCGCTTTGATATTCACTGATATCAAAATGAATGGCTTCCTGTGTTAGGCTTTCTACCTGAAGGATATCTAGTTGCTTACCCAATTGATTGTAAATAGTCAACTCAGCAGCCATACCTTCATAAGCATTCAGGTCAATATATAAATTGTCATTTGCCGGATTCGGAAAGACGACCACTTCTTCTAAATTGAGGTGGAAGCTTACTTTCTTTAAAGCAGAGTATTCAACCGTACCGTCCTCAAAGGTTTGCTTAAGACGATAGTAATTTGCTCCAAACTTAGGATTCGCATCTTCTGTCTGATAGAGCAACTCGGTATTGCTTTCACCCAAACTTCCCAAAGCATCTATCTGCTCAAACACCTCTCCGTCAATTGATCGCTCGACCTCAAAAGAAGTTGTCTTATAACTTGTATTCGTCACCCAGTTCAAACTTACATTTCGACCATCCTTCATGGCATTGAAAAATAAAATGTCTGCACTCTCATTCGCTACCAACGGACTTCCTGAACCAATCACAAGATCTTCCAGCAAACCACAAACAGGCTGCCAGCTAGCAGTATAGATATCAACACTTATATGGTAAGTACCATCTGACAATCCAGTAATCAACAAAGGATCAGGACAGTCATCGAAGCAATCGTAAACAGTACTCCAACTCGGTGAAAATAATTTCATAATAACATGACCTCCAGTCAATCCGGTAATCGTGGTGCTATTGGATGTGCTCGTATAACTCACTCCGCAGCCAACGTCTGTTCCATTACCAACAGGAGTACCTGCACAAGTACAACCATCTCCCTGGATGACGTCATTGGTGGTATTTGAATTCCCATCATTACAAGAAGTACCTGGATTGGTAGGAATGCTAGCATCATTGTCATCACAATCTTGAGGCGCACAGACACCGTCATTATCATTGTCAGTACAGCCTTCGCCATTCACATCAATATATTCCTCTATATCGCAAACGAAGCCCCAGCTCGCATTGTACAATCGAACTTTTACATAGTAGGTTCCTTCTGCAAGGCCGCTGATAATTTCAGAGGTATTACAGTTACCTGAACAACTAAAGGCTGAAGTCCAATCAGGATTAAAAATCTGTACCTGGCTAATTGGTGTATTCAAACCAGTCACGCTAATCGTATTGCCACTTGTTGAGATAGTTACATCATCACAAGGGTCACCACCTACCTGAGTTCCCTGACAAGTACAACCGTCTGCCAAAATTACATCGTTGGTCGTGTTACTGTTTCCATCATTACAAGAAGTTCCTGGTGTAGTTGGTATACTTGCATTGTTGTCGTCACAATCATCGGCAGCACATACACCATCATTATCATTGTCGGTACATCCACCACCACCAATCTCAATATCTTCAACCACCGTACAAATCGGCTGCCAGTTGGCGTCATATAGTTGTACATCCAAATGGTGTGTACCACTCACAAGTCCACTAATTGTTTGTGGGTTGTTGCAGTTATCTAAACAATTAAAAACAGTGTTCCAGTTGGGTCCGAAGAGTTTCACATTAATATGAGGGGCGGTCAAACCTGAAATAGTGACACTATTATTCGTTGTGGTGTAAGTTACATTACATCCGCCGCCTGTATTGTCGTCCGTCACATCAAAGCTACGGTTGACAGAAGGCGCTGGGTTCCAGGTTCCATTACCACCTTGATTAGCTTGTACCGTAACAGTACCGGTAGCACCAGTAAGTGTTATTGTATTTCCACTAATGGTAGCTGGTCCGGAAAGAATTGTAAAGTTGACTGCTAACCCAGAAGTTGCAGTTGCACTAATATTGAATGGTCCATCAGTTGTTTCTTTATCAGAAATTGATGGGAAGTTAATGCTTTGGTTTTGTCCATTGTTGGTACCGTTTAGAGCCGCTGGAGTTGCAGCGATTGCCTGCCAGCTTGAAGCTAAAGCATTGTTCAATCCCGGATCAATTAATTGTAGGGTTGGTCCGTCACCGTCAGCAGCATTCGGCCAAGGCGAATTGTCATCATAATCAACTTCGTCAATTAGGACACCATTGGCATTTTTCAAAGTAATCATTTCACCACCACCACTTAATCCAAATCCACGCTCACCTAAACCAAACTCACCAATATAATTAGTGACGCCAGGATAGATCGCGTTGAATTCGTCTTCATCTTCTACCAATATTAAATAACCACCTGCAGGAATTGTTGTTCCACCAGGTATTCCAAAAAAGTCACCGCCTTCATCTTCGAAGTACCAGCCTTCAATGTTGACGGAGTTGTTATTCGGATTATGTAGCTCTACCCAGTCACCTGATTCGGCATTGTCGGGAGAGTTGTAATTAATTTCGTTGATGACAATTGGCTGAGTAGACGTAGAACCTTTGATAAAGTTGGCCGTAATATTTTTATTACCGTTGAGGTTAATTGATTCGTTAGGATTATCTCCTGAAAGTGAACCAGACCAGTTGTTTAAAATATAACCTCTATCCGGGTAAGCTCGTACTGGTACATCATTACCTCTAAAGTAAAGTCCGCTCCAACCGTTGTCAGGTTGATCGATTGTGATCGTACTTAGCTCAACCTCACCTCTGTTAGAAGGGTTAAGATTGATGGTAATAGTAGAAGTACCACTAATGTCACTATATTCACTGATGATGTGATTACGCACATTAGTAGTTCTGGTTTCTGCAAAAGATCTCATTTTCTGTACGTGGCTATCCCACTGTAGGAATCCACCAAACCAACGATCAGCATGATCAACAATTTCATCGGCATAATCTGCTTTGAAATCATCAATACGTCCGGTTACTCGATCTTCCAAGAAAAGAACGTTTAACTGATCCGCAAATCGATTGATAAATCTTTCGCGCCATTCATCATTTTGTATTAGGCGACGATACATTAATGTCGACCAGGCTGGAGCAGGCCAGTTAAAACTATTGTCTGTTGACATTCTATCCAGCGTATTATAATTGGAAAAACCAGAGTTCCAAGGTTGTCCAGGTACAAATAGTCCGAAAGAAAAATCCAAATCTTTTACCATCCATCTCCACTCTGCATCATTTACACGTTCTCTAAAATAGATATTGTTATTACCTGGCCAATCCTGATTATCGATGTACATCATGAAAACCAATTGGTCAATGTAGTTACTCATGTCTACTTTGCTATCTACAAAGTCATAGTTAGCCTGAGAGGTTACGCTATTATTTTCGAGGAAAGTTTCTAAAATTTCCCATTCTACAAAATCACCCTCTTTGGCTTCATTATCGTTTTCAAGAAAATCAATTTCATTGTCATCCAAATTATAATGAACTTTGAGGTAACGTTTGTCCAATCGTTCGCGCACATTATGAATCCCCCAATACTCCCCGTTGATGTAAACAACACCTGGACGGAAATCTCCTACATCAGCATCTGGAGGAACAATCGTTCCTTCTACGTCAGACAAATCATCAATTAAGCTACTTGCCATTGCATCTCTAAACATAGTCAGATTCCAATCCTGACCAGAATTACGTAACGTTAAACTACGATATTCTGATATATCTGAATCAGGGTATACTTCATAAGGAATCGTGCTACTTCCTAAGCTCGACTTCGCTTTTAGTGCTAATGATTTTTGGTTATTTGAAGCACTTGCAGTTCCTTGTATTTCTGATTCTAAGATCATATTAAAACCAAGTGTTCCGTCTGGCTCAAAAAATTCAACGTTCACCGGAACTTCAATATCTTCCAAAAACTGCGTGTACATTCCTGTATTCGGATCGAACATGGTAACCGGATCAATGGTGTAAGCAATCACTGCAAAATCATGATCCATATTAAACAAATATGTCTGAGTCATAATTGTACTAGGAAGTGCTGGTGGATCGAAAGCACGAACACGCAAAGGTGTATTACTATTAAAAGTCAGTGAACTGGAATACAATGGATCTGATTGTGTAGGATCACTACCATCCGTTGTATATCGAAGGTCACCGCTACCAGAAACTGAAACAGTAACGCTACCCGAATAAAAACCACCTTGAATATTAACTGTTGGTGTGTCTGCAAATGGAGCACCTGGATCGGTATCATTACTTGCATCTGGAGTTGGCTCACCAAAGAAATCCCAATTACTATTTCCATCTCCTACCCGACCTTCAGAAATATCTGAAATTTGTGGGCCGTAAGTATACGAGTCTATAATGGTGGTTCCATTGCTAGCGGTCAAAACGATATCTTCACCGCCAGACCCCAATTTTGCATCGACATGTAATGGTCCTTGAGCAGTTTCTTTATCAAACCAAAGAAGCAGATAACCTCCTGCAGGAATCGTTGTTACAGAAGAGCTTCCTGTCGGGATTTGCCACAAAGTCGGCTCCGCCAAATTATCAGACAAATACATGCCTCCGATATCAACAGAACTACCTCCTGCATTATACAACTCTACCCAGTCGTCATAATCAGCACCATCGGCAATGGTTGACGAATTGGATGCCATAAATTCATTGATATAAATTTGTTGTGCAAATATTTGAGCACTAAAAAATACCATAAAGAGGGTAATTGAAAACAGCTTAACTCGAACGGGGGTTAATCCTTTTCCCCGCCATTTTCTGCCTAGTATTGGATCTGCCAATGCAGATAGAATCGGTAAATAGATGTTTTTCATAATTCTTGTTTTTGTTTGAATGACATGTCTGGGTGACAAGCATTACAGTATTAGCTTATTAATAAAACGTTGATTAGTAGTGGATGATAAAAGTGAAAACCCAGATTGATCTGGCTTTTACAATTTTATAAATGGAATGGATTATTTAACAAACAACTAATAAAAATTATCGACAAATTAGTCGTTGTTGAATTGCTCCGCAAAATACAAAAAACATAGCACAGTTACAAGTTGGTCTTTCTTATTTTGGATTACCTATAACAAACCATTTACTTTTTTGCTTACCTGTTTGTGGGCGAATCAAAACCGTGTAAATACCATTCACAAAATTAGAAACGTCTATAAAAACAGGTTCCGCTTTACAGTCTCTAATTTCAAATTCTTTCATCTTTTCACCAAGTGCATTATATATTCCAAGACTCAACTGCTGACCTTCAAAAGCCTTCAGTTGAACATAGATCCCTTCACTCGCCGGATTCGGATAAACCAGCAATGGCATCTTATCCGGAAATTCTAATTTGCGTATGGCAGAGTATCGAACAGTGCCATCGTCAAACAACTGCTTGATTCGATAATGGTTGTTTCCTGAAAAAGGGAGCTCATCATAAACCTGAAAATGGCTAGTAGCATTCATTCCGGAATCAACTTCCTGAGTGCTGATTTTTTCAAAACTCCATCCATTCACAGATCGCTCTATTTCAAACAAATCAGTACGATCTGCATTATTACAGGACCAATCCAACTTTGTTCTCCCCTGTTCTTTACCAGCAGCAAGGAATAAAAATCCCATGTTCTCCGTTTCTAAGCCTTCTCCATTAATGGTCACGACTACCGTATATTCTTCTACTTCTCCGTACTGAAAATCTCCACAAGGCTGTGCATATGCATTTCGGCGCATCGCCACTCTCATACGCGTAGCACCCTGCAATGCATAAACAGGTGTTTCAACAACACCCGTAACTGGTGGTGGATTTTGGCCATTAAAGTCAGCATCTAATACATCGGAAAAAACAAGCTCCCCGGAATCGTAAAAATCACCATCATGGTTCCAGTCTATCCAAACCGTAAAATATTCATCGTATGATTGAAAACTAAATCGGGCAT
>ENA-ORXM01005131-ORXM01005131.1-marine-metagenome-genome-assembly--contig:-NODE-5131-length-10698-cov-22.926184_pt1 | contig 10698 bp, 6 predicted proteins | sample MGYA00237867_ERZ511480 | MGnify/ENA primary metagenome ERZ511480 (study PRJEB26309, sample SAMN06266103) | marine metagenome | isolation source: Algal blade | place: United Kingdom:Sidmouth, United... | reverse complement strand
TTATTTCTTCCGTAGTTATATTTTAGGAAGCTTAGGTTACTCGATGAGACGCCTATAAAGAAAGAGTAAGTGTCTCTATTAGGTGTCCAGCCAAAGCGCATATTCCAGCAATGCAATTGTCTGACAAAACTTATATCGGGATAAGTCAATCTCTTTTTGACAAATTCATATCCGATGTTTCCGATAGAAATTGCCCAATTTTCTGACAATGGGACATTACCTCTAAAGTCCAGTGAGTGAGTCGTCAGCTCAGAAGTTACAACACCATCTCTTGCACTTATACTGTATACAACATTATGATTAATGGATATCCCTTCTATCAGACTGTAGAGACTTACCAGCTTACGTTCTGATGTTTTTGGAATATCAGCAAAAAGATCTTCTTCATCATCTTCAAATTCGTTAAGAGCATCCACTAATGACTCTTGCTCTTGTCGATCTCTTATATCTAAATCATCATTCAAATCTTGGTCGCGTGATGACGTTGATTGTGTGGTATTCTCGCCTTTATCTTTAGACGTAAAAAAGTCTTTAATTTTCTTAAAGTTGAGACTGCTTCCTAATCTGATCATCCCCCTTTCTATACGGAGGAGCTTATCTGTCTTATTGACGGAGATATTATTCTCTTCCATGTATGGATCAAATGTCCATGAACTTGTCAACTGTGTCACACCCTTAAAAAATCGCGAAGTTGTACTCATTGTAAGTCTACTCCAATTCAATGAATCAGCAGCAAAATTATAATTCATATTAGCACTGATATTATCGAAGATCTTAAACTTCTTAGTGGTAGAATCTTTTTTTGACCAATGCTTAATCTCTATGACATTATTTACACTAAATCCAACTTGGGATTGCAGGTTAGACAAACTCGGCCCACCAAAAGGCCCACCTTCAAATCGTGTATAAGTAAGCGGTGCTCTGTCACTATTAATGTAGCTTAAGGAATCAATATATACTGATCTCGAATCTGGAGCATAATTGTAAGATATACTTGGCTTCATAGTATGTCGTATTCCTCTAAGCCATCCTTTAGCAAATTGCATCGTACCAAAGATCTGAGTATTAAGCTGAACTCCTGCCCTATAGGTTGTGTATGTATCAAAGCCTGTCAAGTTCTGCTCATAAAGCGTATCCTTCATTATCCTATCTATAAACAAAGTTGTATCTGTACCATCTATTATAAAGGTAGTATCGATCCTGTCAGGTATACTTCTAATCTCTTTCTCTATAGTATTGATGACTTGCACACTTTCTATGGAGGCATTAGGGACTATGTTAAAATACTTAAGCACACGAGTAGAAAAACCTGTAGAGGCTTTATGTGACACACCTGTCTTAGCATCCTTTAAAGTCTGAGTTGTAAATAGTGTAGAGTCTGTCGTCTGCACCAGACTCTTGGCCCCCATATCATAATCAAATGAAATATTCTCATACCACTTTTCTTTATTGCCGCCTCTATTCTTAATACGGAATGGATAGATCGTATTCATATTCAATTTGATATCCGGCAAAGTCATATTAACAATACGTGTACGTGTATTCTGATTGTGGCTCAGCCCGACTGAAAGCTGAAATGGTGTCCCCGGCAGACTATTACGATAGCTAAAACTTGAACGATAAGTATTAGTCAATACACTTGCGGCACTGTTATTAGTTCTATTCTGATTATTTCTACCATCTATTGTAATATTACCTCCGACAGTTACAAATGGGTGAGCCTTACTGTCTTGACTATGCCTCAGGCCGATACTGTATCCATTCTGTGAGTCTATTACTATTTTTCCATCCCTTATGTTTTCAAATCTAAGGTTAGAAAAGCTTAAGTTGAAGTTACCACTGTATTTATAGTTCTTTTTATAATTAGAATTTAAGTATAAAGAATAAGAACCTCTTGTATAAATATCACCTGTGACTGTAAAGTGAAGATATTCAGAAACAGGAAAGTACCAACCAAGACCTCTTAATCCAAATCCTAAGTTGTTTGAATTAAATTCATAATTCTGTGGAAATATAAAACCAGAACTCTTGCCTTCGGCTAATGGGAAAAACCCAAACGGTAACCATAGAGGCGTCGATACGCCTCCGAGGTTTAGATTAGCAGGACCAAGGACTGCAACTTTGTCTTTAACGACTTTCATCCTACGGGCCTTAAATCCGAAATGGGGATTAGGGTGATTACAAGTTGTTATCGTGGCGCCTTGATTATATATTACCTCATCTTCTTTGCTGTACTTGTCACCACCAGATCCCACATACTTAGTCTTAGCACCATGTATAAAGAATCCACCTTCGTCAAACAAGGCATCATAAACGATTCCCTTTTCTGTATCAAAATTATACCTGAGTCCATTGTACTTATATTCCTTACCTGCATCAAGGAATGTAGGCCTCTCTGCATTTTCTAATTCTTTTATATAATGGGCTTCTGCAATATTATTATTCATATCCAGAATAATGTAATCTGCTTTGAGTGCTTTATCCTCATAATTAACATATGCATTGCCGTGCAGATGCATCATACTTGTCTTATGATCATATTTTTGAGAATCTATCGCTCCGAAAAGAATTTCTTTATCTAAGCCTGAGTCCGAAAATTCTACAGTTCTCTTAACTGGCTGTACCTGTGTTTTTTCTGGCGTTAAATCTTTGTTAATTGAATCTTGAATAGCAGGATTGCCTTGACTGCATAGACAAGAAGCCCATATTATTAGGTAAGTCAGTATATAATATTGTCTATTCAAAATGATGGTTCAAAAGTACGCATTAAGAATTTAATTAATATATTTACGCCTCATAATGAATTAGATAGGTAGAAATGTTCTTCGTAAATCAGTCACTAATTTCACAGATTAAGTTGTTAGTTGTAGTATCAGTACTACTTCTACTTCATATAACGAAAATACAAGGTCAATATTTAGAGCAACAAAATCAGCATCCAGCGCCGATAATTGTAATAGACCCAGGACACGGTGGCAAAGATAAAGGTTGTCATGCCCACCATTACAATGAAAAAGACATTGCATTGACCTTGTCAAAAAAAATAGGAGCACAGATTAAAATCCGTATTCCGAATGCTCAGATAATATTCACAAGAACCAAAGATGAATTCATTAAGCTTCGTCATCGAGTAGAAATAGCGAATTCTTACGATCCTGATCTTTTTATATCAGTACATGCTAATTCTATAGATGTCGCAGAAGTCCATGGCTCAGAGATATTCATTATAGGCCCTAATAAGGATGCACATTATCGAAAGATAGTAGAGCGAGAGAATGCGTCTTCATTTATGGAATACGACATGTCTACAGATCACGGTATAGAATCACATATACTACAATCAGCTACTAAATCAGACAACATGAGTAAGAGTATGGAGCTGGCTAAGTCAATAGAAAATGCTCTATCCTCTCTCAAGTCACATAAATGTAGAGGTATCAAGCAAGCAAACTTTACAGTATTAAAAAACATCGCTGCACCGTGTGTCTTGTTAGAGGCAGGATACCTGACTAATGACCACGATTACAAAGCCTTAAATAGTGAGCACGGTCAGAATATAATGGCTGATAGAATTGCTAATGGTATATGTTTATATCTTAATAATTATCCAAGAGTTACTAAAGCCCAAGCACTAAGTTCAATCTCTGATAGAGAACCATTTACACCAAAAGAAGCTATACCTCAAGCAATCACTCCTAAGGTGGCTGCTCAGATCAAGAAGAAGCCAGATCCTATTGTAAGAGAACCAGAGCTTAAGGTTACAGAAAAATCTGTGGAGGCAAAAAATGTTAATTATCACTTAGTATTAGCGACAAGCGTAAAGCAACAATTCTCAGTCGATATCCCAGATGAGATAGATACCATGAGCAAGATTGTCATAGGAGATAATAATCAATATTACTTCGCAGTAGGTCCATATGATGACTTAGTTTCTGCTATGGAAGATAGAACCATATGCATAGATAAAGGTTACAAAGGCACGTACGTTGCTGATTTGGATCAAATCATAAAGTAAAATATAGATCTAAGCACAGCAAATAGCAGTGAATTCGTTTAATTATAAATAATTAAAGTAGTTGTATTCGCTTGATAGTCAAGATGAAGCTCATTTTTTGAATTGTATAGCCTTAGCTATGGATGAAAAAAAACTAAGGCATACTTTACTATCATGCAAGTATTGTGATACCAATGAGATACAGATTCATTAATATTTCTTTTTTAAATGACTTCATTATTAACTAGCTTTTAATAAGGGATATAATCTACAATTCATATAGTTTTACATCGTTATGAAAAAAGAAATTAAACTTGCCATTTTGGCGATTGTCACATTGGTGCTTGCTATATGGGGATATAAGTTTTTATCAGGTAAAAATTTATTGAGTGGTGACCAGACATATTATGGTATCTACGACAATGTACAGGATGTCAATACCGCTACTAAGGTCCAAATAAATGGTGTTGTCGTAGGATCCGTAATCAGTATTGTACCACAACCTGAAGACGTAAGAAAGATAAGGTTAGGATTTACTGTCAATAAGGATATTAGATTACCAAAGACTACTATCGCGGATCTGAGAACTTCAAGTCCATTAGGAGGTAAGATGATAGAACTAGTATTCGATAAGATGTGTGATGGCTCTAATTGTGCAGAAGAAAAGACCTTACTGAATTCTAAGACAACGGGACTTATAGGGTCAATGCTCGGCCCGAATGACTTCAGCTCACAGATAGCTGATGTCGGAAGCATGATCGATAGCACATTAAGTGATATAGGAGATCCTAACTCGACCTCAGCTATAGATGTGAGTATTAATGAGATGTCAAAATCCATGCAAAATCTTTCTTCTATTACAGGAAGAATGAATCAACTCATGACAAGATCTGCAAAAGATATGGAAGTGACGATGGCTAATATGGCGGTGATTACAGAATCACTTGTACAATCACAGACTAAGTTAAATGCGATACTCAATAATGTAACGACTGTCACTTCAGATCTCAGTCAAGTAAGGTTATCTGAAACTATGACAAAAACTAACGGTACGATAGATCAAGCTCAAGCAAGTCTCCGAGGTGTAGAAGCGACTATGGAGGAAGCTACAATTACTATGAAAGAGCTTAAAGCGATTGTACAAAAAATGGAGAATGGTGATGGAACTTTAGGTAAGCTACTCAATGATGAAACACTGTATACCAATCTTAATGAGACGACAAGAGAGATGGATCTTCTCCTACAAGATATACGTCTTAATCCACGACGCTACTTCCGCGTATTCGGTAAGAAATCAAGAGATTACGAATTGCCGGAAGATGATCCAGCAACAATAAATAACAGTCAAGAATAAAAAAAATAGTATAACTCTGAGAGTTATACTATTTAGATTCTTGCTTTAAGCAAGAATAATTATCCATAAAACTCAGAAGCTTGGCTTCTGATAATTAATGTAACTAATTGTAGGTCTATCCTAAGTTATTAACCAATTTTGTCAACTTACTCTTAACATTGGCAGCTTTATTATCATGCCAGTTGTTCTTCTTAGCTAACTTATCGATCATACTTACAACCTTAGGAAGAAACTTTGCCGCTTCAGACTTGTCTTCCATCTCACGTAATTTAGCTATCGCTGAACGTGCAGATTTCTTATAGTATCTGTTCTGGATTCTTTTCTTAGCGTCCTGTCTAATTCTCTTCTTTGATGATTCGTGTTGTGCCATAAACTTTGCTTAAAATAATTTTGGATTGCAAAAGTAGTGATTTTTAGATTTTGAAGTCTTTATTATTTAATATTTTCATCTTTTATTATGGTTAAGAGTTCGTATTCGTAAATTAAGTACGATTTTTGGATAGAATATGGACGACTCGATTTATTCCGCAATAATGACCTTATTTTGATTAAAATGTTACTTATCAGTCATTTATATATTTAAATATAAACTAATACAATTCGATTTTACTACTTTTATTTATTGATATTCACAAAAAGGTACTTTAAAATCAAATTGCAATAAAATTTAAGAATGAAAGATTATTCATACGTATTCAATGCTCATCCGACATTTATTGATAAAATGTACGAGAAATACGCCCTAGATACAGATTCTGTAGAAGAAGGATGGAAAGTGTTTTTTCAAGGATTTGAGTTCGGAAATGTACCAGAATTAGAAAATGGTGCAGCGACTAATGGGCAAGTATCTCAGAATAATAGTTCGTCTCAAATACAGAAGGAATTCAATGTAATGTCAATGATTAATGGATTCAGACATAGAGGACACCTCTTATCTACTACTAATCCCATAAGGTCACGTAGAGATAGAAATGCAAAGCTCGATATCAGGGATCATAATCTGACTGATGCGGATATGAATACTAAATTTGTAGCGGGGCATGAGATTGGTCTGGGAGAGGCTAAGCTAAAAGATATTATAGAAAAGTGCATTACATTATATGCCGGTAATATCGGCTATGAATTCGGGTATATAGAGAATGGAGAAAAGCGGAATTGGCTGCGTAAAAAAATAGAAGAAAGAGATCTCGATCCCAACTATGGTCATGATATCAAAAAGAAAAAAAGAATACTAGAGAAGCTTAATGGCGCAGTTATCTTCGAGAAGTTTCTACACACTAAATACGTAGGACAGAAGAGATTCTCACTGGAAGGAGGTGAATCTACGATCGCAGCATTGGATTCAATAATCAATAAAGGAGCAGACAGCGATGTAGAAGAAGTCGTTATCGGAATGGCACACAGGGGCCGTCTTAATGTCCTCGCCAATATCATGGGTAAGACTTATGAGCATATCTTCAATGAGTTCGAGGGAACAGCAGTGCCGGATCAGAGTTTTGGAGATGGTGATGTGAAGTATCACATGGGCTACTCATCTCAAGTAGAGACTATCAATAAAAAGAAAATTCACCTTAAGCTTGCGCCTAATCCATCACATCTAGAAGCTGTAGATCCAGTGGTAGAAGGATTTTCAAGAGCTAAAGCAGATATTCTATATAAGAGTGACTACGACAAGATTCTTCCGATTCTTATACATGGTGATGCAGCCATAGCAGGACAGGGGGTTCTCTTTGAGACAGTACAGATGAGTCAGTTAGAAGGCTACTATACAGGAGGGACTATCCATTTTGTCATTAATAACCAGATCGGCTTTACAACAGATTTTGATGATGCCAGATCATCGACATATTGTACTGCAGCTGCAGGTATCGTACAAGCGCCAGTATTCCATGTCAATGGTGATGATCCTGATGCAGTTGTATTTGCATGTGAGCTGGCGACAGAGTACAGACAGAAGTTTAACAATGATGTATTCATAGATATGGTATGCTACAGAAAGCATGGCCACAATGAAGGTGATGACCCTAAGTTTACACAACCTGAAATGTATGAGTACATCAAGTCACATGATAACGCAAGGGAGATATACGTCAAGGAGTTATTAAAAAGTGGAGACTTAGAGCAAAAAATTGCTGAAGACTTAGAGCAAGATTTCTGGAATCTTCTACAAAAGCGATTAGACCTCACTAAGGAGAAGCCACTACCCTACGCATACCAAGCACCAGAGAAAGCATGGCAGTCTCTTAAGAGAAGTAATAATCCAAAAGATCTTATCTCTCCCAAAACTGGAATTACAAAAACAAAGATTAATAAAATACTCAAGCACATAAGTAATGTGCCTGAAGGTATGACGCCACTGTCGAAAGTAAACAGGTTACTCAAGAACACTGCAAAACTACTTAAAGACGACAACCTCGACTGGGCAATGGCAGAACTCATGGCTTACAGTTCTATACTTTTAGAAAATAAGAATGTCAGAATGAGTGGGCAAGATGTGAAGCGTGGTACTTTCTCTCACAGACATGCCATCTTCAATGACGCTAAGACATTCAAACAACATAACAGATTAGATGGCTTAGCAGATAAGCAAGGTCAGTTCATGATCTACAATAGTTTACTTTCAGAATTTGCAGTTCTTGGTTTTGAGTATGGTTACTCATTAGCAAGTCCTGATGCATTGGTAATATGGGAAGCTCAGTTTGGAGATTTCTATAACGGGGCTCAGTCTATGGTCGATCAGTTCATCAGTGCTGCTGATAGCAAGTGGCAGCGTATGAGTGGCTTAGTTATGCTTCTACCTCACGGGTACGAAGGTCAGGGTCCTGAGCACTCAAGTGCACGACTAGAACGTTTCTTACAGATGACTGCAGAGTGGAATTTTACAGTAGTTAACATGACGACGCCGGCTAACCTCTTCCATGTAATGAGAAGGCAGCTGGCTATGGATAGTAGAAAACCACTTATCGTTATGTCACCCAAGTCTATGCTTAGACATCCGAAGGCGATATCACATAAAGATGAATTCGCGACAGGTACCAAGTTCGTAGAGGTCATCGATGATCCTAAGGCTAAAGCCAAAGATGTGAAGCGTTTATTATTCTGTACTGGAAAGTTATACTACGATCTACTTGCAGCGCAGGAAGAAGGCAAAAGAAAAGATGTAGCTATCGTTAGAATAGAACAGCTCTACCCGTTCCCTGAAGATCAAGTTAATAAGATTATGAAGAAATACGGTAAAGCTGAAAAGTTCTGGGTACAAGAAGAATCTGCTAACATGGGATCATGGGATTTCCTCATGAGATATTGGAGGCATGTAGATATCAATCTCATATCACGTAAGGCAACTGCAAGTCCTGCGACTGGATTTAAAAAAATCCATGACAAGCAGCAGAAGGATATCGTGAATAAGGCTATGGGATAGAATACTGAGATTCTTAGTTAAAAGCAAAAAATAAAGTGCAACAAATAAAGGCTTACTTAGAAAAAATAGCGGATATATCGGAAGCAGATTGGACGTTTTTTACATCCAAATTGGAGCGACATATTATTCTTAAAAAGGCGATCTTTCTAAAAATTAATACTATAGAAAATCATATATCATTTATTGAGTCTGGTGTAGTACGATTATTTATACCAAAAAAAGATCCCGATAAGGAAATCACTTTTGGCTTTAGTTTTAAGAATCAATTTATAAGTGCCTATGATTCATTCTTGAGACGGACACCGTCTAATTACCAACTACAAGCGCTTACAAAAACTACAATCCTCAGCATTACATACAACGACTTGCAAGAGGTCTACAACAAAACTAAGATCGGTAACCTCATCGGCAGACTCACTGCAGAGAGACTCTTCTTATTAAAATCTAAACGAGAGCAATATTTACTCAATCTGACTGCTGAAGAAAGGTACTTGAAGCTATTTAAAGAAAGACCAGAATTACTACAAATTATCCCACTAAAATACATTAGCTCATACATAGGTGTAACAGCACAAGCATTGAGTAGGATAAGAAAGCGTATAAGTCTAACATGACATTATCGTGATATCGCCATGACATGCTAACGGCGTATAGCAAATCCTAATCTCAATTAATTGATTTAGGTTCATTGTATAAAATCTACGGTAGAATTATGTTTGCAAAAAAAGTATGGCTGTAATTATATTAGTGCTGACGTTATGGTATGGTGGATTATTTTTCCAATCTTTTTTCTTACATCGCTATGCTGCACACCAAGTATTCTCAATGTCAAAGACCATGGAACGGATTACATTTATTTTGACATGGATTTTTCAAGGCGCCAGTTACCTGAGTGCATACGGATATGGTATAATGCACCGTATGCATCATGCCTATACTGATACAGAACACGATCCACATTCACCCTCATATGATGAAAACCTATTCTATATGATGTGGAAAACGAAAACCATTTATCAAAAAATAAACGAGAAAAAAGTTCAAGTAGAAGAACGCTTTACAAAGAATATTCCTCAATGGAGAGCATTTGATAGTTTTGCTGGATCTCGCTTATCAAGACTCTTCTGGATAGCAGCCTATATTCTATTCTTTTTATATTTCGCTACAGCGTGGTGGCAATGGCTACTACTTCCTATAACATTTTTGATGGCTCCTATCCATGGCGTAATAATTAATTGGTTTGGTCACATCTATGGTTATATAAATTTCAAAATGGAGAATACGAGCAAAAATCTTTTTCCTTTTGATTTTTTGATGATGGGCGAAGGCTACCATAACAATCATCACAAGCATGCGAGTCGTGCTAATTTTGGTATAAGGTGGCATGAAGTTGATATGACCTATCTGATAATTATAGTACTCGATAAATTAGGCCTTATACAATTGAGGCATGCCAAGGCGTAACTAATTTCCCAAAATGATACAATTTTAGTTAAGTTACTTTGAGAAGGCTAAGCGGAAGTTAGTCAATCAATCTCACTGACAAACTGATCACTAAAGCGTACTCAAAAATCTCTGAGCATTCTCATGATGAGCAGTCCGCTTCTCATCAGACATCTTATCAAAAGTTCTTATTAACATTCCTAATCTCGGATTCTTTAGAAAGAAATCACGATGGACATCCATGAATCGCCAGAATAATCCGTCCCAAGTTTTTTGCCATGGCCCTTTAGAGTAGTTACTCATCTTAAGGACATAATTAGATCCACTGATATATGGCTTAGTAGCGAAGAAACCACCATCAGCAAACTGACTCATCCCGTAGACATTAGGGACCATAACCCAGTCGTAAGCATCGATGTATAATTCCATAAACCATCGGTACACTTCCTTAGGGTCTATCTCACAGAGCAACATAAAATTACCTAT
>ENA-ORXM01005130-ORXM01005130.1-marine-metagenome-genome-assembly--contig:-NODE-5130-length-10699-cov-3.569008_pt1 | contig 10699 bp, 6 predicted proteins | sample MGYA00237867_ERZ511480 | MGnify/ENA primary metagenome ERZ511480 (study PRJEB26309, sample SAMN06266103) | marine metagenome | isolation source: Algal blade | place: United Kingdom:Sidmouth, United... | reverse complement strand
CGCGTGGGACAATCCGGATGGTGGCGCGACGTTCCGGATTGATTTGCCATTGGCAGCAAAGGAAACCGCCACATGACCCCTATTCGCATTTTGGTTATCGATGATGATCGTTTGATGCGTTCATCGCTGGTGGATTTGTTCGAGGCCGTCGGTTGGACTGTCAAGTCACTGGCGCGCGCGACGGACGCGCAACGATGGGTGTCACAGTTCCAGCCCGATGTCATTCTTTCGGATGTGCGCATGCCCGAAATGTCAGGGATTGAATTGTTGCAATCGCTCAACGGGGCGCCGCCTGTTGTGCTGATTTCTGCGCATGGCGACATTCCCATGGCCGTCGAAGCGATGAACCTAGGTGCGTATAGTTTTGTTGAAAAACCCTATGATCCCAAACGCCTGATTTCGATTTTGTCGCACGCAGCAGATCAGCACCAAATGCGTGAAAGCAATCAACGCCTGAAGGATAGACTGCAACAACTGTCCGGATTGGATCAGGTCATTTTGGGGCAAACCCCAGAAATGGTGCGGTTGCGCGATATGATTGCAATGCTCGCGGGGAACGATGCCGCCGTTCTTTTGCATGGGGAAACCGGAACGGGCAAAGAGCTGGTTGCGCGTGCATTGCACGATATTTCCGCACGTTGCGATGGCCCCTATATTGCAATCAATGCGGCCCAGTTAAGCGCGGACCAACTGCCACTCGTTGCACGCAGTGCGGATGGGGGGACGTTGTTTCTTGACGAGATTTGCGCCTGTCCGCTTGAATTGCAGCCGTTGCTTTTGCGTCTGATTGATACCCAAGAAATTTTGGATACTGATCAAGGCGCGCCGGAGAAAATGAACATCCGCGTGGTGTCGGCCACCAACGAAGATACAGATTTGGCAATGAAGGACGGGCGCTTGCGGGCAGATCTGCTTTACCGGCTTGACGGTGTTGGTTTGCATTTGCCACCATTGCGCACGCGTCACGACGATGTAGCGCTCCTTGTTTTGCGTTTCATGCAACAATTCGCGGCCCAGTTGGGATGTGATGCCCCTGATCTGTCAGACGCAGATTTGGCCGATCTCATGGCCCACGACTGGCCCGGAAACGTGCGGGAATTACGGAACGTGGCCCAGCGGCGGGTTATGATGGCACAATACGGATTTGGCGCGATGCCTGACGCGATTTCGGGCGTCAGCATCGACAGGTTTGAACGCTCCGGTCTGCGCGCGGGTGTTGCCGCGTTCGAGAGACAGATGATCGGCAAAGCGATTGCGACCCATGAGGGACGCATGGAGGACGTGGCTGCGGCCTTAGGGATCGGACGGCGGACGCTGAACGAAAAGATCGTAAAGCTGGGGCTGGATAAATCCGCGCTTTTGTAGCCGTCTCACCCCTTGCGGAAATCCGCAGGGCAATCCTGCGAGCGCCCGCATATTTCTTCATGTGTCCTGCCACACGCTTTGTTGTCTTATGTGCCCACACATAAAGTTGGGAGGAACTTTACAATGAACAAATATTTAAATCGCACCGCTCTTGCGGCAGTTGCAATCGCTTGTGCGGGACAAGCCGCAGCAGAAGACTGGAATGTATCGCTTTGGGGTTCACCACGTGCATTTACGGCCCACGTCGAGAAACTGGCCGAGCTGGTGAGCGCGAAGACCAACGGCGAATTCAACCTGAACATCAGCTATGGTGGTTTGTCCAACAACCGTGAGAACCTAGACGGCATTTCCATTGGCGCATTCGAAATGGCGCAGTTTTGTGCGGGCTACCACCGCGATAAGAACCCTTCGATCACTGTTCTAGAGTTACCATTCCTCGGCGTAAAATCCTTGGAACAAGAGGTCGCGCTTTCCATGGCGGTTTATCAGCATCCCGCGACGATTGCCGACTTGGCGCGTTGGAATGCGACGCTGGTGATGCCGTCACCGCTGCCGCAGTATAATATCGTCGGCGTCGGTGATGCGCCCGAAACGCTTGCTGATTTCGAAGGGCTGAGCATTCGTGCGACAGGTGGCATCGGTGCCGCAATGGAAACTATTGGCGCTGTGCCAACGTCCATGTCCGCGTCCGAAGTGCGTCAGGCGATGGATTCCGGCGTGGTAAAAGCTGTTAGTTTTGCCCCCCACGCGCATATGTCATTCGGTACAATCGAAAATGGGACGTGGTGGACCACGAACCTGAATCCGGGCACTGTGAACTGCCCTGTTGTTGTGAACACGGATGCGCTTGCTGGTTTGAGCGACGAACATCGTGATGCATTGCTGGGCTCCGTTGATGAAGCCCTGGATCACTACATCGCCAACTACAATGGTGCCACGATGGACGCTTGGGGACCTGCCTTGGAAGAGCGCGGGATCACACAAGTGACTTTTGCGGATACAGAGCTTGCGGCCTTCAAGGACGCCGCCGCAGCGCCAGCCGCGGCTGCATGGATCGAGCAGAACACAAATGCGGGTCTGCCAGCACAAGAGCTTTATGATATGGTGACAGGTATGATCGCGGACGCGAACTAAACCTACCAGCTACCCCGTGCACATGTCGGTGCATGGGGCTTCGTTTTTTTGAAAATTTGAATCGAAATGAGGGTCCCATGGCGGTCGCTTCCTTAGTGCTGAGTGATGGCAGCACACTTAGCAAAATTGACCATGCGCTTTTGCGCTTGGAACGCGGTTTTGCGTTGATTAGCGGGTTGGCGGTTTTTTCGCTAATGTTGTTAGCGGTGTTCTCAGTGAGTGGGCGCAATGCATTCAATAGCCCCTTGCCGGGGTATGTTGACTGGATCGAACAGGCCATGCCGCTGATTGCGTTCATGGGTATTTCATTTGTGATGCGCGAAGGGGCGCATATCCGCATGGATATCGTGGTTGGCGCCTTGCGTGGCCGTACGCTGTTTGTCGTTGAACTTATCACCACACTTTTTGTGCTTGCGCTAATGGTTCTGCTTGTTTGGGGCAGTTGGGCCCATTTTGCCCGCAGCTTTGATTTCGCAGCCCCCATGTGGAGCCGCGACAGCTCGATGGATATTGCGTTGCCGATATGGCCGGCAAAATTGATGGCCCCGCTGGCGTTTGGTGTTTTGTGCCTGCGCTTGTGTTTGCAAGTTTGGGCCTATTGCCGCGCGATCAAAACCGGCAAGGCAATCGCCGTGCCGATGGTCGCAAGTGCCGCTGAACAAGCCCGCATGGAAGCCGAGCAGCTGGAGGGGCAAAACTGATGGAACCGATTGAAATTGGCCTTTGGGTTACGGGTGGCATGCTGGTTATGGTCGTCCTTGGTATGCGCGTTGCATTTGCGGCTGCGATGGCCGGTATGGTTGGCTTGATCTGGATTTTCTGGTCTAAAAAGGGCTATGATCCCGATGCGTTCGGCTGGGCTGTAACGGTTGCGGCCAAAACCGCTGGCCAAGTCCCGCACTCTAAGGTATCCAGTCAGGCACTCAGCCTGATCCCGACATTCATTTTGATCGGTTATCTCGCGTATTATGCGGGCCTTACTCGGGCGTTGTTCGAGGCGGCCAAACGCTGGATCGCTTGGGTGCCAGGTGGATTGGCGGTCTCGACTGTTTTCGCCACAGCGGGGTTTGCCGCGGTGTCGGGCGCGTCTGTTGCCACGTCCGCCGTTTTTGCCCGCATTGCGATTCCCGAAATGCTTGCCAATGGCTATAACAAACAATTCGCCGCAGGCGTTGTTGCCGCGGGTGGCACACTCGCATCGCTGATCCCGCCCTCGGCGATCCTCGTCATTTATGCGATTATCGTTGAACAGGATGTTGGCAAACTTCTGTTGGCTGGATTTATCCCCGGAATATTCTCTGCAATTGTCTACGCGGGCCTGATCATCGGCATTGCGGTCGTCTTCAAGACGGTGGGGCCACCTGTGACAGGTTTCACCTGGCGCGAGCGCTTCGCTTCACTGCCGCCTGCATTGCCAATCGTTTTCGTGGTCGCAACCATTGTTTGTTTTGTTTACAATCCGTTTGGCGGTGACGCGTGGGGTACCCCGACCGAGGGCGGAGCGATCGGCGCATTTGTCGTCTTTCTGATGGCCTTGTACCAAGGGATGCGTTGGTCACAACTCAGGGACGCGCTGCTCGAAACAGCAAAGCTTAGCGTTATGATTTTCACCATTATCTGGGGTGTCCTGATCTACGTCCGCTTTTTAGGCTTCGCTGAATTGCCTGCTGCATTCTCCGATTGGATTGTATCGCTTACGATGTCACCGATGGTGATCCTGATCTGTATTCTATTGGCCTATGCCGTCCTTGGGATGTTCATGGATGCGATTGGCATGTTGTTGCTGACCTTGCCTGTTGTCTACCCCGCCGTGATGGCCCTGAACGGTGGCGCGGCGGTCAGTGCTGCCGAGAGTACATTCGGCATGTCTGGACCGATGTGCGCGATCTGGTTCGGAATTCTTGTGGTGAAAATGGCAGAGTTTTGCCTGATTACCCCACCTATCGGATTAAACTGCTTTGTGGTTGCAGGTGTGCGAGACGATTTATCAGTCCAAGACGTGTTCAAAGGGGTTACTCCGTTTTTCATCGCGGACGGGGTCACGATCGCACTGCTCGTCGCCTTTCCAGCAATCGTTTTATGGCTGCCAAGTCTGGCCTAGTTGCGGCGACGGCGATTATAAAAGCCGTTGATGTGCTCATGATCGCCATCCCAGCCTGTCTGCGGGTGTCCCGTGTGCGCCGCCAGATCAGCTTTGCCCAAGCCGAATGGCTAGGTTCGTCAGGAGGTGGTGAGCGATATGTTCAGCCGCGTTCTCTACTCAGGATATATCGAACACGAGCCATGGGGCATAACACGCCGTAAAGGCCACCATGCGGCACTGATCACGTCGGAAACCTTCCAGCGCATTCGGGATCGCAAGGCATTCCTTAGGATCGCGCCTGCGCGGCGTCATATCCATCAAGACTTTCCATTATGCGGCGCTGTAAGCTGTTCAGATTGCAAAGTCCCCCAGACCACTTGTTGGTCAAGAGGCGGCATGTGTAAGCGATACCTTTACTTCTGCTGTCAGACAAAAACCTGCAAAATGTACCGCGAGAATATCCGCGCAGAGAAGATCGACGTGGCGTTTGAAGAGATGATGCAGTCCGTCACCCCGACTAAGGGACTGATCGGAGTCGTGAAGGCCATGCTCACTGACGCATGGGCGCACGGCTCGAACAAGCAGATAGCATCAAAGCATCCGTCAAACGCGATATTGCAGAGCGGGATAGCCAGTTAGACGGTTTACTGGATCGCATGGTCGAGACGAACAGCGAGGCGGTCGTCGCAGCCTATGAGAAAAAGATCACAAAGCTGGAACAAGTCAAGCTGGTTCCGGTCGATAAACTGGATCAAAAGGCCCACCCCATGCATACACCCGAAGAGATTTCCGAACTTTCTATGGCGTTCCTGTCAATCCCTTCGAATATCTGGAAAACGGCGAACTCGCGCTCAAGAAAACAGTCGTGAGGACGGTGTTTAAAACACCTTTGGCGATAGTCGTGACGGGGAATTTCGAACGCCGCAAACCTCTAGAATATTGGGTTTTTGGATGAAATTACAGGAAACTGTAAAATGGTGCCCCCACACGGACTCGAACCGCGGACCTACTGATTACAAATCAGTTGCTCTACCAGCTGAGCTATAGGGGCACTGGATGTGGGCGATATAGCAATAGTCGTGTTGAGAACGCAATGGGATTTTTGCGTTTTGTTGATGTTTTTTACTGTGCCTGTTTACGGGTGCATCCGGTTTTCATTATTTGCCTTTTTACTATGAGATTTAGTGAAAATCGCGGCTTTTGGGGATGATGCGCCGATTGCGCGGGTGACTGGGCGCGCTGTCAGGGCCTTGATCCGCGCCGTTGTCGGGGGCGAGACGGGCGAGCGCGTCGTTGCGGTCCTCTAGATGTGTTGCAACGACGTGAATAATTTCGACGTCGCGCTGCACATAGCCTTCAATCATCAGCAGCCGTGATTGCATGACTGTTTTGCGATAACTCTCCATAAGCTTGGGCCATACCACGAGGTTGGCTACGCCGAATTCGTCTTCGATTGTGATGAAGCAGACGCCCTTTGCGGTGCCGGGCTTTTGGCGGATTAGGACGAGGCCCGCCATTTTGATCCGCTGACCGTTATGCGTATCCAAGAGTTGCCGTGTGGTGATAAATCCCTGTCGTGCCATTGATGTGCGCATGAATGACATCGGATGCGCCTTGAGCGACAGGCGCAGGGTTTGGTAATCCGCGACGACCTGTTCACATACTGGCATCACTGGCAGGGGTACGCTGCGTTCAACCCCTTCGTCAGCGCCGTTTTGAAAGAGGGGCAGGGCGGGGGCGTCGCGCAGCCCTTTGACCTCCCAAAGGGCTTGGCGGCGGTCAATGAAGAGCGATCGCATGGCGTCACCTTCGGCCAAGCGGCGCATATGTGCGGCGCTGATGCTGGCACGTTCGTGTAAATCGGGGATATCGCGGAACGGTGTGTCGCGCGCATCCATGATCCGCGCGGCCGTCTCGGCGCGCAGGCCGCCGATTTGGCGAAGCCCAAGGCGGAGCGCCCACCCCCCCGTGCTGACGGGTTCCAGCGTGCTGTCCCAGTCGGAAAAATTCACATCCGGCGCGCGGACTTCGACGCCGTGATCTTGGGCGTCACGGACCAATTGGGCAGGTGCGTAAAACCCCATGGGCTGCGAGTTGAGCAGGGCCGCGCAGAACGCATCGGGGAAATGGCATTTGAGCCAGCTGGACACATAAACCAGTTGCGCAAAGCTGGCGGCGTGGGATTCGGGGAACCCGTATTCGCCAAATCCCTTGATCTGGCTAAAGCAGCGAGCGGCAAAATCAGGGTCGTAACCGCGCCGCACCATGCGTCCGACCATCTTATCCTCTAGCTTGCCAATGGTGCCGGTGGACCGGAATGTCGCCATCGCCTTGCGCAGCTCGTTCGCTTCTTTGGAGTTAAACTCGGCGGCCTCCATCGCGATCTTCATCGCTTGCTCTTGGAATATCGGCACACCAAGAGTGCGACCAAGGATTTTCTTTAACTCGGCGGCGTCATGCGGGGCGGCGGGCGCAGGGTATTCCACAGGTTCCAGTCCTTGTCTGCGGCGCAGGTACGGATGGACCATATCGCCTTGGATCGGACCGGGGCGTACGATCGCGATCTCGATCACCAGATCATAGAACGTGCGCGGGCGCAGGCGCGGCAGCATATTGATCTGCGCACGGCTTTCGACTTGAAACACGCCGATACTGTCACCCTTGCACAGCATATTATAGACACGCGGGTCCTCTTGCGGGATGTTTGCCAGCGTCAAGTCATGCCCGTAATGGGCGCGGATCAGATCGAATGATTTGCGGATCGCGGTCAACATCCCAAGGGCCAGAATGTCGACCTTAAAGATACCAAGCGCCTCTATATCGTCCTTGTCCCATTCGATGAATGTGCGATCGGGCATGGCCCCGTTGCCGATGGGTACGGTATGCGTCAGCGGCTGTTCGGTCAGCACAACCCCCCCCACATGCTGCCCCAGATGTCGCGGCATCCCGATCATCTGCTGGGCCACAATGATGGTGCGTCGCAGTAGCGTGTCGGATAGGTCAAGCCCCGCCTCGGACACATGTGTGCCGTCCACATCGCGCCCCCACGACCCCCAGATGGTTTTCGCAAGCGCGCTGGTGACATCCTCGGACAGGCCCATGACCTTGCCCACTTCGCGGATCGCGGACCGTGGACGGTAATGGATCACAGTGGCGCAAAGCCCTGCACGGTGCCGCCCGTATTTATGGTAAATATGCTGGATGACTTCTTCGCGGCGCTCGTGCTCAAAATCGACATCAATGTCGGGTGGCTCGATCCTGTCTTCGCTGATGAACCGTTCAAACAGCAAGTCATTTTGCGCAGGATCTACGGCGGTGATGCCAAGGCAATAACACACTGCGGAATTGGCAGCAGACCCCCGCCCTTGGCACAAGATTGGTGGCGTTGCCTCTTCGCGGGCGTATTTGACGATGCTGTCGATGGTCAGGATGTAATTGGCGATTTGCTTGTCAGCGATCATTGCCAGTTCCTTGTCGAGTGTCGCCATAACATCGTCGGGAATACCGGCCGGATACCTTTGGGCGGCGCCTTTCAGGGTATTGATCCGCAACTGATCGTCAGAGCTACGGCCCTTTGGCAAAACTTCGTTCGGGTACTCGTATTTCAGTTCCGACAGACTAAAGGTGCAGGCCTGCGCGATGGTAAGGCTTGACTGGATCGCATGGGGCCAGCGGGCGAAAAGGCGGCACATCTCGGCAGGGGATTTGAGGTGGCGTTCGGCGTTGGGTTGCAGCGCATGCCCGGCCTTGTGGATCGTGGTTTTAAGCCGGATACATGTCATTACGTCTTGTAAGGCACGCCGTTCGGGCGCGTGGTAAAGGACGTCATTGGTGGCCAATAATCCAAGCTTATGTGTCTGCGCCAACCCGTCAAGGCGATTAATTCGTGCGACGTCATCGCCGTGATAATGATAGCTGGCTGCTATGTACTTCAGCGACGGCAGGATACGCGTCAAAGCGGACAGATGCTTGGAGAATTTACTGAGTGCACGCGGCGGCACAGCGATCAAAATGACATCATCAGTATGACTGGCAACGTCTTGCAGCGTCAGGTCGCATACACCTTTTGCCTGCCATCGCCCGTCAGGATCATGCATGCGCCCCTTTGATATTAGTGCAGATAGAGTACCATATGCCGCACGATGTTTTGGGTAAGCAAGGAATACTTCACCCGTAACAAGAGCAATGCGAACTCCGGTTAATGGGTGAATTTTCGCAGTCAAAGCTTCTGTATAAAGGCGAACAACACCGGCAAAGCTATTAACGTCGGCACAGCCGATTTGATCGTACCCAAGCGCCCATGCCGTCGTAGCCAGATCAACAGCATCGGACGCGCCACGTAAGAATGAAAAACACGTGGTAATCCCAAGCTCGACAAATGGTGCAGATGCATTGGGTGTAAAGTTGCCGTCGTCCGGAATGGTACGCCGAGGGTGTGCGTGGTCGTTTTCAGGCATAAGAAGACATGCCTGATGGGGGGCGCTGCCCCCACCGTCTGTGACGGTCCCCCCGAGGTATTTTAAGCAAGCGGAAGTGAGGCATTTTGATCCATAGCTTACTGCGTGATTTGGTTTTCCTCTTGCCTGAAATACCTCGGGGGAGGCCGCAGGCCGGGGGCAGCGCCCCGCAAATCACAAAAAGGCGTGCGCCGTAGGCGTGCTGTTGTTTCATGCGTAGGTGCCGTGGATGAACCAGCGGGGATCATGCCCGCGTGCATCACCCCATACGCCTTCGCGAAATAACCATATGCGTTGGGATTTTTGATCCTCGATATCATAATAGTCGCGTAACCGTGTGCTCGGCATGTCTTTCCACCATTCGGGCGCGATCCGTTCGGGGCCTGCGTAACGCACGACGCGGTGTGTGATCTTACGCCATATGAACTGGGCGGGTGGCCCTTCTGGCACGGCATATAGGACGCGCACTTCTTCGGGGTGGTCAAAGATTTTGAGGGGGCGGCGCACGGTTGCCACATCACCGCGCCCCACGCGGGAATGTAGGGCGGTGGCCCATGTATCGGCCCGCTCTGGGATGTGACTGCCTGCGGGGCTAATACGGGTGATGTATTTCGCGCCTAATCGCGCAGAGAGCGTGTCAATCAATTGCGCAAGGGCTGCGCCGTCATGTGACTGGCCGCTCAGGTCGTTTTGCGTATGGCTTAAGATATCGACGTCATCAGCGGTCAACGTAATCAAGTCAAAGCCAAACCCGGGGTTGATACGGTCCAGTTTGTCGTCAAACAAGCGGCGAAGATGTTGCGCATTCCGGTTTGGTTGGGCCGTGGCCACAGTGACGTGGCTGACTTCACCATCAGTGCGGTAGACGGTGACGGTGATGCGGCGTGCACCGATGCCGGATTTGTCCATACTTGTGCAGAGCATTTCACATAGGCCAAGCAGGTGGGGTGTCGGGTCCTGGACCGGTTCAGGCAATTTGGCTTGCACGGCAAAACGAGGCGGATCGTGGGGTGCGCTTATTGGTTCTGCGGTGCGGCCCATCATTTGATCCAGCCGTCGCAGCGGGTTTTGCGCGAGGGCGGCCTTGCTGAACCGGCGGGCAAGCGAAATACGCGGCACGGCTGCCAGATCGCCTACCGTTTTTAATCCCAACCGTTGCAGCAGCTGTACGGTTTGCGCATCGATCCGCAACGATTTGACGGGCATTGGTCCCATGCGCACAGAGATTTGCATCATATCACAGATTTCACGCACGCCGCCTAGTCGCGCGAGTGCCCATGCCGCCCCATGCGTGGGTGCACATGCAAGGTTCGCCGACAGACCAAGGCCAGCAAGCCGCGCCTCCATGTCACGCAGCATCTGCGCCTCGCCGCCCCACAGATGATCGGAACCTGTGGTGTCCAGAACAAGCCCCGTATCACCGTCCGCGGCCGTCCAAGGGCACCAGCGTCGCGCCCAAAGCACAAGGCGGTTCAACGCAGCGTGGTCACCGCCTATATCGGCGTATTCGACCCGTAGGTCAGAGCAGAGCGCGCGCATATCCACGATGCGCGCACCGCGTTGGACACCTGCATCGCGTGCCGGAGCGTTGGTGGCATAAACGACAGGCCCATGAGGCCCGTCATGGGCGAGGGCGACGGGCATATCTTGGGGTGGTTGC
>ENA-ORXM01005128-ORXM01005128.1-marine-metagenome-genome-assembly--contig:-NODE-5128-length-10705-cov-13.484851_pt1 | contig 10705 bp, 8 predicted proteins | sample MGYA00237867_ERZ511480 | MGnify/ENA primary metagenome ERZ511480 (study PRJEB26309, sample SAMN06266103) | marine metagenome | isolation source: Algal blade | place: United Kingdom:Sidmouth, United... | reverse complement strand
TTACGAATAATTTCGTAGTAACTGAATTATAGAAGTAACGAATAAAGAATAACTTAACGTTTTATGCTGGGTCGCCAGTCCGATGCGATATTTTCCGATTTACTTCGTTAAAAATGCTCACCGTAGCCCTGCTATGATTGCGCTTTTTGCCTTGTAACTCAAAAAATATCTTTGCCTAAAATCGTCATCTTATTTTTTAATCGTTACTAAAAATATTTTTATTATGAAAAGATTGTTTTTGTTTTTTGCTTTCTTGTTTGTCTCTTTGAATGGGATGGCGCAGTATGATTTAGAGCCTTTGAAGGTCGGGGATGATGCGCCGAATTTTGTGGCGTTGGACCAGCATGGAAATTCTGTGGAGTTGGCTTCTTTGTTGAAGATGAATGAGCATGTGGTGATGGTATTTTATCGGGGAGCTTGGTGTGGTTACTGTAAGGAACATGCAAGTGTTTTGCAGGATAGTTTGCAATTTGTGATGGATGAAGGGGCGGCTGTGGTGATGATCACGCCTGAAAAAGGGGAGGCTGTGGATAAAATGGTGGAAAAAACTGGGGCGACTTTTTCTGTTTTACACGATGCGGAGAATAAGATTATGACGGATTATGGGGTCGCTTATGGTATTACGGAGGAAACGGTGCCGAAATTTTTTAAGTATGTGGTGCATGCGACTCGTAAGGGAACGGAGAGTGAGGATGATGTTTTGCCTGTGCCAGCGACTTATGTGATTGGGAAAGATGGTAAAGTCCGTTTTGTACACTACGATCAGGATTATAGTCAACGGACGACTGTGGCAGAGATTTTGGGGGTTTTGGAGAGATAAGGGACTGGTGACAGATAATGAGGGGGTTTTTCCTTTAAAATTCCCAGCCGAATCCTGCACTTACATAGTCGGCTCTTGCGCCATGTGATTTTAGTTGCAGTTGTAGATATGGGAGATTGTGGGCTGTGGTGATTGGGTCTTTGAGATAGTAATGTACGCCGATTAAGTTGGTGATAATGGGGCGTTTGAAGTGTTCGACGGGGGCGAAGGCTTGATTGTGGAGATAGACGCCTGCTTGGAAAGTCATACCGAGTCGTCCTAACCTCATTTCGTAGCCTGCTAATACGTAGACTTTACTGGCAAGACTTGTGAAGTTGTAATCTTCCACTTGGCACTCATTTTCGTCTAATTCGTTTTCACATCGGTATTGTCCATAATGGGAAATGCTTTCGTTGTATTCGTATTGTACGCCTAATAATAAGCGTCCTTGATGGTTTAAGGGTCGGGCTGCGATGGCGGCAAAGGTGAATACGTCGTAATACTCGCCTAAGTGAACTCTTCCCGATGTTTTGCCATAACCTGTGCGTAAGAGGACTTTGATTTGTTTGCTTGTTTCTCCCAATGTTTTTGCCTCCACTCGCTCTTTTTCATTTAACCAATAGTAAATGCCGATGTTGCCTGAAAATAGGTTGATGCCTAAGTTGGGTTGATGGGTATTTCCGTTGGAAAAATGGGTCGCACTAAACATCAACTTTGCGCCGAATCGCTCGGTAAAATCTCTTTCTAAACCGAAAGATAGACGGGTCATGTTGTTGATGTTCGTACTTATGGCGTTGTTTGTGGGATTGTTGACTTCGTCGTATTTGTTGTCAATCCAAGCAAGCCCACTGCCAACTCTTAAATCAAAACGGGCTATTTTTCCGATGTTCCAATCAAACTGTATAAAAGGGAATGCGCCTATTCCTTTGCCAAAGGTCTGACTATCTCCAAATTGAATGCCCACAATATTTACGCCTGCTAATGGAAAACCAAACAGATGATGCCATGCTTTGTCTCCTTTGCCTTGTTTCGCAAAAGATAGTTCATACATCTTGGTGCTTTGGGTGACATCTGCGGTAAAATAGCTTCTGTGTGGAATGATTTTTCCATAATTGAGGGCTGTTTCTATTCTGATGTTTTGGGCTTGTAGCGCCTCCTTTCCCGATGACAACAAAAGAAGAATGCAGAGTATTGTAGTGCTTCTTAGAAACATATTAGTTTTTATTTCGACTTCGGGAAATGTTATTATTGATATACGTTTTTAATTTTATTTGGAGCGAACTTTTGATACTTCGTCGCAACAGAAAGGCCCGCTATTCATTCCAATACCAAGCCTTTCAAAACCTTGTGGCTCTACACATTGGTATTCCATTACTATCGGGGCTAATTCCCCACCGTCTCTACCAATATCGACTGTATTAGTTTACAAGTGTACATCAATAACGGATTAGTATATTGGGACTCAGTTAATCAGGCTCTCACCAACCGACCAACTCCTAATATACCAATACACCAATTCCAATCAACAAATTTACTTATTCTTTAGGTGTTTGTCTAAGAATTTTAAGACAGCTTCGTATCCTTCGATTTCATTTTCTGTTTTTAGAAAACCGTGTCCTTCATCTTCAAAAACGATGTATTCGACAGGAATCCCATTTTTCTTGGCAGCCTCCACGATTTCATCTGATTCTACTTGTAAAACTCTTGGGTCGTTCGCTCCTTGCAAAACCATCAAAGGCTTTGTGATTTTGTCTGCGTGGAATACAGGCGATATTTTGTGTAAACGAATCGAATCTTCTGTGGTTGGGTCGCCCATTTCTGTATAGAGTGCATTTCTAAAAGATTCCCACCAGGGCGGAATACTTTTTAGGGTTCTTAGCCAGTTAGATGGACCAAAAATATCAACGCCTAATTCAAATTCTTCGGGTTGATACGTCAAGGCAGCTAACGTCATATAGCCTCCATAAGAACCGCCCATAATACCCACTTTGTCCATATCTACATAACCCAAGCTTTCCAAGTACTTTTTACTCTCTACACAATCCATCAAATCATCTTCTCCGTGTCGTTGGTCATCTGCTTGATTGAACGTTTTTCCATAACCACTACTTCCTCTATTGTTTACCGCAAGAATGGTATATCCGTGATTAGAAAGGTACTGTATGGTTGGATTGTATCCCATACGAGATTGACCACCTGGACCACCATGGATATAAAGCATAGCAGGCACTTTATTGTCTTTACTCGCCCCATGTGGCTTGTATAAAATCGCAGGAATCTCCAACCCATCAAATGATTTGAAAGTAATGTGTTCTGGTTCTACCAAATCATCTGTATTAATTTCTGGATTGAGATTGTCCGTTAATTGCTTGCATGTTGAGGTCGCTATGTCATATACATAAAGATTACTTGGTTGTTTGGCGGCTTGAATTGAGAAAACCATCTTTTTTTCACTATCAGAGATACGGACATTACCAATTTCTCCTTCAGGCAAATTTTTGAAACTCACTTCCTTTCCTGTCGCCATATCATAGACCTTAATCGTTGTTTTAGCATCTTTATCTACCCCAACGATTCTATATTTTTCATTGTAAGAAGTATATGCATACGCCACACTCGCCTCTTTTTCAGCCAACACCGTCTTTTTTTCGCCTGATTCCAAATCATAAGCGACCAAAAAAGAATATTCGCCTCCTTCATTGGTCGTATAATACAATGTTTTCCCATCATTACTAAAACCACTTGGACTATATGTTGCAGAACCTCTATGTTCTGAAATCAACTTATTTTCCTTCGTCTCTACATTGTAGATAAATAAATCATTATCAGACGTCGTATTTGATTTCGTGAGTGCAAAATATTTCTTGTCATTAGAGATTTCCGATAAGCTTAGGTTATCATTATTTTCGTAAATCATAACGGGCTTTTGTTCCTTAGTATCCAATTCATAAACATCTGTAAATTTGCCTGTTCGTTGAGTTGAACCCATAAAGAAAGACTTTTTGTCGTGGCTGAATCCGTAGAAACTATAGCGATTGACTGATGACGTATCAGGCGTTATTTCCGTTTTATTTCCGTTTTCATCCTGCATAAAAAGGTGATAGATTTCATTTCCGTCAGTATCACCTTGATATAAAAAGGCATCTGAATCTGGAAAATAGCTGCTTGCCCACTGTGCGCTTGTCTTGGAATCCGTCAATTGCGTCATATCTCCCGACTTCAAATCAATCGAATAGACATTATACACACCTGATTTGTCGCAGCCTGCCAATACTTTGGTTTCATCTTGGTTAAAACCTCTTGCATACACATTGATGTTGTCTGTAAATTGCTTGTAACTGTACTGTTTTACTTGGGCTTGTAATTGTACCATTCCAAAGCCACATAAAAACAATAAAATGGGGTTTAAAAATTTCATAAGTTTAGGGTTTCGTTAATTTTGTGTTGCTAAAATATTATTTTTTTCTGAACAATGACCTATTATCTCTTGCAAGCGTTATAAAAGAGACGGCTCTTTTTGGTTGGAAGCGTTAAGATTCCCCAAAAATCCCCTAAAACTAATCGTATTCAATTATCTTTATGCTTTGTCTTTTGTAAAATTGATTTGGAGAGAATGGTTTATCTTTCATCGTGACGCATGGGCCCACTGTCCGTTAATGGATGGCATCTCCAAGATGCCTTGCATTTTTTCACATACTGTACTGTATTGGAAGGCATTTCCAAAATGCCTTGCATTTTTTCACATACTGTACTGTATTGGAAGGCATCTCCAAGATGCCTTGCATTTTTTCACATACTGTACTGTATTGGAAGGCATTTCCAAAATGCCTTTCATTTCCACAGATGAACCGAAGAGGCAAGCCAACGCAAGTATCCAACCACTACCACTGGGTCTATTTTGCAAGGACAGAACGCTATATTTCATACAAATTGCAACAATGATTTTTTTCAAAATATTTCAAGAGGGCATTATTTTAGCTTTACAAGAATTGTGGAGTAACAAACTTCGCTCTTTTTTGTCCTTATTGGGAATTGCCATTGGGATATTTTGTGTGATAGCCGTTTTATCCGTCATTGATAGCTTTCAGCATGGTTTGAAGGACTCTTTCAATAAAATCGGGAGCAATGTCCTTCACGTTTCCAAAGAATCTTGGGATTTCAAGAAGATTACGAGTGATTGGTGGAAGTACATGCGCCGTCCCAACCCAAATTATAAGGAATACGAAGCCCTTCGCAAATACATCAAAACCGCAGATGCCATCAATATTCGGGCGGTAATGGGGGGGCAAAAGCTCCAAAATCGAGATAATGTGGTTGAAAATGTGGCTCTTTTGGGTAGTACTTATGATTTGGCTCGTATGTTCGATTTAGAAATTGACTATGGGCGTTATTTTACAGGTGAAGAGATGCAAACAGGGCGGAATATGGTGGTCTTAGGCTATGTTTTAGCAGAAGCCTTATTTCCCAATGTGGATTATGCGATTGGTAAAAGTGTTAAACTCAAAGGTCGGAAGCTGAAAGTCATAGGCGTTTTTAAGAAAGAAGGAGAAAGCATCATTGGCGATGGTTTTGATGAAGTCGCCGTTGTTCCTTACAATTACTTCAGAAAGTACTTCAATATCAACAATCGAAGGATGCAACAAACCATTTCCGTCAGAGCTGCCGAAAATGTCAGCATGGAACAACTAACCGATGAAATGCGGGGCGTGATGCGAGGCCAGCGGCATTTAAAACCCAAAGAAGAAGATAATTTTGAAATCAATAATTTGAGCCTTCTAACGGGCATGATTGATGGGATTTTTGGGGTTGTGAGTATTGCAGGAGGGTTGATTGGCTTTTTTGCGATTTTGGTTGGTGCTTTTGGAATTGCCAATATTATGTTTGTTTCGGTAAAAGAACGGACTCGTATTATTGGAATTAAGAAGTCTTTGGGGGCAAAACGGATTTACATTCTTTTAGAGTTTTTGGTAGAAGCCATTTTACTTACACTTTTAGGTGGATTCTTTGGCTTATTGTTGGTGTACTTACTCGTTTTTGTTGGTAATAACTTTATAGACCAATTTGAGTTGTTTTTGAGTCAGCGTTATATCATTTGGGGAATGGCTCTTTCGGTGGTCATTGGCGTAATTGCGGGCATTATTCCTGCGTTTTTGGCTTCGCAAATGGACCCAGTTGAGGCGATACGGTCTTAATTTGGTTTATGTGGTTTTTGTCGTTTATGTAGTTTTTGTGGTTGTTTTTCTTCGTGTTTTTGTGCTGTGGTGCTGTGGTTCTTAGTGTCGTGGTTGTGGTTGGGCATGTTTTTTAATTCCTAATTTCCCAATAAACTAATTCCTAATTCCCCAATAAACTAATTTCCTAGTAGACTAACTACAAAAACCACAAAAACTATCAACTACAAAAACTAAAACTCCTAATAGGCTAACTACAAAAACCACATAAACCATCAACTACAAAAACTAAAAAAAGGGGTTGAGACCATCCAAAATAGACCCGATGGCACAGCGGGACCTTGCGTGACGACAAAGCACCTTACTTTCTCTCCAAAAAAAAGAAAATCAGCAATAGAACAAGCACAAATTTCGTATTTTCGCAGTAAAAATAACTTGTATGCAAAACACTTATGTTGCGATTATGGCAGGCGGTATTGGGAGCCGCTTTTGGCCACAAAGTCGTGTCAATAATCCTAAACAATTTTTGGACATTTTGGGAACGGGAGAATCTCTTTTAACGATGACCTTTAAGCGGTTTGCTAAGATTGTTGGCCCTGAAAAAGTCTATATTGTGACGAATGCTCGATACGCTGATTTGTGTAAAGAACATTTGCCTGATATTTCGGACGAACAAATCCTACAAGAGCCTTTGCGTCGCAATACAGCGCCATGTATTGCCTATGTTTCCTATAAATTGGCGCAAAAAAATCCTTATGCGAAGCTGATTGTCGCTCCTTCTGACCACCTTATTACGGATACTGACGCCTTTACAGAGCGTATTCAAGAGGGAATTGATTATGTGAGTGGGGGCAATACACTCCTTACTTTAGGGATTAAACCATCTCGTCCTGACACAAACTATGGTTACATTCAATTCCACGAAAAAGCGAATCAAGGCAAGATTCATAGAGTCAAAACTTTTACAGAAAAACCGACACAAGAAATCGCTCAAAGCTTTTTGAATAGTGGTGATTTTCTCTGGAATTCGGGCATCTTTTTGTGGAGTGTACAAGCCATAATCAATGCTTTTCAAAAATATCTTCCAGACATGGCGGAATTATTTGAGAAGGGAAATCCTCATTATAATACCACCAATGAGAAAGCATATATCCAAAGGGCGTACACCACTTGTAGAAATATTTCGATTGATTATGGCATTATGGAAAAAGCCAACAATGTGTATGTATTGCCTTCAAGTTTTGGTTGGTCTGATCTGGGAACGTGGACTTCACTTTGGGATAATGCCCCAAAAGATGAACAAGACAATGTCATTCAAGGCAAAAATATCATGGCATATGACAATGAAAATGTCTTGGTAAAAGCTCCAAATGATAAATTGGTTATTATACAAGGAATGAAAGATTGCTGTATTGTCGATACAAAGGATGCTTTGTTAATCTATCAACTCACCAATGAGGCTAAATTACGGGAAATTCATGATGACATTAAGGAGAAAACAGGCGAAAAGTACTTGTAATTGAATCAAAAGTTATGATTCGACACTATATGTTCTTAAATTTACTAAACTAAAAACTACTACCATTATGAATATTATTCGCAATATAGAAATTCAAGGAGCTGAAGGTCGTCCTACATTATTAGATCTATATGTCGAACGCAATGGCGAGCAGAAACCTGTCGTTATCTTTTCACATGGTTTCAAAGGCTTTAAAGATTATGGCTGTTGGGATTTGGTCGCCAGAACTTTTGCAGGCGCAGGATTTGTCTTTATCAAGTACAATTTTTCTCACAATGGTACAACGGTTGATGAACCTTTAGAATTTGCAGATTTAGAAGCATTTGGACACAACAACTATTGTAAGGAACTAGATGATTTGGGTTATGTGATTGACTGGGTTGTGAATGGTGATGTGGGTGTTCCTATCAATGAATTGCGAAGAAGTGAAATTTATTTGATTGGTCATAGTCGGGCTGGTGGTATAACTTTCTTAAAGGCATTGGAAGATACAAGAGTCCGCAAGATTGCGACTTGGGCTTCCGTTGCTTCTTTGGATAGAGGTTGGGAAAATCCCGATGCCTTAGCGCATTGGAAAGAAACGGGCGTTCATTACATCGCCAATTCTCGCACCAAACAGCAAATGCCTTTGTACTTTCAATTGTATAAAAACTTCCAAGCGAACAAAGAGCGTTTAGATGTTTCGGCAGCCATCAAACAATTGGAAATTCCTGGTCTTATCGTACATGGAACGGCTGACCCGACTGTTCCGTTTTCGGATGCTGAAAAAATCGTGAAGCAAAATCCAAAACATTTCAAAGTTTTTTCTGTTGAAAGTGCTGACCATGTTTTTGGAGGTTCGCACCCTTGGACAGAAGACAAATTGCCCGTTGATTTAAAGAAAGTGGTGGAAGGCTGTATTGATTTCTTTAGGGAAAGTGTTTGACTTTGGTGGCGAGGAATGAGTAGCAAGGTGACGGGTTATTTTTAAAATCTATTTTATGATAAAGCAAATTGTCAGACCTATTTACAAAGGTGTTCATTCATTGCTCTTCAATACGATTGATGCGAACCCGATGTTTGTCAAAAAAGAAAATGGGAAGGAAGTCAAGAAAGGACATATTTCGTTGGAACATCTAAATGATCCTCGCTTGGATGACAAGTTGGTCAGCGATTTAAAAGCGGCTGGAATTTCGGTAAATGCACACAATATTAAGATTGAAGAATATCACACTTATCTTTGGAAAGCAAATTATCCTGAGACTTATTATGGCGGTGGTTTAGACCCAAATCAAAACTTTACAGAAAAATCTTTGGAGCATTATGTCTCTACCGAATTCATTGATTTCAAGCCTGATACAGTTTTCATAGATGTTGCGGCCTGTACTTCTCCGTTCTATACAATCGTTCGAGAATTGTACGGTTGCAAAACGACTTACCAACAAGATTTAATTTTTGACAAAGGTTTGAAGGGCGATAAAATTGGTGGCTATGGACACGAAATTCCTTTGGAGGATGAAAGTGTAAATGCTGTCACCTTGCACTGTTCTTTAGAGCATTTTGAGAATGATTCTGACACTGCTTTTTTCGTTGAGATGGAACGTGTTTTAAAAAAAGGTGGACGCTTGGTTGTCCTTCCTTTTTACATTGCGTATGAATTTACCAACCATGTCGATCCCATTTACAACCTCTTAAAATCCCATCCAATTAAGGTTGATAAACGTGCGAGGTTGCGTTACTGTTCTTGGTTTCAATTCTTTTCTCGCCATTATGATGTACAAGCGTTGCAAGAGCGCATTTTGAGCAAAGTCCCAAACCTACAACTGAGCATTTATCGAGTGAATAACTTTAGGGATGTTCATGAAAAAAGCTACCTTCGATTTGTGGGGGTTTTTGAAAAAACGTAGTTTTTTAGTGCTGTAGTTCTTGGTGCTGTGGTGCCGTAGTTTTCTTTTTGCTCAATAAATGCTTTAGGAGAGAACGGTTTGTCTTTCATCGTGATGGAAAGGCCTGCTGTCCGTTCTTATGGTGGATGCCAAGTTGGGCAACCACAAGGGATTGCCCCTACAAGCCAACGCTGTTCCACCATACCACTACCATCAGGTCTATTTTGCATGGTCGGAACGTTTTTATAGGGATTTATGTTTGTGTTTTTGGATGCAAATCTGTATATTGAAGATAAATCACATATTCATGAAAAGAAATTTGTTCCTCCTATTTTTCTTATGCTCTACTTGTTCTTTCTTTGGGCAATCGAAGGAGTATGCACATTCTTTGCTCAAAACGCTCTGTTCCCCAGAAATGCATGGGCGTGGTTATTACGAGCAAGGCGATAAATTGGCTGCTAATTTCATCGCAAAAGAGTTTGAAAAAATTGGCTTAAAATCGTTTGAAGATGGGTATTTTCAAAACTTTGAGATTCCTGTCAATACAATTAATGGCAAAGTTGAATTATCCATTAATGGTAAAAACTTAGAACCTGGTGTTCATTATTTAATTGATGCTTCTTGTCCTTCCATCGCTGAAAAATTAGACCCAATTTATTTAAGTAAAGAGACTTTGCTCAATGTCAATAAATTTAGAAAGGAGCTTTCTAAAACATTTGGCAAAACGGTTGTCATTGATAAAACGGATTTTAAAGATGCGACCAAAGAAGAGTTGCAACAGATAAACGAAATCATTGGTTTTTTCACTTATTTTGAAGACATCAAGACGCAAGCAATTATTGAAATTACGGATGCGAACTTGACTTATACGGCCTCACAAACTACTGCCTACCGTCCACACATTATTCTAAAAAAAGAAGCTGTCAAAAAGAAAATCAAAAGTGTCTATTTAGTTGTTGAGAGTGAATTTATCAAAGCGTATCCTACTCAAAATATAATCGGCTATTTGGAAGGTGAAATTAAGGATAGTTTTATCTGCGTTTCTGCCCATTACGATCACATTGGTAGAATGGGACACGATATTTATTTTCCTGGTGCGAATGACAATGCGAGTGGAACAGCGATGATGATTAATTTGGCGACGTACTATGCAAAGCCTGAAAACAAGCCCAAATACTCTATGGTTTTCTTTTCTTTTGGTGCAGAAGAAATCGGTTTATTGGGTTCAAAATATTACACGGAACATCCTTTATTCCCCATTAAAAACATAAAATTCTTACTTAATTTAGATATTTTAGGAACGGGCGATGATGGCATTCAAGTGGTCAATGGAAAAATTTTCAAGGAATCT
>ENA-ORXM01005127-ORXM01005127.1-marine-metagenome-genome-assembly--contig:-NODE-5127-length-10705-cov-36.552503_pt1 | contig 10705 bp, 3 predicted proteins | sample MGYA00237867_ERZ511480 | MGnify/ENA primary metagenome ERZ511480 (study PRJEB26309, sample SAMN06266103) | marine metagenome | isolation source: Algal blade | place: United Kingdom:Sidmouth, United... | reverse complement strand
GGTATCTCTTGTCCCTCGCGCAGGATACCGCTAACTGCATAGTCGGGCCAGCGCGCGTGCAGTTCGATTTCGGCCTTGTCGTGACCTTCTGGCTCAATCGTAATCACCCCGCCCACGTCGATACGCGGGAAGCGGTAGTCTGGATCGAGTGGTTCATCAACGTCGAGGGCCGCGGTGAGTTGACCGACCTTGAGCACATCGTGGCCCGGGATCAGATTCCAGGAGTGGCCGTTGAGGAAAGAGAGGTTGAGACGGATATTCTGAATGTTCGTGCCGCCACTGCGCTGGCCGGGCAGGGTCACCGCGTCGTCGTTTCCTGTGCTGTGGTGCTGGAGCATGGCGTGGAAGCTGCTGATCTCGACGACCGATCCAGTGCGCAGCTCTTCGGGCAACCACTCGAGGTCGGAGCGGATATCGCCCTGTGCACCAGACGCGTAGCCGAGCAGTTGGAAGAGATCGCCAAGAGAAGGGCCATGACCGGTGTCGAACCATGCATCCAGCTCCAGTTGGTCACGGCCCATGGGGGTCAAGACAATGCCCAATGTACGGTGACCCAAATCAAAAACGGCTTCAAATGAGCGGGCAATCCGGGTAATTAGTGGTTCCCCGTTGTCCATGTAGTCAACGGAGATGTCAAGTCTGTCAGAGACATTTTCTATCGCAATTTTGGACAGGACGCCCGGGCTCGCTGAACGGATGAACCGATAACGACTGATACGGTTTCCCGTAGGCTCGCGCAAAATATGAAGCTCAACATTCGAACTGTTCCAGAACGTCTGGCCTTGGGAAAGCGTGTAGACATCATTTTCGCCGGGTGTGTCGTCAAAGGTGGCAGCCCGCATTCCTGGAAAGAGCGATGCTAGATCGTCGGCCATCCAGGATTCGCTGCCGCTGGGATCGAGGATAAGTGTCACAAGTTCGTCCTCATTATCTGCATTGCTGCCTGAAAGGCACCGATGACATTTGCTAGTGCAACGGGTTCGACCCGTTCCCCCTTTTTTGACATTTTATTGCCGTCGACCATGTCACCTTTTTCGTACGTCGTTGTCACCAGGAGTTCACTTGGTTTTTTTCCCTGATAGGAGAGTCCCCATTCCGGGTGTGGTAAATGAGGGGGTTCAATCAATGCGTCTCCGCCACGAATGATGGCATCTTTCGCTTGCTTTGGTGTCATATTGCGCCATCTTGCCCGGAGCGCACCGCAAAGTCCTGCGATTTGGGCACAGGCACTCGACGTACCGCCACCATAATAGTGCCAATAGTCATTATTTCCCGGATTGTTTTTCTCCATTGACGGAATGTAGACATAGGCTGCCCCGTGCCCTGGTAGCATAGGCCCAACAATGCCACAGACGTCGGGAATAGTAATTTCCTTTGGCGATTTATTTTTGCTGAAGAACCCGGACTTTTTATACCAAGGATTCTTCACTTTATACCAAGGATTCTTCACTACCTCGCCATGAGCGGCATCGGACAGATATACTTGACGCGGGCTTTCCCCAGGATCGAATGCGCCGCCAACGATGATGGCCCCCGCGCCGCCGAGAAACGCACCCCAACTGATTTGAGGTTTTGCTGGCCTCCCATTATTACCGGCTGAAAACAGAATGCTAAACCCTTGGTCGTTACATAACCGATCAATTCTCTTTCTCCAATCATTGAGAATTTTCATGTCTTCCGGGCTAGTTTTCCCCTGAGTGTCGATATTGATGCCACGCCCATAGCTATTGGACATAATGCGATATTCGACGATCCCACGGGTATCTAACTCCCCACGGTCAACTGCTTGTTTAGCAACCTTATCCTTTTCCAGCGCCCACTGGCTGGCATCATGGAAAACAAGGTCCAGGGAGGCTTCTCTCGCACCAATGAGTTCATTGAATGTTTTCGTCGCGTCGGCTTTGAGCGCCGGGAATGATGCGATATGAGCCTTCCCTGCAACGCCCAAAATGGATGCCGCCATGCCTGTTCCATGACCATCGTAGTCGTAATGATCCTGGCCGTATCGGAATACCCATCGCCCCACGTCATTGTCGATTCGATTCTCCACATTGATCATGAACTTCTCAAACAGTTCCAAGTGCGCAAATACGGTACTATGATAGAAATCGCGAGGCTGCATTCGTTGGGGTCGCTTTGTGAGGCTGAGTGGGTCATAACGCCTCTCTTGGAGCGTCCAGAGTAGTTGAACTAATGAAGGGGCTCTGTTCCGGGATATAAACTCCTTCCAATATTTCGAGGTACGTATAATTTTTGCAGCGTTGCCGATATCTGGATACGTCGTATACGCGTTATCACGGATGTGAATTTTTGTAAACCGAACTTCAGTGACCTCACCGACGCCATATACCGGAATCCAAAGGGCGCGTTGAAACCCACATATGAGCGTTACTAAATTCTTTATTTCAGTCTGGCTGGATTGCACCTGATCACGCATCGTTATTCGTGCCTGTTTAACTATATTAGCTTCTATTTTAGCTTTTAATTCAATCGTAGTCGGCCATGAAAACGCATAGTTTTCTGTCCGCGGCTTGAGGTTCACACGACCCTCCAGCTTGTGAACATTCCGATCTTCCATAAAGTAGGTATGCAGGCCGTTTAGCCCAGAGTCTATGAGCGCAACGCTAAATCCGTAGCCGACGGAGTGGGACAACTCTTTGACTCGATCTCTGTAGATTGGCTCATGGGTCGAATCATTGGATAGCCTCCCATATAGCTCATCCGGCCAAACATGATCGGCTTGAAGCTTTCCCCAGTCTCCCGTCACGCTTGCGTCTGGATATTTGGGGGCGTCACCGGTCTCCGCTCCTTCGTCCACGACCAAAGAAACAATGTGTTTTTCTAGGGGATGCCCTGACACTGGCTTGGCTGATCCTAGTACGTTGGCTGCTGTGTCATCGCTTTCAAACCACTGGCTTGGGGATGCGTCGTCATCGATGGCAAGTGCCAGTCTTACCCCAAAGCAGGTACGTAAATCTTCTGTAGTACCCGAAACAGAGAGTGCCAATCCAGCAGAGAAGCGCGCCGTAAGGCCATGTTTTTTGCATTCTACAATCGCGTCGCGTACCGCCTGAGGGGAAGGCTTCAGCTTTTTCAGTTCATCATCAGGAACCCAATCGAGAAGCGCATCTTCGGGCAGATGTTTGGGCTTGAGAAATGCGTATGCGTTAAAGCCGAGCGCGTATTGTTTGGTTGGATTTGTCATTATTATTTTCCTATTCCAGATGCTTATCTAGGATTAACTCTCACACCAGACTCAGTTAGAGAACTTTGTCGATTAATGTTGTCGCTATCTCGAATGGTTAATGCCTCTGCCAAAAAGAATGCTTCTGAGCTTTTTGTTTTTAGCACAAGCATTCTTGCATCAATATCTACGCTGTTCTGCTATTTCTTATCGGCGATTGTAAGCCCATCTGAATCTAGCTTGGTTGTTCCATCTTCATTATAGAGTTCTAGTCCACGCAGTCTTAACGAGCTACTCTTGTTTACATCATCACTATCTCTAAATGTCAATGATTGAGGGTGAAGAATCGTGTTGCCGGCTCCATCTTCTAGCTCGATAGACCGCCCGATCTTTACATATTTTTTCCGATCACCTACTGTCAGGCGTTCAGGTTCTAGCGTTAAACGCTCTCCTTCAGCGTGGAGCGTTAACCCGGATGGTCGTAAATCGCTGCGCTCATTAGTATTTTTTCGGTCTCGCAATGTCAAAGATTGTGGTAAAAAATATACCTGACTGTGTTGATCCTGCATTTCAATCATATCCCGCAAAACCTTGATAAACCGTTCCGTATCCCCAACGGTCAAACCATTCTCGCTCGCAATATGCAATGGCGATGTCGGAGTATTCGTCCCAATCCCAACCTTGTCTTCACGCACCACCAAATGACTCTTCTCCACCGTCATCACAACCTGCCCAGCTTGATAGCCAGGAATGTTTGCATAGCGAAGATAGAGATTGGTCGTGCCAGATGGCAGCGTTGTTCCCAAACCACTAAGCGTGACTTCAATATGTTGACCGCGATCCAAATGGGGCGCACTACCCGAGTAGATTCGCCATGCACGCGGCTCCCCTTCTGGGCTGGCTTGGGCTTGCCACTGCTGCATATCTGACCCATTCACGCCATTAATCTGCATTTTGACCGCTTCGTCGGTACGGCAGAGTGCCCACGGCTTGTCTTCGCTCGTATCCTCGTAGTCAAAGCCAATCTCAAAATAGCTGACCCGCTTGTCATCATCCCATGGATCTTGGCCGGGCTGCCACGGGATGGGCAACTCGCTCTCAAGATTAGTCAAGCGTAGGGCTAATTTGTTGTCGTCGATGGATGTCCCAGGAATAATCGTATTGCCGCCAATAAAGCAAGTGTGCAGCGGCAAATGGCTGCGTCCGATGTGGCTCAAAATGCTAAACTGACTAACGGTGGCACCATGAAGCAACCGTTGCTTCTTCCCGCCCAAGTGGATGTGGGCATAGAGCATCTCGACCCGCCCTGTACGCGCACCCGCAGCGGGGTCGGCGCGCACATTGGTTAGCTCCACGCGCATGGCCCTCTCGGAGTCCAGCGTAACCGATGCATCCTTCGGCGTTTTGCAGATCAAATCCTTCGGCGTTTTGCAGATCAAGAAGAAGGAGGTGGTCCCATTTGCATTTGGCAGCGGATCGCTTAGTAACCAGTCACTTTCATCAGCCAAACGCATCTGATTTTTGCCACGCGTCATTGTGCTGCGGTGCAAAGTGCCGGGCCGAAAGCGCAGTTCGAAATGGTGGTTGTTTGGTCCCGGTACGCCTGAGAGCTTGTCAAAGAAGATCGCGCGGCCAGCCAAGTTGAAAAACTCCAACGTCAACGGCTCGCCCGAAGCGTGATCGCTCATATAGATCACGGCGTCGTCGTTGGCATCGAGCAGCGAAAGGCGAATGGGGTGGCTCTCGACAAAGGCGGCGCGCAGCTTAAGCCCGGCAAGGAACCGTTCTTCGATTTCGATCGGCGTTAGCACGCGATCAAAGACCTGCAGTTGTGCCATACTGCCGACGAACAAGCCAAAGTCCCGGTCGATTCCGGCACCAACCTGCAGATGACTCTCTTCCAGTGCAAACCCGGGTCGCCGCAGTACCGTGTCGTGTCGTACGCCATTGATCCACGTGTGGATCAGGTATCCGTCACAGTGGATGGTGAGGTGGGTCCATTCACCGGGTGTCAACGCCTGTGGGAACTCGCCGCCCTTGATCTCCAATGTCAGTGTGCCATCCGGTTGACAGGTCCAGAATAGCGTGTTGTCGAAGGAGCCGTTGCCCAGAGCCAGAAGGTTGCATGGCACATCGTTGTGTGGCATCACCCACACTTGGATTGTGAACATTAACCCTTCGCCGTGAATGCCGAACTTGGGAATATGCAGTTTTTCCTCGCCGCTAAAACGATGGGCCGCGCCTAGCTTGCGGTCGCTGTGCAGGCGTGGTGTGCCAACTACGTTGACGTGGTGATGCTTTTCGGAACGGTCAATCGGGCCGGCATCTAGCGGTTCGGTCAGCGGCAGATATAGAATCAGTCCATCAGTCATGCGGTCACTCCTTTATGGTTCTAAGGTACGATTTATTTTATTCAATGCTTCTATTGTGCGCGCGAATTTAATTCCAGCCACCCTTCGCGGATCTCTTGTCCACTACCGGTGCTGGCAACTTTCTCTGGTTCACCGATGGCTGCTTGGTCGATGCGGGTCCATGCTTCTTTGCGTTTTTCCAGCCAATCCCAATGCAGGCCATGCTGACGGGGGAGAGGCAGAGTCAATTTGTCGCTGGGCGTCAGCACCGGTGCCGTGAAGAAGGCGGGCCGCATCCGCGCCAGCGCATCCAAATAGAAATTCTCTGGCAGGGTCAGCGCTTTGGCGGGCAAGATGCCGCTGGTCGCTAGCAAGTGGCCGCGTGGATCAAACAACAAGGTCAACATCTTTTCCGGTTCGTTGATCGACAGCGGGATCAGCGGCGGCTCGTGATCGCCAACAATGGGCAAATCGCTTTCCGCTGGCAGCCCAGCATCCAGCTTGGCGTTGCGTACCGATCCAGCGTTGGGTGCATGGAAGAGACCATCGAGGCCACCCTCTTCATCCTGCAGCCAGTAGCCGACCAATCCATCATTCACTTGGCGGTGGTCACCCAAACGAACGGGAAATCGAACCGCTTCAAAGTCCGCATTGTGGTGGTCGCCCGTTGCCAGCGTCTGGTAGAGCGAGCCATAGCTCTGGTCAATTGCGGGCAAACCCTTCAGCAGAAGCCCCAACTTAACCTGCACAATCGCCAGCGGCCTACCGCTCATCAACGTCCATTCATTGGCCCCAAAGTTTTCCGGATGAATGTTGTCTAATGCATGGTCGAGCATACGGGCAAATAGATCGATTGTCGGCCCGCCTTGGCGCGTCAGCCATTCGACCGTCTTGCGCAGCGTTGCGTTGCCAAACATGGCTGGCGCGACCGCCTGATCCATACCGGGCAGCGGTTGCCAGAGCAGATCGCTATCTGATGTGAGTGCGCCCAATGGATGGCCAGTCTCGTCGTGGACCGCGATCAGCCCATCCAGATCATTGACTGTTAGCCAGCCACAGATGGGTGAACTATCAACATGCTCGGACGCCTCCGCCGCGCGGCTGGCAGCCTCTAGCCAGCGAAACTCAAGCCGCGCGGGCTGAGCCAGCCGAGCCGGTAGCGTAATCAAGTTGGAGTGGTCGTCGGCCCGCAGAGTAGAGATGCAGCGTACCTGGTTGACGGCCTGATCCCGATGTTGACCAAAATTATCGATCAAGCGCAACCGGCGCACTTCCATCGCCCCTGATTGAATGGGATTAAAGTCGAAGATGGGGTCGGGCGAGAGCGTGCGCGCATCGCCCACCGCTTGGTGCACGCGTTCTGTAAAGTCTCGATAGTCGGCAAAGGCGAGGGGATCATCGATGGGCAGCTGCAAGATCTGTAGCTTCTGACGCATGGCGGCCACAAACCCTTCTAGTGGGAATGTTAAGGTGCGGCTGTCGTCCTCATCAAGATGTTGCAGTGCCTGTTTTAGTTCGGCTGGCACGTCTCCATTATGTGCTTCAATAAACGCATTGAGCTTATCGCGTAGTGCATGGGCGTGGTTGGGGTTGATAATGGTGCGCCCAGTTAAGAAACTTTCGGTTCTGGCAAGCGGATGACCGGCCGGTCGCAACGTCAGATCAACAGATTCGCGGGCTAACTCATAGGCCCGCTCGACAAAATCTGAAGCATACTGATTGCTGCGGCCGTTATGCAAATCATTAATCGCCAGTGGGTAAAGACCCACCTCCCATTCCGCTAGAATTGGATGCCAAGAATCTCCATTTGAACGGTTGAGTCCGAAACCATTGGGATCATGCTTTGCACTATCCACAATCGCCATGAGTTCGGCAAGTAAGCCCTCAATGGAATCACGATTCGCGGCTTGCCCATCAACGTCAAACAGATTTACTGGGAAGTGCTCTAAATAGATACAGTGCAATGGGTTGTGGGGGTAATGGTGCTCAGTCGGGCGTAGATCGCTATTTTGTGCATCCTCTCCTACCACGGCCACTGCCGGTTCGCGTGGCTGCCAGTAGCGTGTGGCCGCGGTCTGATGCAGGCTAAAATGGGGCCGATCTTTGGGATCCAATAGCGCCTTCATGCGCGCCTCTTCAATTGGCCCAATCACCATGCGCAATCCGGTCAGTGCCCCAGTGAAGCCAGGATGCACATCTTGATCATCCGTAAAGGGAACGGTTGTTGTTGATGCGCCAAGATAACCTCGGCGGGTTCCAGCGCCGCCAATCAACCAAGGGCTTTCTGTTTCTTCTACTTTGGCCCCAACCTGCATCGACAGCTTGCCTTGTCTGAGGCGAATCACAATCCGCTCCCAGCGACCTGTTGCCGCGGGGACGCTACTCTCAACTCGGTGCGTCTCTCCGTTCGTATCTGCTGCGGTGAAGACCAGCTTGCCTGCAGCAGTGCCTTTGGCTGGAACTTCAACCTCAAACCAAGTAGCCGGATCAAACGAGAGTATGACGCCACCTTCTCCGGCATTCACTTTCAGCCGAAAGATTATTACGAATTCGCTAAGCGGATTGTCTTTGTGTAGTAGCGCCCCACGCAACCCATCGATATGCTCCAGCTGTACGTAATCATCACCACCATTCAATTGAAGAAAGCGCCGTACAGAGCGCGTGTTTCCAAAGGTAATGCCGCCGTGCAATTGCCCGCAAATAAAGGTGTCGTTGTAAAGGGTAAGTTCAGACAGAAGCGTGTTGAGCCCCTCACTTAGCCCCTCTACGCTATGGGCCGCCATGGCATCGTCATTGATCACATCCTGACTTACGGCATCCTGATCTGCCACGTGCTGACTCGTGGAGCGATCCTGTATGTCGACGTGAGTAAGCGATTGATCCTTGGCAAACTTGAAGGCAAGGCGGTCGATTTCGCGCTGTAACAGCTCTATGCGCGGTAATGTTTCGCTCTCGATGTAGTGGCGGATCTCGTCCGCATTTTGGTGGATGCCGCTATGCAGGTTGGCGGGATACATGGCTAGTTGGTAATGGTGCCATTCTGCAAAGAGCTGCTCTTGCAGATCGGTTAGGCGTTGGACTGCTTGATCATGATGGGCCTGTAATTTATTGATTTCACCCACTTGGGCACCGAAACGTTGCGGCGTGGTTTGATCCATCCGCTTGGTGCTTCCAACCGCATCGGCTGCGCCACGCGGCGGATCGTTCCGCAGGGACCAACGAATACCCCCCGGAACCCCGACAAAGCTCTCCTGATGGCGCTGCTCTAAAAATTTGAAATACTTATCACTTTTGCCACGCAATGTCGCCGCGTCCACGGAAAGGTGATCGAGCTGCTCTTCAAGCTGCTGTCGCGTCAGTGTCGTGCTTTGTTTTTGCAGCGTCTCTTCAACAAGATGGGCAGTCAGCGCGTTGGACGCGTTATTGCCCACAGAGATGGCGCTTGACGATCGGCTGTGCGGCTGGCTAGACTGGGTATCGGTCACGGTCAGACGTGTATAACAGACGACGATATCATCGACTGTGGGCTGCGAAGATGTAGCCTTCCCTTTGGCTGAAACAAGCTTCCAGTCCAAAGCATTCTTGCGCTCTTTACCAGCTCGTTCTGTAAAAAGTTGGTCATCAAACAACTCTGCCAAGGTCTGCTGCTTGCCGAGAAGCGTCTTGGTGGTGAGCCAATGCAGCAGGTTTTGCCCTAGTTCGCGCCGCCAGCCCATCACTTCGTAAGTCGTCTCCACATCCGAATGATCCATATCATGAAAGCCAAAGCAGCGCCCACAGGCTGGATAGTACGATGCGAATGTCCCATCACCATAGCCCATTGCCGTCAGATTGGCATAGCGATTTGGGGTTTCGGTCTGATTTTTCCAGCGGTCAAGCGGCATCATTCTACCGATCATGCGGAAAGGCGGCGTACCGGGAACTTCTGTATAGGGCATAATGCTGCCGCTGGCATGTTGAAAGTGGGTGGGTTGCATGAGCACATCACTCTCCACAACCCAGATCTCTTCCTCTCTTCCTTGCGTTCGTCGTACAAGCCAGAAGTTTGGTGCTGGACAGTAAATATGCTCCCGCTCTGATTGATCCAAAAAACCCCGGCGATAGATACTTGGCAGCATCCAGTGAAGATGCGTTCCTGGGTGGAGCGCAAAATGGTCCGAGGCAAACGGTGGGTTGAGGACGCTGAGGCTTAGGTAAGGATGGCCCGCGTTGTGGTCATGCTGACCGTCGGACCAAGGCAGCCGCGCAAAATCGATGCTAGCGGGGACGACGTGTTGCAACTCGTCATTGCGCAGCGCGGACGCAAACATTGGGACTAAAATAATTCCAGCCATAAAAGTATGTCATTCCTCTATTAATTTCTGCATTAACAGATTGCAGCGATTGAACCAATGTCTGGCTCGGGGTTTACTTTGTCACAGTCTAGTGTTTCTTTTTTGTCTTGAGTAGCCGTAAGCATACAGTTCTACCATTACTTCATCATTACCAGTTGCATTACACGGCCCCTTCAATATGGTTCCGTAGCCAGAATCCGGCTTACGCAACTTGAATTCGGAGCTTGTTTTTGTACCTAGGTCGAGCCAATGAAGAAAAGGACATAAAAGTGGGGAAAGTGGATTCCGTGAGCTTCTCAACTCGAAGCCCATCACGTATGGGATTTAAACAAACGATGGGTGGTTCGGAAAGGCTCAATACCGTAGATACTTCTATTATGAGTTTAATGGTCTGGGACTCATTTTGCAAGGTCCTATTTTTTGACACCCTATTGGTCTGATTCTCTAACTACTCTACCACTGCCATGGATCGACAAATGATGCACACCACACCCCTGTATCAAAATCCAACGTAACTTGCGCCAAAAAAATAATTTGACGCCCCAGAGCGTTTGAGCTAAATTTTACCTCGAAAGGGATTTCCGCAAACCAGCGGGGGTCCCTTTTTGGATCTTGGCTTTATTCGCAAAGGAGGTTCTCCCATGGAAATTCGACTCAAGTCACTTCTCTATCCGGCGTTGCTGATTGCAATGGCCATAATCATCGCGCTGGGTGCTAGCGGTATTCAAACTTCACGTGCCCAGCCAGACAAACCACCGTTGCCGTCTGTCGAGCCGCGGCTCTTTCCCACCGATGCACCTGATGCCAAGCCGACAGCCCATCCGGTTAGCGTGACG
>ENA-ORXM01005126-ORXM01005126.1-marine-metagenome-genome-assembly--contig:-NODE-5126-length-10708-cov-3.665224_pt1 | contig 10708 bp, 4 predicted proteins | sample MGYA00237867_ERZ511480 | MGnify/ENA primary metagenome ERZ511480 (study PRJEB26309, sample SAMN06266103) | marine metagenome | isolation source: Algal blade | place: United Kingdom:Sidmouth, United... | reverse complement strand
AAAGAATATAGGAGTTTGATAACAAGGGAATAGCTTTTGGCGATAAAGGAAGAAGCACTATAAAATTTCAAAAAGGTAGGATGGGATGAGTTTGCTGGGAAAATCCACCGCATACTACCATCTTTATTATTGATAAAATAAAATTGTTGACTTTTGTAGGCTGGAGGAATATTTTTACATTCTGTTAAAGAAATACAATAAGGTGCATTTGTTGGAAAAGCTTGGTTTGCTTCACAAATAGGCAAATTGTCTTTTTTTCCTGTAAATAATAGACTCAACAAATGATGGTCTGTTGTCTTTAACTTCATATTGGCAAATTTTTTGGGTATAACACTTAGCATAATTCAAAAATAAGTCCAATCTTTAAAGTTTTGATTTATAGTGTTTTAGGAAAATGGAGGCTTTCCTATTGTGTCTTTGTATTCCCATATTGGGAATAAATGATGAGTGGTCGTTGATGTTGAATCTAATGTAGCACAAGTAACGAAGTCGTGAACAGTAGTTTACGACCACTCATCATATTTTTTATGTTTTTTGATAGAGGTTTTTCCTTTTATAATAGACCTGATAGTAGCGGTATGGCTTATTTTAGTTTTTGTAGTTTAAGTGGTTTATGTAGTTTTTGTGGTTGCTTTACCGAACTATATAGGTTGATACTTTGCCATAATAGCGGATAGCAGGGACAAACGTGACGACGAAGCTCTTTACCGTTCTCTCCTTATTTTAAAAAATCAACTAACGCTTAATGAATTTTTCTGTTAATGTTTGTTGGTCAGACATGATGACGGCAATGTACATGCCATTGGTAAAGTTGGATAAATCAACAGTATGAATATACTTTAAATCAATGCCATTTTTTAGGTAAACTAATGCGCCTTTTGTATCAAAAATTTCTATATTTCCAATGTCATCCATATCGTCTGATAAATTCGCTAAAATATTAATTTCGTTGATGGAAGGATTGGGATAAACGATTGAGGTGGAAGGCGTTATTTGGTCGCTTGGACAGTCATTATAAGTTGGGGTTATAGGCGCAAATAAGCTGGTTTTAAATTCTTCAATTTGATAATATTGATTGGCTTCAACATCTGTGAAAACTTGTGTTGTACCAGAAATCCACTCAATAATTAAACTGTCTATAGATGTTGTATCATTTAGTCCAAAGTGGATCATTAAGCTATTTTGACTGCCTGCCCCGCCTCCTGTTTGAGAAGAAATTTCTCTAACTTGCCAAAAGGTTTTATTGTCAATCGTTGCTTTGATACGTACTTTACTACCAATGGCATTGTGGTTGCTTTGTGTACCTTGTAATCTAAAACCAATCCAATTCTTTTTGTGTGTATTGTTGGTGAAAAAAAAGTTTTTTTCATTGCTGTGGTTGGAAATATATAAATCTAAATCTCCGTCTTTGTCATAATCACTACAAGCAACCCCAAAAGAATTTTTTTTGGCAGCAATGATGATTTCTGATGTGTCTTTTTTAAAAGTGCCATCTCCATTATTAAAATAAAGAAACTTTTCGTGATTTCTATCATTGGTCACATACAAATCGAGCCATCCATCATTATCGAAATCTCCCCAACAGCTTCCATGAGAATGTCCTCTATCTTCTGTAATTGGAGAGTCATTTACTAAGGTGAAATTGCCTTTTCCATCATTTGTATATAAAAGGTTATATTCTTCGCTGGAGTTGGCAACAAATAAATCAACATCGCCATCATTGTCAAAATCAGCAAAAGAAGAACCTACAGATTTGGCATTGTCGCCCATATTGATAGCGGTAAATGAATTGTCTTGATTGTTGATATACAGGTAGTTATCACTGCCATTGTAAGGAACAAAAAAATCGGGATAACGGTCATTATTGACATCAGCCCATGTTGCACCAATACTGATTCCTGCTTGGTTTTTCAAAGAAGTATCATTGAGTTCTGTAAAATTTAGACCTCGATCGTTCTGGAAAAGGCGAATATTGCCTACTTCATTGTATTCTAAAATGAGAGCGTCTAAAAACCCATCTATATTGTAATCAGCCCAACTTGTTCCATGTGAATTTATACCTTTTTCGGTTAAGTCTAAGCCTACAATGTTTTTGAAAGTACCATCACATTGATTTTGATATAAAAAATTTCCTTCCTTAATATTTTCAGAAACCAAAACGTCGTTGTATCCATCATTATTAAAATCAGCCCAGCTTGCAGATACGGCATTACCTGGATTTTCTATATTGGAAAGATTATTTTCTATTGAAAACGTTCCATCCTGGTTATTTTTATATAAAGTATTTGGTTGTTTATAACTATAAGTTGGTATAAATAAATCATCCCAACCATCGTTGTTGTAATCAATCCAACAAACGCTCCAAGTATTGAAGGTGTCTTGTGCAATATTGAAGTTGGAGCTACATGAAAAGAGGAGCGAATCACTCGGATTCGCTCCAACTTTTTGAAATATAAAAAGCAACAACAAAACTATAATAATTAATCTATGAGACATATTTATTTGCATTTAAGTAATGGATAAAGAATAAAATGTCGATTTGACGAGGCTTTTCAACGAAGTATATCGGAAAATATCGCAGCCAAAAACGATAGGCTATTCTTTTTTCATTACTAAATAATTTTTATTGATGAGAGCAACCGATCAAGACTCCTCTACAAGCCTTTGTTGATCGGTTGCCTTTCCCCAGCAATATTTGAGCGGTTCCTCTCATTCCCCTTAGTAACCGCCCTATTAAGGTTCCCCATAGTTAAATTTCATTGTAAGTATCTTTTAACATTTGGGTGAAGAAAATTTGAGTTTATATACTTTTTGTAAACTCAATCTCTTAAATGACTTGTACTCTTTATATAGAAAATCTTGTACCAATAAATTAAGTTGTTGAAAATCAGTGATTTATATATAGGTTATGGTCAAAAAAACTCTTCTTATTAGAAAATGGTTCTTAAAACGAGAAATTTTTGTCAAATTTGCATGATTACTCGTAAAACAATGGAGAATTAGTGTAGTAGATACTGATGTAGCAGGAATTTGCTGCAATTCGAGAATAAAACAATTGATAAGATGAAAAAAAATGTAAAAATATTTATTGTTGAAGATGATACATGGTATGCGGAAATTTTGAATTATAATTTATCTGCAAATCCTGACTATACGGTAGAAATGATTGAAACAGGTAAAGAGCTGTTGAAGCGTTTGCACGAAAAGCCTGACATCATTACGTTAGATTATTCTTTGCCCGATATGTCTGGAGAAAAATTATTGAAGCAAATAAAAGCGAGGTTTCCTGATTTACCTATTGTTATGATTTCGGGACAAGAAGATATTTCTACCGCCATCAATCTACTAAAAGAAGGAGCGTATGATTATATCGTTAAAGATGATGACACCACCAGTCGTTTGTGGAATATCATCAACAATATTCGAGAAAACTTATCGCTTAAAGCAGAAATTAAACAACTTAAATCGGAAGTCAAACAAAAATATGTTTTTAAAAACCTGATTAAAGGAAATAGCAACAGTATTCAAAAAGTCTTTAGACTCATTGAAAAAGCTTGTAAAACCAATATCACTGTTTCCATTAATGGAGAAACAGGAACAGGAAAAGAATTGGTCGCCAAAAGTATTCATTACAATTCTAAGCGAGAAAAAGAAGCTTTCGTTGCGATTAATATGGCGGCTATTCCAAGCGAATTGGTTGAGAGCGAACTTTTTGGTCACGAAAAAGGTGCATTTACAGGCGCACACGCTCGGAAATTAGGACTCTTTGAACAAGCTCATAAAGGCTCTATCTTTTTAGATGAAATAGGAGATATGAACGCAAGTTTGCAAGCTAAGTTATTAAGGGTTTTACAAGAAAAAGAAGTGACACGGGTAGGAGGGGATAAAAAAATAAAAATTGACACAAGGGTGATTGTTGCTACCCACAAAAACTTGGGAAAAGAAGTGGAAGAGGGACGTTTTAGAAGTGATTTGTACTATCGCTTATTGGGTTTGCCGATTCAATTACCACCTTTACGAGATCGAGAAAATGACGTATTGTTATTGACCAAATTCTTTATTGAAAGTTTTTGTAAAGAGAACGATATGAATCTTCCAAAATTATCGACTCAAGCCCGAAAAAAGCTGCAAACGTACCATTATCCAGGCAATGTAAGGGAACTCAAAGCCATTGTCGAATTAGCGGTGGTGCAATGTGATGGAGAAAGCATTCAGGACGAAGATGTAACTTTCCACGCCCTGAATCCTGTCAATGATTTATTCATCGAAGAAAAAACATTGAAGGAATATGACTGCGACATTATCACGCATTTTCTCAAAAAATACGACAATGATATTGCCGTCGTTGCTTCTAAACTAGACATCGGAAAATCTACGATTTATAGCATGAAAAAGAAAGGGGATATTGATTGAGTTTTTTTAGGGACAAGTGACGAGTGTTCTACATCTATTATCTTACCCGTCACCCGTCACCTCCAATAATTTTTCCATCAACCACTGTTTGTTTGCCATTCGTTTAGACTCAATGTTTTGTTTGAGCTGTAATAATTTGGGTTTTAGTTTGCGTTTAGATGTATCGACTTCTTGGAGTTTAAGCAATTTTTTTAGATGTTGTAAAAATACTTTGTTGAGTTGATTGTAAGACTTTGTTATCTTTAAGGTTTTTCTCAAATAGCTCAAATAGCGTTCTATCTGATAATACAAATCTTCAAACTGCTGGCTTTCATAATATGCCTTAATAACCAATGTACGCCTATTCGTTTCTAAGACAGGGTCGTGGTCAAAAAACATGGTGGGCGTATCCAAAATTTCTATTGTTTTAGCGTAATTTTTTTCTCCAAAAAATAACAAACTTTTTCCGACACTTGCAATTTTAGTTTGATTGTCTTTAGGCAAAAAATGATGGTATTTTTCAATAAATTGATGTCCCCAAGCAAACTGTTGATTCTTCGAGGATTCATTCACCGTATTGAGGAAATTCCTAATAGAAATTTTTTCGTCTGGAGCTAACAAATTGATTTCATCCAAATATTTATTAACTTCGTGAATCAACAATCGATTGGGTGTTTCTATTCCTTCCCAAAGCTGTTTTATACAAATATTTTTGACATAAGTAATCAATGATTGTACTTCCAATACATCAATTTCTTGTTGATATTTTTTGATTAAATCGAATAAGGTAGAGACTTCTTGAATGCCTTTAAAAACTTGATAAGTGGTATAATATAAGTAAATCAATGCATCCTCAAAATCTTTTGTTTGCCCTTCAAAATTTTGAAAAGTATGATGTAAGGGAATCGCTTCGTTACTGACAACTCTTGTAGAAATAAGATTTTGTTGGGAACAAATCAATTTTAATGCATTGATTAAATTATGTCGGGCGGTCAATTTAAAGAGCGTAGATAAATCCACAGAACCTTTTTTATTGCTATCCAAAGACAATTGGGAAAGGCGCAACAACTCCAATTTTTTTTCCAATTCATAAATATTTTCAGACTGTTTTGCCGTGGTAAGTTCGTTTTGAATTTCCTTATAATGCAAGTCAAATAGATGATACAACTTTCGTTTTTGCAAAAATTCTAAGAAGACCAACTGGCTATTAAAAGCACTCTTGGTCGAAATCGAGGGAAGTTGTCCAATGTAAATTTGTAGAGTTTTATAAATATACGATAGACATGTTGTCAAGGCAGGCAAACCCTTATTTTTACCATTTACAAATAGTTTTTGAGCGATGTCCTGTATCGCTGATGGCGGAAAAAACCAAAATGCAACCCCTGTTTCATCCCTTTCCAACCTACTTTTTTGTACAAGGCTTTGGTACAATTCCACACACTTTTTTTGTTGTCGAATTTTAGTTTGGGGAGAACTAAGATGGTTTTTGAAGTTTTGTAGCTCTTTTTTACTAAAAGTACCCAATATTTTCAGACATTTCTGTTTATTTACCTGCATGTAAAAAATATATTTTAAGTTTTTAAAATTCTGTTTATCAGTTGATTATATTTTTGGACATCGTTTTTTTGCGCTAAAGAAATGATAAAAATAGCCTTTTTTTCACTACTTCCTTGCTTTATCTTTATGGTATGAAACAAAAAGTACAGCGATAGTCGTTGAGACCTTTACAAAATAGACCTGATAGTAGCGGTATGGCTAACAAAGTACCGTAGTTTTTGGTTCTTAGTTGTCGTTCGGTTCTACTGTGATTTGAATACTTTTTTAGCCATAATAGCGGATAGCAGGACCAAACAGAAAAACGAAGACATTAACCGTTGTCTCCAAAAAAATATTTTGGAAGCAATAAATTAATTAATTAATCACATAAAACCCATTGCTTTCCAAATTAAGAAGTTTGTTTCATCTATAATTTTTTGATAAGGAGAGAACGGTTTGGAGCTTCGTCGTGACGCTAAGTCCTGCTATCCGCTCATACCCTAAGCTACGCATAGGGACCCGCTACTATCAGGTCTATTTTAAAAAGGTTTTTACTACTATTATAGGCAGTTAAAAATAAAACAACTTTTAAAACTCTATAAACATGAAATATAAATTTTTAATCTTATTGATATTGATTGCTTTTCAAACAAGGATAAATGCACAAAATAATTTTGTGCCAAATCAAGTCTTAGTGAAATTAGCAGATGTCAACGTTAATGCAACAAATCTTGATTGCAACATACTGGATAAATTAGGAGATGTTCAAACACAGATTTGGTCTGTACCTGATACCTTAGCAGTAGACGGAGAACAATACATTGGAGAAATTGCCATAGCCTATTATCTTACCTCCTTAGAGGAAATCGTTTATGCCGAACCTAACTATTTAATGACGTTTAATGAAACGCCAGAAGAAACACTTCCCAATGATTCTGATTATGGTGAACAATGGGGATTGAATCAAATAAATGCAGAAGAAGCGTGGGTAGACCAAACAGGAAAAAAAGAAGTTGTTGTGAGTATTTTAGATACAGGTGTTGATTGGAAACATGAAGATTTGGTCGATAATATTTGGCAAAATTTAGGCGAAGATATTGATGGAGACGGAACCGTTTTGGTTTTCAACGGAACAGAATGGGTATTTGATCCTGATGATGAAAACGGTATTGATGATGATGGCAATGGATATGCAGATGATTTTGTCGGATGGAATTTCTATAGCAACAACAATAATCCAATGGACGATAGCGGGCACGGAACGCATGTCGCAGGAATCATTGGCGCAACAGGAAATAATGATATAGGTGTGACGGGTGTTGTGTGGAATACGCAGTTAATGCCTATCAAATTCATTGAAAATTCAATGGGTTCAGTGAGTGCTGCCATCAAAGGTTTAGAATATGCAGTGGCAAATAATGTACGGATTTCTAACAATAGTTGGGGCAATTGTTTTTACTCCTATTTTTTAGAAAAAGCCATCGAAAAAGCCCAAGAACAGAACCACATTTTTGTGGCGTCCGCAGGAAATGAAACAAGTACTTGTCCCGAAAGAGATAACGATTTGGTTCCTGCCTATCCAGCAAGTTTTGAGCTTGACAATATCATTGCCGTCGCCAATCTTGACACAATAACAGGGGTTGATGAAACATCACATTATGGCGCAACAAGTGTAGATTTAGCCGCTCCAGGAATAAATATTTACAGCACCTTACCCAATGATGAATATGGCATGATGTCAGGAACATCTATGTCCACCGCTTTTGTGACAGGAGCCGTCGCTTTGTTATTGTCAGAATGCCCAGATTTAAGCACAGAAACTTTAATAGCCACTTTATTGACAGGTATAGAACCGCTTGATGTTTTAGATGGATTGTGTACAACAGGAGGGCAATTGAAAGTTGATGAACCATTATTTGACATAATTGAGTCGGGCTTTTCTTGTGATGGTACAACACCTCCAGAAACAGGAGATTGTACGACAACCGTACCGAGTATTGAATGGCAACAAACCTATGGTGGAAGCGGCAATGATTTTCTGAAATCTGTTACAAACACAAATGATGGAGGTTTTATATTTGCTGGATTAACTATGTCTTCTGATGGCGATCTTGCGGGAAATTATGATTCTAATGATTGGTGGATTGTCAAAACAGATTCATTAGGCAATATAGAATGGTCGCAAAATTACGGAAATAGTGCTGGTGGTATTGGTGGGTATCTAAAAAGAATACAACCAACCAATGATGGTGGTTTTATTTTGGGTGGTAGTATGATCAATTTAGAGGATAATCTGGACGGTATTTATGCATTCTTAGATTATTGGCTCATAAAAATAGATGCATTGGGAAATATTATCTGGGAAAAAGCTTATGGTGGAAGTGAGAATGATTGGTTCGCCAGTATCTTGCAAACACCAGATAATGGATTTATGCTTGTAGGAAATAGCCACTCTAATGATGGTGATGTTACTGTTGATATTGATCCTGTGTACGATTTTGGCTGGATTGTCAAAGTAGATTCATTTGGAAATCTTGAATGGGAACAAAGTTATGATGATGATGGAATTGGAGCTGATATAAAAGAAATAATTAAAACAAATGATGATAATTTTGTGTTTGTAGGCAATTTTGATGATGCTTTAGGAAATACACTTGAACCAGTTATCACTAAAATTGATCCTTTAGGTAATGTGATTTGGGAGAAAAATTATGGAGAAAGCCAAAAAGCTTTTTTTGGAGATGTAGTACAAACGAATGATGGAGGGTTTATGGTAACGGGATATGTATCATTGCCTAATGAAGAAAATTCCAGTGATCCTAGTGATTTTATTGAGAATGCAAGGGTAATTAAAATGGACAATTTGGGAAATATTGAATGGCAACAAATATATGGAGACGGAGACTATAATAATTATGTCTTTAGAGAGATTCAAAAAACCAATGATGATGAATTTTTTATAACAGGATACGTGAATTATATCGGTTATGGACAGGGTTATTACGAATCAGAAGCCTTAATGCTAAAAATTGATGCTATGGGAAATATAATATGGTCAGATATTAGAGGAAATGGAGAGGAAGCGCATCAGTTTAATACTGTAAAAGAAACCCTAGAAGGAGAACTCATTGTAGGAGGAATAAAAGATGGCGATTTCTGGGCAGTCAAATTAGACAATCCTTGTAATGATAATGATAACGGAAACTGCTTTGACGACACCCAATCTCTTGATTTAGGACCAGACCAAAGCATCGTTGTCGGCAACGGAAGCACCATAACCATCACCAACAACATCACAAATGCAGCCACTACTTTTTGGTACTACAATGGACAAGAAATTGCAACCACTGAAAACAGCATCAACGTAGGAATGTTGGGTACATACATCGTCATCGTCAATGATGAATGCGGCAATAGTATGACGGATACGTTAAATATCGTTGAGTTCATTCCTGACAATGTATGGCCTGGCGATATGAATACAGACAATGTTGTAAACCACATTGATGTACTTTATTGGGGATTAGATTTCAACAAAACAGGACCAATGCGAGAGAATGCCACGACAGATTGGATTGGACAAGCAGCAACAGATTGGGACGAATTAGACGCTAATAATATCAATGACAAACATTCAGATGCAGACGGAAACGGTATTGTCAATCAAGATGACTTACTCGTTATTGATCAAAATTATGGCTATAGTATCGGTGTTCCAATAGGCAATAGCTTATATCCTTCTGACGTCAATATGTCATTTGTACCTAATGTGACGACTTCTTCTATAAGTGATGGAATCATTGTTATGGACATTTTTCTTGAAGAAAATGCAACAGATATTCACGGAGTTGCTTGGTCTATTCAATTAGAAGAAGGTGCTTTAAACAATGCCTCTTTTGAATATGAAAACGAATGGTTTGGAGAAGAAAATACCAATGTAGAAAGTTTTTATCATTACGATGCGCTTCAAAATAAAATATTTATCTCCATTACTCGAACAGATGGACAAAATATTTCAGGGAGCGGAAAAGTAGGAAGGTTGATTGTCGAAGAAGATGGCGTAAGTCCTTGGGGACCAGAAGAAGAACTTGAATTAAGTATCGAAAATGGCTTAATGCTTGATACAGAAGGAGAAGAATATAGCTTTGAAAATACGGCATTGGTCAGTCTGTCAAGCCTAAATACGCCACAATTAATTAATTCAGGATTGAGCGTAACACTACCAAGTGCAGGCGTTTTACCAAATTCCTCAAACAGCAATATAAAAAATGGACCAAACACTTTTGATTTCTCCTCAATTTTTAATGACGATGTAATCGACATTTTAAACGGTGCATTTGGCAGCATTGACAGCTTAGGAGGTGGAAAAAGAGACGAAGATTTCGCAAATATTCAGACAAAATTATACCCCAATCCAACAACAGGAACCATCTTTATAGAATCGAACGAATGGATAGGGGAACAAGCCACCATATACATTTATGACACAAAAGGCAAAGAATGCCAAGTACAAATCATAGAAAATACATCCACAACCATTAAGCTCAATTTATCCTATTTACCTGAAGGTATGTATATGGCAGTGATTCAGTCAAACAAAAAATTTAGGACTCACAAATTCATTAAATATTAACCAATAATTTCAATTGGGCGAAATTTTTTAGTTCATCATGGTACATCAATAAATGTAAATGTAAAGAGCCTCCTAATATATTTTAGGAGGCTCTTTTTTTTAGAATTTATGGTAAAGAAAAATTAACCTAAGAAACAAGAAGCAAAA
>ENA-ORXM01005125-ORXM01005125.1-marine-metagenome-genome-assembly--contig:-NODE-5125-length-10711-cov-6.699643_pt1 | contig 10711 bp, 9 predicted proteins | sample MGYA00237867_ERZ511480 | MGnify/ENA primary metagenome ERZ511480 (study PRJEB26309, sample SAMN06266103) | marine metagenome | isolation source: Algal blade | place: United Kingdom:Sidmouth, United... | reverse complement strand
GGCGGAGGGCGTCACGACGCTGCTGCCGCTGAACGTCGCGCGACTGCCGGCCTGATCGTCGCGACCGGCTGAGAGCCAATGGCCTCGCCGTGAACGAGTACCAGATGGGCCCGGGGCTGATCGCGTGGATCGCGCTGATGAGCGGAGAGATGCGACTGTCGGTCACCCAGATCCAGCGTCTGCTGCACGAGCAGTGGGGCCTGTCGTTCAGCCGCGGAGCGATCAGCGCCGCCCAGGGCAAGGCGTCGGCGGCGATGGCCGGGCCGCACGCGCACATCGTGCGCGCGGCGCGAGCCGCGCCGGTGGCGCACGCCGACGAGACGCGTCACCCGAGGGGCGGCGGCGGGTATCCGGGCACGTGGTGGCTGTGGACGCTGGCGACGAGCGAGGCCTGCGCTTTCCACGTGCACTACTCGCGCGGGATGGGCGCGGCGGCGGCGCTGCTGGGGGACTTCGCCGGCACGCTCGTCACCGACGACTACGCCGGCTACAACCGTTTCCCGCCCGAGCGGCGGCAGTTGTGTTGGTCGCACCAGCTCCGCCACTTCGCCGCGATCGGCGAACGTGGCGAGGGGCGAAGCGCGCGGATCGGACGGCGCCTGCAGCTGATCGGACGGCTGGTGGTGCGAACCCGCCACCGGCTCGATCGGGGAGAGATCGGCGAGGCGATTCATCACCGCCGGATGCATCGGTTGAGAACGCGCTTCGTACTCGAGCTCGAACGCGGGGCCCGGCTGCGAACGGACGGGCGGACGCGACGCCAGTGCGCGCACCTTCTCAAGCGCGAGGCGATGTTGTGGACGTTCCAGTCCGATCGTCGCGTACCGCTGACGAACAACCTGGCCGAGCGAGCGATCCGGGGGCACGTGATCTGGCGGAAGCTGGCTCACGCGAGCCACTCGCGGCGCGGGGACGAGTTCCGGGCACGGGCGCTGAGCGTGGTGATGACGGGGAGGAACCTCGGGGTGCCGATCTACGAGTACCTGCGCCGTATCTGCCGCGAGTCGATGACGGCGGAGGGCGTCACGACGCTGCTGCCGCTGAACGTCGCGCGACTGCCGGCCTGATCGTCGCGACCGGCTGAGAGCCGGTGGCCTCGCCGTGAACAGGTACGTACGAGGCGGGGGCACCGACGATACCGTACGAACAGCTCGGCCACTTCCTGCACTCAACCCGTTGTCCCATCAGACCTTATCAGTTCGCCGGGAAGTGCTGTCCGATCACCGATGCCGATGGCGGCGAAGCGCTCGAACAAGGGAGGCGATAAGGCTTCAGGACGGTTCCGGATTTCAATACTGATTCGAATAGTTATCTATCACCAAGGATTTGCGTTGGGTACTCTTGAACTGCAAGTTCAAGCAAACGAGCGCTAAAAAAAGAAGCAAACGCTTGATAGCTATCGTTCTTTTCCGTGTTCGCCAAGTCACAAACCGTCTTGAGTGCAAAAACACGCGGCTGCGGCTTTGGTGCATCGTAAGCGGCCGCATAGACACCGTATATCTCCATTTCGATGCCCCTAAGCTCTCTATTCTGCTTGATAATCTCCTTTGCAATCTCTCCATCTGCAACAACAGCGGACCCCGACGCTACTGGAGCAACCAACAACCTGTGGCTTTGTGCTGCGTCGCCAGGGAATAGCGAAGCAACTCTAGCGAGCTTGTCGGGTGCTGACGAGAGCTGACGAAAAACAGCTGCAGCCTCGTCATCTCCTGCGAGCTGTACAGGCGCCATTTCGAAAAGTGCGTGATTGTTGTCCACGGAGTGTTTGCCACTTTGGTAGTCCCAAACAGATTCCGCAAATATGGCGTCTCCTATCTTGGCCTTTCCATCAATGCCACCACATATACCAAGCATAACTAGAACTCGAGGACAAAATCGTTGAACTAACTTGGCTGAAAGTAAAGCCGACGATACCATGCCCATCCTGGGTGCACATGCTGCAACAACGCGTCTTTCAGTTGCACCAGTCGAGAAAGCGCCCTCCCAAAAGAACGTCTTGTGATCGAGGGGCTTCGGCGACGAACCCCACCCCCAGGGCAAATTGAGAACAGCTTTCAGCTCCGGATTCTGAAGTGCGCAGATAATTGCGACGTCAACGTCATAATCTCGTTTCGGAGGCTTGCTCTTCGATTCGGCGATATACCGAACGCAAGAGGTGAGGGTATTGAGCCATCCATCATCAGCACTCGAGTAATGTAACAAAGTCCAAGCTAGCTCTTCAAATTCTCGTACATGGCCAGCATGAATTTGCTTGTCCTGCGTTATCCCAACAATCTTGTCAGGCCGATACATATCTTCGTCGTCCAACGATAGTTCACGCATCAGGTCGATTGTATGGTTAGAAGACCGCTCTTCCTCGTGAGGCCACGCAGGAATTAGCAGATCTAGGACCAATAAATCGAAATGCTCCGATCTTAAAGCGTCTCGAGTTTCGGATATTGAAACCGCGTGACGAATGTCGTCTTGTTGGACGCCTAGTAGATTGGCCTGTTTAACGAACCGTTCGTATCGAGCCGGTGCGTCGTCTGATATGAGAATTTTCAAGAAATAATTTCGCCCGAAATTTTTTTTAGATGCGCGCCAAGCCGATTCTTCCAGTCATCTAATGCAGAGCTAAAGTGAAGAACATCAACGAGAAAGTCTCCAAACTCCTCAATAAGTTCGCCCTTGAGTAACTCAAGTTCAACTGATCTGCCCCCGCGCTCGAACGCCTCAAAACCAGTAACCACAATAGTTGGCACCTCGGACTCTTCTAGCAAAAGGTGGCGCAGAACCTCGATCCCTCCGAATCCCTGCGGACGTCCGCCACTCTCATCTTCGTCGATAGTGAAAGTAGGTAGCGACATATCTAGCACGATGAAGTCCACGCCGTTGCTGTAAAGTTCGTTGAGCGCGCCGGTTACCGACGCGCACTCTGTTACAGTAAAGCGTGGATCAAAGCTCTCTACCGCTGCGACTAGGTGTTGGCGTTTAGGCGACTCGTCTTCGACGATTAGTATATTGATTGACCGCATTTTTGATAAACCATCTTATTCGATCGATAGGCCTAGAGATGTATTTTTAATGCGATAAATAACGCTAATTGAAAATCTTTTTTCTTGATTTTCTCCGAAAGAAAGACTCTTAATGCATTCGCTAGAATGCGCCGCTGCAATTTTTATCAAACCGCTACCACCTTCCGACCTCGACCGACGTTCGAAGTTCTGATCCCGTATGGCTGAACGAATTCTGTCAAGTTTTAGCTCAGCGTTCCTAGACAGAGAAGAACGCATGTCTGATTGAACGGTTAGCTCAAGTTCAAAAGAATGAGTATCGAGATTCACATCAATGTCTATGTGTGGTGAATCCAATCCACCATGAGCTCGAGCGTTGTCCAGCGCGACGAACAATACATCGTGAAGCGACTGCAGTACTGGAAAGGCGACGTCTCGATCGGATCCTGTCGCAGATATTTTAATCTCTGGGGTGAGCGATGGGCAAAGTCTTCTTGCCGTTCCTACGCCGATACGCAGCGCCTCGTCTAAAGAGTACTTCCCGACCCTTGAGCTATCGATAGAAACTTTATTGAACCAGCCTGCGGCGACGTCAATTTCACGTTGCACCTGCTGTGAGGCTTGTCCGACCGACATATCGAACGACGCATGTCCGCTTGTACTGACGCCTTCGAGAACTCTGATTTCTGCTCGGAGCTTAGTAAACTCATCCACTAAGCTGTTTTTCAAGCCTTCAGATATAAATTCACGGACGGAATCTAGCGACCTAGCGGTCGCGCCCCAAAATGCCTGAAGCACAAAATCCAACAGCTCCTCGTAACTATCTACTAATCGCGAATACGCTTTTATGAAATAAATCATTCTAGGCGTTAAGTCGAGACTAATCATGCCTCCTGTTCGCTCCGAGGTCTTAATGTGAAATCTTCGATCTTTCGCTTCAAAGAGAAGCTGGTCGTAACGCTCGTTGAATTTTTGAAATGCCGCCATGATTGCCGCTCGATTAGACGCGTCGAATGCCTGAAGAACGTCTGCCCAATACGTGTTTTCCGCATAAGGCTCACCAATCGAGTTTTTGGTCGTAACCAAGCGATGATTCTCGACGGGGCCGCGAATGAGTCCTACAAACGACTGATGTCGAACTCTCTTGCTAAGGTGATAGTCTAAACCAAATCTAGGGTTCTCTAGAAACTGATGCTTCAAGTCGGCCAGAATTTGTAACAGTAATAGCTCACTCTCTGTGCTAGGTGGGATCAGGTCAATATCGCTAATTTCCGAACTGGATATTTCTTCGATTAGCTGATCGACGCTTTTTTCATCTGAATTGTCGAGCTTTACAAGCTCTGCATATCTGAAATACTGCTCGCCTGTTTCCTTCCTAGCCCAACGTTTGAAAGCGTCAGGATCAACATGGATGCGAGTACTATTTATTAGCCTTTCGCCATCTTCTAGTGCAAGAGCCATAAGTAAGCTGCTCGCCTCAGCCTGTAAGTACTCTGCCTCCGGAGAGTTGCTCGTTGAAAACTCTGTGCATATCTCTATTCTTTCTTCAAGAACGCGCTTCGAACCTGGCAACGTAGGAATCTGGTCGATGAACTGCGGAACGCATATATTTATCATAATATATACGTCTTTTGCGTCAAGGGGCTCAGGACGTTCCCGCATCCAACTCAAAGGCGTGTGTTGATCAACTTCTAGTAGTTTTCTAAGCAGATATCTTATGGCGGTAGCCAGCGAGTCATCTTCTATTTCTTTCCATGCTGCGTGTAGCGCTATCAGGGCGTCTATTCGGCTATCGATATTTCGATAGTCTTTTAAAGTCAATCCTCCAATGGATGACCCTGGCGAGGAGAAAACCAGAGCGCTGGAATTTTCTAGAACGAGCGGAACAACGGTGCGAACCAGTTCGTCAAATTTTCCTAGTATTCGTAAGCAATAAACCTTGAGGGATATCAGAACATCCCGAAGTACGGCGTTATCAACAACCGTTTCCTCCTGTAGTAGCTGTAGTGCTCGGTAGTGGTCCCCTGAAGAGAGCGCATTCAGAGACATACCCAGCAATGAAATTTCTGATTCGTGGTCATTCGGACCATGTCGTTCGGAAAGTCTCGCTCTTGCATGAGAGTTCGACGATTCTCGCCGATTTTCGTCATCAACCAATGGCCATGAGTCCTCGATGCCGTAATGTTTGCTGTTTAGTGCGACGGCGATCATGCTGAAGCGCGGATCTCTTGAGTCTCTTTGAAAGACTCTTATTAAAGAGCGTATCGCTTCAAACGTGGGAAAATGGGCTATGTTGATTAGTAACTTTTCTACTTTTGAAAGAGGGTTGTTTTCTGCATCTGGGCACGTGAGGATGAGAGCAATCTGGCGGTGAATCGGAAGCGTAGGGGAGTATTCCTGCTGAGCCTTTTGAGACTCGTCTGCGCAGGCGATAGCACCGTATAGTTGGATCCAAGGATCGGATACCGCGCGCCGGTTGCGCAGCTGTCGAAAGCGGGCTATGGCCTCGCTTCTTCGTCCGACCTGAAGAAGACTGGGCAGAGCAGTGTCCCGTCTCTTCGGTAAGTAGTTAGTGGCAGCCGGGATCGGCACGCCTAATCTTGCCAACCTTGGGTCTCTGATAGATAGCGCTGACAAGCGCAGTAAGTCTGAGGCGTCAACAGAATCCTTCAGGCTGCCCAGTTCTGTTAGCTTCTGCAGTATAGCTACTGCTGTGCCATATAAGTCGAACATGTGGTGAAGGTTGTCCACCGCAAGCACCTCAGCGAGACTGCGTGTTCGATTGGGTAGCTCTCCAAGCAAGCGATATTTTAAATAGGTTGCGTCCGACGTACTGGTGTCTGCTAAACGATCAATACGCTCATATAGCTGTGTTCGAAACCTTGCTAGGCTTACTTGTTCCTCATTTCTTTCGCTCGTATAAAAGCAAATCAGCGGTAAGAGCCCTATCCGGCGCTTAGTTCGAACCTCCTTCGAGTATGATTTCTGCGCTTCTATGCCGCCTGTTAGTGATTCGAGCGCGATTCGGAGTTGCACTCCTCGCAGAGATTCGCCATGAGCCTTCTCGTGAGCGATAGCTTCTGTCAACGCACGCTGGTGTTCACCATTTGCAATTAGATGTTCAATTTTTTCGTAGGTATCAAGATGCCTTCCTATCTCGGTTGCGCAGGCGGATATGCGACAGATTGCCCAGTGCAGTTCGCTTTTCAGATCTCCTGCTTCCAAAGGGTTCGGCACGTAGTTGATGGCCGAGAAATTCTTGCTAATTCTTTGTTCTGACCGTAGCTGCTGCGCAATAGTTCGATTTACCCAATGAATGAAGCGCGGCCGATCGTTTGTGCTTAAATCATGGCGACATGAGAACATGGCTGTCTCTATGTCTCGATGCAACTTCTCCAACTGGTTGCTTTTCACATGCAGGCGAACGCCTTCTGATTTGTAGTCAGACAGCGCTCCTCGGATCTTATGCTGGCAGCGCTGATACGCCGACAGTCGTTTATTTGATTTCACGGACTTTTTCTTATACATAGAACGAGCGTGACTTACTGTGTGTCTTTCAGTCACTGTCCCGCAGATAGATGATCGCTTCTAAACTGTGCTGGCACACTAGATTATATTCAATCATGGGTGGAGAGTTTGCGCAAATTGTCGCTACTGTCGAAGTCTTCGGGAATAGCATTCATTCGTCAAACAGCTAGTGCGGCGTTCTATGACGTTAGTTGTTCTGCCGTCGTTTTGTTTGACTCTCGTACGACTCACCGGCGTCGTACAGCACTTGCCGCATTTCCTCTTCAGGGACGTCCTGATAGATCGTCGTGGTGGCGGCGTCCTTGTGCCCAAGTACTTGCTGCACGGTCTTCAGATGCTCGCCCTGGTCGTGCAGGAGTTTCGTGGCCAGCGTCCGGCCCCGGAGTGGCTTGTCGCGCGCTCGATGCCTGCCCACGCCCGATACATCGTCGCGATGTGGTCCTGCAGCGTGTTCGGGCTGTAGGGTCCGCCTTTCTGGCGCAGGAAGAGGGGGGGGCGTTCGGACGAAACGTGGGCGCGTTGAGGGCGCGCTCGTCGAGATAGCGTTCCAGCGCCGCAGTCAGGCCGCCGTCGCTCAGCGGTGGCAACTCGCGCGTCCGGCCGCCCGGCGGCTTGATCAGCGGGTAGTAGTCAGCGGGGTCGATCGTGTGTCCGGCTCGCGCGGCGCGGGCGATCCGGCGCACGACCTTGTCGAACTCGGCAACGGGGAATCGCACGCTGGTCCGCACGGTGTCTTTGCCGTCGCGAGCGGCCGTCGCGCGAGCGCCCTTGGTGAAGCTCTTGGGCGGTAAGCGTCACGGCATCGACGGGTTGACTACGCCGGCGCGTTCCACGGAGCGAGCGCCATCAGCTCGTCCGCCGGCGTGCTCGGCAGCCGCTCGAACAACCAGCACAGGTAGCGGTACGGCTCGCGCCCGTTCGCCTTCGCCGTCTCGATCAGGGAGTACAGGTTCGCGCTCGCCGTCGCCCCTCGCTGACTGTCGCTGAACATCCACGCCTTCCTCCCGATCACGAACGGACGGATCGCGTTCTCGGCGACGTTGTTGTCGATCGGCCACGCCCCGTTCTCCACGTAGCGCGCAAGCTCCGACCAGTACTCCAGCGCGTAGTGCACCGCCTTTGCGCATTCCGGCGAACGTGACCGCCGTTTCCGGTCAACGTGACCGCGTTGCACCCCGTCGCGGCGCTGGAGACGTCGTTCTACTTCGAGCGGTCACGTTCGGTCAAGGTGGCCGCGTCGACGAGTTCGGCGTCGGCACGGGCTTTTCTCATCGATCCGCCCTTCAACTCCAGGCGGTGCGAGCCGTGCACGAGCCGATCGAGGATCGCGTCCGCCAGCGTCGCCTGTTGGTGTTCACGTAGTCCCGTGAACCGCGCCGCCTGACATCCCGCATTCCGCCATCGGCGGATCGGTGGAACACCGGCGCAATGCGGGATGGAGCGGGCGGCGCTCGAGGCCGCCGACGTCCACGGAGCGGCGCAGGTCGCGAGATCGGCGATCGCAGTGCACACTGACCCCCGGTCTCGACCTCGAAGGAGGAGATGGCCCGCCACGGTTGGCGCCGTGCGGGCCGGTGGCCGGTGTGCAGATGCGTTGGTCGACGCCACTCACCGGCGAGGATTATGTTGCCCTCGAAGGCTGGTCCGCGGCAACTCCCGCGGGCTGCCCCTGGCACCCCGAAGGCGGCTGCGGCTTCAAGCGCCACGGCACCTACTCGCGGGTCTGGCCCCGAGGCTGCCTGGTCGCTCGCTATTACTGTCCGCTCGCGCGCCACACGGTCAGCCTGTTGCCGGACTGCCTGGCCGCCCGGCGCACCGGCTCGCTCGAGCGCGTCGAACGCGAAGCGCTCGATATCGAGCGGGCCGCCTCCCTCGCCGCCGCAGCCGCCGAGCAGCGCCCCGAGATCGATCTGCCGGGGGCGCTGCGCTGGCTCGCCCGAGCCCGTCGGCACGTGCACGCGGGACTGGCCGCCGTCCGCGTCCTCCTCCCCGAGCGCTTCGCGCACGAGCCGCTGACGATCGAGGGCTTCGCCACCGCGCTCGGGCTGCCCGCGGACGACCTCCGCGTGCTGCGAACGCTGCGCGGGATCGTCCTCGAGCGCCTCGGCTCGGTACCCGCCCCGCTCGGCTTCGATCCGGGACGGGCAAGCGCGGAACGTCGCCGGAGGGCACGGCAACAGAACGTGGGGGCTGACCCACCGCCCGAGCGCGGCGAGGCTCGAGCGCTCACCCCCACCGACGCCGACCCGGCCCCATGAGGTAACCGTTCACGGCGTAAACACTGGTGTTCAGCGCCTGGCCACCGTATCGTGACCGCCCGGCGCCGCTGACGTTTTCCCTCCCACTCGTGTCCCCTCCCGACCGTCCCGATCCGCCCCGAACGCTCGGCGAGGCCATCGCCCAGAACGAGGCGTTGTGGGCGGTGATAGGGGAGATCCGCGAGCAGTTCGAGCGCGTCGTGGACGAGAACGAGCAGTTGCGCGAGGAACTCGCCCGTGGCGCCACGAGCTCGCGCACCTCGTCGAAGCCGCCGTCCTCGGATTCTCCCGCCCAGAAGGCCGCTCGCCCGAAGAGAAAGCGCTCCACGCGTTCGAAGGGCGCGCAGCCGGGACACGACAGGCACGAGCGCGCCGCTTTGCCCGAGAGCGAGGTGGACACGGTGTCGCGCTACTTCCCGTCGGGGCAGTGCGGCTGCGGCTCGAGCGTCCTGCCCGACACCGAGCCGAGCTGCCGCCACCAGGTGTTCGACCTGCCGGAGGTGCGCTACCGCGTCACCGAGCATCAGCTGTTCGGCGGGGCGTGCACCGGCTGCGGGAAGCGGCATGTCGCTCATGCTCCGCAGGACGTCCCCTCGGGACAGATGGGCCCGGGGCTGATCGCGTGGATCGCGATGATGGGCGGGGAGATGCGGTTGTCGGTGAGCCAGATCCAACGCCTGCTGCACGAGCAGTGGAAGCTCTCGTTCAGCCGCGGGGCGATCAGCGCCGCGCAGGGCAAGGCGTCGACGGCGATGGCGCGGCCGTACGCGGACATCGTGAGCGCGGCGCGGGCCGCGCCCGTGGCGCACGCCGACGAGACGCGCCACCCGAGAGGGGGCGGCGGGTATCCGAGCACGTGGTGGCTGTGGACGCTGGCAACCAACGAGGCCTGCGCCTTCCACGTGCACTACTCGCGCGGGATGGGCGCGGCCGAGGCGCTGCTCGGGGAGTTCGCCGGCACCCTCGTCACCGACGACTACGCCGGTTACAACCGCGTGCCGCCCGAGCGGCGACAGTTGTGTTGGGCCCATCAGCTGAGGCACTTCGCCGCGATCGGCGAGCGCGGCATCCGAAGCGCGAGGATCGGACGGCGCCTCGAGCTGATCGGACGTCTGGTGGTACGAACCCGTCACCGACTCGATCAAGCGGAGATCGACGAGCGGGTCTACCACCGACGGATGGATCGGCTCAGAGCACGCTTCGTCATCGAGCTCGAACGCGGAGCGCGACTGCCGGTGGATGGACGAACACGGCGTCAGTGCGAGCACCTGATCAAGCGCGAGGAGATGTTGTGGACGTTCTTGACGGACCGTCGCGTGCCGCTGACGAACAACCTGGCCGAGCGTGCGATCCGGGGTCACGTGCTCTGGCGGAAGGTGGCGTACGCGAGTCACTCGAGGCGCGGTGACGAGTTCCGAGCCCGGATGTTGAGCGTGGTGACGACGGGGAGGAACCTCGGCGTGCCGATCTACGAGTACCTGCGCGAGATCTGCCGCGAGTCGATGAGGCCGGAGGGCGTCACGACACTACTGCCGCTGGGCGTCGCACGCCTGCCGGCCTGATCGCCCTGACCGGCTGAGGGCCAGCCGCCGCGCCGTGAACGGTTACCCCCATGAGCCCCTCCAACCACGACCCCGACCTGCTCGAACGCATCGCCGTGTTCCGTCATGGCCTGATCGTGCGCCTGCTCGTCCCCGAGCACGACCGGCACGAACGCGCCACCGAGCTCGAGCGCATCCTCGCCACCGAGCACGACATCCCCGGCACCACGCGCACGCGCATCGCCGACAGCACGCTCCGCGACTGGATCAGGAGCTACCGCGCCGGCGGCTTCGACGCGCTCAAGCCCAAGGCCCGCATCGACACCGGCGACTCGCGCGCGCTCGACGCGCAGGCGATCGAGGCGCTGCTGGCGATCAAGGAGGCAGAACC
>ENA-ORXM01005124-ORXM01005124.1-marine-metagenome-genome-assembly--contig:-NODE-5124-length-10712-cov-17.258486_pt1 | contig 10712 bp, 12 predicted proteins | sample MGYA00237867_ERZ511480 | MGnify/ENA primary metagenome ERZ511480 (study PRJEB26309, sample SAMN06266103) | marine metagenome | isolation source: Algal blade | place: United Kingdom:Sidmouth, United... | reverse complement strand
TTTCGCCTCAAAAATATTATGATAACTATTTTTCTAAAATAGCTTAACTTTTTGTCCTACTTTTTGTAGCATGTCCAGTTCTTAGTGCCGTAGTTTTTCATCATATCGAATGAAATCAAGATCAAAACCACAGCACCAAGAACTAAGCACCAAGAACTAACTCAATGATATATCAAATTGCACCAAGCTCACAAACTCCTGCAATCGACGATCAATATCCTCTTGCGTTAATTCTAACAAGCGTTCTGGACCGAATTTTTCGACACAGTAAGACGCCATTGCAGAACCATAGATGATACCACGTTTCATATTTTCAAAAGACGTATCGCCCGTCATAGCCAAATAGCCCATTAAGCCACCTGCAAACGTATCACCCGCCCCTGTTGGATCAAATACTTCTTCCAAAGGCAAAGCAGGCGCAAAAAACACTTGATTCTCGTTGTTGAACAACAAAGCACCGTGTTCCCCTTTTTTGATAATTAAGTATTTTGGTCCCATTTCCGTTACAATCTTCTTAGCAGCCTTCACCAAAGAGTATTCCCCCGTCAATTGGCGAGCTTCCGCATCATTGATGGTCAAGACATCAATTCTTTTGATAACCTCTTTCAAAGGCTCCATAGCGATGTCCATCCAAAAATTCATGGTATCCAACATCACCAAGTCAGGTTTTTGGTTCATTTGATTCAACACCTTGATTTGTAAAGTAGGGTCAATATTCCCCAACATAATGTATTTTGCATTGCGGTACGACTCAGGAATGATTGGATCAAAGTCTGCCAATACATTAAGGTCTGTCACCAAAGTATCTCTATCGTTCATATTGTGGTGGTACTTGCCCGACCAAAAGAACGATTTTTCCCCCTCTTTCACCTGCAAACCTTCCACATCCACCCCTCTTGCCTCGAAATCAGCAATCACCTCTTTCGGGAAATCATCCCCAACCACAGAGACAATTTGCAAATCTTTGTAGAAATTAGCAGCCGTCACACAAATATAGGTAGCAGACCCACCAATAATTTTATCTACTTTATCAAAAGGCGTTTCGATGGCATCAAAAGCCACAGTTCCAACAGTAAGGAAGCTCATTTTATTTTTTTTTAAGTTAATTCAAGCACTTTGGGAACTTTTAGAAGCGCAAAACAGTTGTAAACAATGAATTTTGCGTCCAAAAGCAAAAAAAATGCAAGTTTTTGAAAAATTTTCGCTGCAAAGATTGCAAGAAATAAGATTAAAGCCTAAATTTGCATTCGCTTTTTGAAACTAATCGTTTTAATTGGCGTAAAATGAACAAATTCCTCCATAGCTCAGTTGGTTAGAGCGGTTGACTGTTAATCAATAGGTCCCTGGTTCGAGTCCAGGTGGGGGAGCTTTTAAAAAGCCTTAATTCTTTATGAATTAGGGCTTTTTTGTTTTTTAGGAGAGAACGGTTCTGTCCTTCGTCGTCACGAGCGTCCCTGCTATACGCTACTATGGCAAAAGCCTTCCTTATTTCTGCCCACCATTTTGCCATAACGCTGCTATCAGGTCTATTTTGGATGGAGTGTACGGTTTATTTAGGTTGTTTGCACCTTTGCGTTGAAAGGAACACTGTAGAGAAAACCCAATAATCTCACCAGTCAACAACATCATAAACCTATAAAATGACTGACTTTTATTCAATATTATACGCTAATTCGAATGTATCTACAGGAGAACGTTTTGGGATAGGTCTGTTTATGAGAGTAGAAAATAAAGTGTATTTCCAATATTCTGTAAAAAAACTAAGCTTACTAAAAGGATTGTACAATGACGCTGCTTATGCTTTGTTAAAGTCTTATCTAAGCAGTCTACAACAAGAAATTGCAAAGGATACAAACTCTATGCTTCCTTCAAATATCAATAATTTATTGAGTCAAGATTACATTTCATACCTATCAAAATACGCCAATAACCTTATTACTTTTAGTCCTCCTACACCATTCAACATAAAAGATCCCTCCAATATTTTTAAGCGACTTTACAATAAATATATATTTCAAGAAGAACACATAACAACAAATAAAAAAATAGAAATAGCAAATTTTGTACAAAAAAAGTTATATCCCCAAATTAAGAATAGAGTCAATATTAATCTGACTTTAAAATCAGGTACAATTGAGAATTTGTTATTTGATACAAATGTTGGTTTTATTGGGAAAAATGGATCTATTGTTTCTGGACAACCTATTGATTTTGCAAAAAAAAATCATCATTTAGAAAACAATTTAAGCCATTTTATTTCGCTTATTAAGGCTTTTGATGAGGAAGAAAGGTATAAACATGGTAAATACTACATTATCGGTGAAGAACCTTCAAAAGACTTAGATAAAAACCATGCTATTTGGAGGCAAGTAAGCAAAAAAAACTTCATCAATTTTGTTCCCAAAGATGAAATCAACCAGATAAAAGACTACATTTTTGAAAATGATGTACGCCCCTTCACATTAAACAATCAAATCTCCCCCAAATAAACCCTCAAGACCGTCCAAAATAGACCCGATAGCAGTGGTATGGTGGCTGAAGCGTTGGCGTGGAGGGGCTGAATTGTGCGTCTGCCCAAAAAGGCAAGCCACCATAAGAACGTATAGCGGGACCTTTCCGTCACGACGAAGAACTTTTACCGTTCTCTCCTTTCAATCCAAAATCAAGTTTGTATCTTTGTGGCTTTTATAATAAAAATATAATGGTGATTATGAAGAATGTATTAACAACAAGCTACTTTTTTTTGGCTTTGTTATTGACAATTCCTTTTATGACAAGCTGTAACAAGGATGTGGAAGGCTGTACGGATTCGACGGCAAATAACTATGATGCAGATGCGGATACGAATGATGGTTCTTGCACATATGATGCTGTTATGGGCTGTACTAATGCGGATGCGAGCAATTATAATGCGGAGGCAACGGAAGATGATGGGTCTTGTATCATTGAGGGTTGTACGGATGCTGCTGCGAACAATTACAATGCCGAGGCAACGCAAGATGATGGGTCTTGTATCATTGAGGGTTGTACAGAGGCTGATGCAAGCAATTACAATCCAGATGCAACGCAAGATGATGGGTCTTGTTCCTATGTAAGCCAGCTTTTCAATGAGGGAACAACTAACGGTATTTATGAGATGGATGCTACTTGTGATGGTACTCCTTCTACCTATGCGATGATTATTACGGAAGATGCTACTAATAATATGGGCTTTACCTTGGTCAATTTACACATCAATGGTACGATGGTCAATGCTACTTTGACGGATACGGGTTTTGATATTGCAAATCAAACAAGTGCTAATATCACATTTGTAGGAAGTGGAACGATTGATGAGGCAAGTAGCCCTTTAAAAGTGAACATTACCTATACGGCTACCTTAGATGGTACAACACAACAATGTACAGTAGTCGCTACAAAACAATAGAAAAAACTTTTTTGTAAAAAAGGCAATCCCTTGTAGTCGAAAGATTATAAGGGATTTTTTTTATTTTTCTGGGAGCGAAAGGCTGATGCTTCGTCGCAATGGAAAGTCCCGCTGTCCATTAATGGAAGGCATTTCCAAAATGCCTTTCATTTTTTCACGGACTGTACCGCTTATACAAGGCATTTCCAAAATGCCTTGTATATTGGTTAGTGAACGGCAAAAGGCAGCCAACGCAAGCTTCCAACCATTACCATCGGGGCTATTTTGCATGGTCTTAACCACATATGACTTCTTGAATTGATAATTTCAAAAACAAATCCAATAATTCCTAATAAACTAATCCACCAAATACCGCCCAATCCCCAAATCACACCAAACACTTTTTGATTCAATCGCCTGTTCCAACAAAACATCATTCTTTTGAAGCTTTTCGGACTCCGTATTTTCGGGATGATAGAGATGGTACGCAACCGCAGTACATTTAACATTTTTGCGCTTAATGCCGCTATTCAAAAGCCTTACCACAAATTCTGAATCCTCTCGTCCCCATCCTTGAAAGGCTTCGTTAAAACCATTGATACGCAAGACATCTTGCTTCCAAAACGCCATATTGCACCCTCGAACGCCGATATGGTTGTTTTTTTCCTTCGACAACATCTTCGACAAAAAACGGCTATTGATGGCATTAATTCGATTGGTAATCCCTGCTTGAAAGGGCGTAAAGTGGATTTTTTTTTGGGCAATACACTCCTTCGTCAAATCAGACGACAGCAATACCCGTGAACCTTGTATAAAATAGCCTTTTTGGGCATTATTTGCCTGTGTTTCGACGAATTGAGGATGAAGCACCATATCTCCGTCCAACATCAAAAGATAGTCGCCTTTGCTCGCTGCTATCGCTTTATTGCGAATTTGTGCCAATCGAAATCCCTCGTCTTTTTGCCAGATGTGTTGTATCGAACAAGGGCATTTTTCTTTAAAATCCTGTATTACCTCTGCCGTTTCTTGTGTAGATCCGTCATCTGCTATCACGACTTCTAAGGGCATTTCGGTCTGCACCAACACGCTTTCCAATACGAGTGCTAAGGCATCAGGGCGGTTGTAGGTTGTGATGATAAGGGTTGTTTGCAAATTGGTTTTTGTGGTTTGTGTAGTTTGTGTGGTTGTTTTTTTGTGCTGTGGTTCTTGGTGCTGTCGTTGAGATTGACTCAAATCACTGTAAAGAAAATTCGTGAATTTTCTCTACAACTACAAAAACCACAAAAACGACTTAAACCACAAAAACTAAGACACCTTTGTTAAAAACTTGGGGGGTACGACTTCTGTTAGCCAAACGCCATTGGCTGAGACGTAAAAGAGATGCCCTTCTTCGTGCATGGCTTTGGTATCTACGGATAAAATTACGACTTTTCCGTGTCTTGAACCTACTTTTTCGGCAGTTTTTGTTTCTACGCTTAGATGGACGTGGTGTCGTTGCATTTTCTTTAGACCATCCTTAAAAATGGCGTCTATGACGGGTTGATAGGTGCCGTGATAGAGAATGTCGGGTGGAATGCTTTCTTCGTAGGCTAAGTCGATTTCGATGGAATGCCCTTGACTGGCTCGAATGCTTTTTCCGTCTTCTGAGAAGGCAAAACGTTTTTTATCATTGGTTTCGACGACTTGGTTTAAGAGGTCTCGACTGATGTGTTTGCCTCGTTTTCGGGCTTTTTCTAAGAGGGTATCGACATCTGCCCAACCTTGTTTGTCTAAAGTGAGTCCGATTGTTTCGGGCTTGTGGCGCAAAATCATGCTTAAAAACTTAGATATTCGCTTGGTTTTATCTTTTCCTATTTTTTTCATTATATTTGTATTGTTTGAGGGAGTTTTTACTCATTTTTTGGATTTATTGCCGTTGAAACAGTGCAAAATAGACCTGATAGTAGCGGGTCCCTATGCGGAGCTTAGGGTATGAGCGGATAGCAGGACTTAGTGTGACGACGAAGCTATTTACCTTTCTCTCCTAATTAAATCCCCATTTTTTCATTATCTAAAACGAACAACATGAAAAACACCAAGTTTAGTTCATTAAAAGTACTTTATTTTGTTTTGGCTTTATTAATTACCTTGCCAACTTTGACAGGATGTAAGAAAGAGGGCTGTACCGATGCCAATGCAAGCAACTTCGATTCTAAAGCAGATGAAGACGATGGTTCTTGTGTTTTGCCAAGAACAGCGATGCTCGGTACTTATGACGTTACAGAGGCTTGTAATTCTGGAACGTGGTCTTATACACTTATTGTTAATGAATCAACAACAGGTACCGATGCAATTATTTTGCAAAATTTAGGTGGTTTTGAACCTGCTGTTAGTGTAAGAGCTTCTGTTGCCTCTAATGGCAATATTAGTCTCAATGATACACAAAGTGGTGGTACTTTTTCGGGTAGTGGTGCTTTAAACAACAATACATTGACGATTAATTATGCTCTTTCCTCTCCTGATTATAACGATGATTGTACGGCAACAGGCATTAAACAATAATTTTATATCATTCAACTTCTTGAAATTGTGAAAAATTTATTTAAAATATTCTCATTAGCTGCTTTTCTTTGCACGTTGCCTCTAATGACGGGCTGTAATAAAAATGGCTGTACTGATCCTGAGGCAATCAATTATGATTCTAATGCTAAGGATGATGATGGTTCTTGTGATTTACCGAGAGATAGCTTTTTAGGCTCTTACTCTGTGCAAGAAAGCTGTGAAGATACTGGTACAGATGCTTATCAGTTTACCATTAGTGCGGCTTCTGATAATAGTACAGATGTCTTTATTAGTAATTTCTTCAATATTGGGGCGGTTGTTTCGGCAAGTATTGATGGAAATACTTTAACCATCGCTATGCAATCTGGTGGGACATCAAGTAGCTTTTCAGGAACTGGATCTATTGCTGGCAATACGCTTACCATTCAATTTTCGGTCAATGATGTCACCAACGATACTTGTACGGCAACTGCGACTAAGTAAGCTATAAAAAACTTAAAGGAGTTTAACTCCTCAACATACTAAGTGGATTCTCCTTCGGGATAATCCACTTTTTTTGTTTTTGTAGTTTGTGTGGTTTGTGTAGTTGTTTCTTTAAAAGCGGAGCATATTACTTTAACCACAAGGTTCGCTAAGGTTGCGCAAGGTGAAGTTTTGTGTAAAATCTTTGTCTTTCTTCCAGTTAAAGAAGCAATACAGAGAAAAAATTATAGCACTAAACACCAACCACCACTTAAACTACAAAAACCACAAAAACTATTTAAACCAAAACCCCATAAAGACAGTATGCTTTAAATTTCTCACCAAAACATTTTTGGGAAACGGCTTGGGATAATCCATCTTCGATAATGAGTGCATGGACGATGGAATCATAGCCAGCTTCTTTTGCTCGTTGTACAAAGGACAGTGCCATGCATTCACCCAAACCTGTATAAATAATATTGGGATCACGGGCGATTGTTTTGGTAATAATTCGCTGTTCTGTTTGACACAAAACATCGTGAATCCCAAAAACCAATCCGACTAATTCTCCTTTTTTATTTTCGGCAAAAAGCACAAATTCTGAATCAATAAAGGCTTTTAAGGGCAAATATTTATCTCGAAAAGTTTCCCATGAAATTGGAGTAAATAAGAAGTTTTTTGCAAAGCTTTTTAGACTAAATTCGTGGAGTTTTTTTAATTCGTTTTCGTAGTCCATTGGATTAATATTTCTAAAAGAAACACCTTTGTCTTCAAACGTTTTTTGACGAGTCGCTAACTGTTCAGCATCCACAGAAAAAGTCTTGCCAATACTCGAATAATATTGGGCGATGGGTTCAAAACCTGTCTGCTCAAAATGCTTTGGATAACACGATGAATTTTGTGGTTCTAAAAAGAAATTCTCGCCTTTATTCGTGGTAAAACGGTATTGACTCCACGTTGATCCATTCATTGGGCCAATAACGCATTCGTAGCCCATATCTTTTACTTCTTCCAAAACATATGCTAACAATTCTTTACACAAATCGGCTTCACAAGCACATTCATAATAACCCAAGCAAACTGCTTTTTTGCCTTCATACTCCAAGTGAGGGTTTTCGTAAACGGCTATCCGTCCCATAGGTTTGTCATCCAACAATGCCACAAAACAACGGCTTAAATATTCCTTGACAATGGGCTGTTCTTTTCCTGCTAAGGGATACAAAACAGTATAGACATTTTCAAATAAATAAAACAACTCATCTTCCACACCCACCTCAATAATTTGCATTGACTTCGCCACTTCATTTTCTACTAATGGCGCAAATACATTTGACTGAAATACATTTTTCATTTTCTTTATTTTTTGATGGTTTTATAGGAGAGAATAATTTTCAATGAAGTATTTATCAACGTCTCTTTCGTCCTCTAAAGCGTCCCTTTTAGATACTATTTTTAGATATTCTTTCACAAACTTAAATAACTAATATGGTTCAGGGAATTAAAGCAAATAAGGTTGCAATAATAAAAGACAACCTACTACAGAAATCGGAATAGTAATATTGTCCATACCTCGTCCACTCACCGCTTCAACCAATGTGGTAACTACTGCAATGAAAATCGAAAAAAGCATCATTAAGTGTAAAGGCAATTGCCACCAAAAACCAAAGACTATCATACACAAAACAAAAGCACTTGCCATAAATGCAGTAGAACCTACGACTGTTTTTCGAGCGTGTCCAATTTGGTATTTTCCTCTTGGAAAACGCTTGCCACACAAAGCAGCGACAGGGTCAGAAATCGCCATAATGATTACAGGCAAATAAAAGAAAATTCGTGCATCCAAAACATCCTGCAACAAAAAACAAAAATAAATGGAGATTGGATATAAAATCGCTCCTTTGGATTTTCGCTCAATATTGTGAATAGATTGTAAGAGGTTCAGGCGTTTACTAAAAAACAAGATGATAGCAAAACAGCTACTCATCAATAAAACCAACCAATGGCTACCCAACATTACAGGAAACAACAAAGTCAATAATCCTGCGGCACAATGAACATACTTTCGACTCCATTCAACTTTTAAATTAAATTGGTGATAAAAAAATTCTGCACTTCCAAATATCGTTAAAAATGTAGCCATTAATGCTAAAATATTTATTGCTTGTACTGGCATAATATTAGGTTTTTTAGTGTTTGAAAAAATTAATAAATAGAGCGTCCCTTTCGTCCCATAAAATCGTCCCTCTACTTAATTTTGGAGCGAACTGTTTATTCCTTCGTCGTCACAGAAAGTCCCGCTATCCATTACAATACCAAAAAGAATCTAACAAGGAAAGAACCAAATAACAACTGAAACCACTTAAACAATAAAAACGACTTAAACGATTTTGGTATTTTCATTACTATCGGGGCTATTTTACACGGTCTCAACCCCTATCAACTCTTCCTCTTTCTGACAATTCAAATATAGGTTAGGTTCAAAGCGACAACAAACCTACTTTAGCAAAAAAAGGACTTTTCAGACATCATTAAAAAACTATAAAATACTAATAATCAATACCATAAAAACAAAAATACTTACTTTTAAAAATAACAAAAAACTTTGTTTAACTCATTTATTTCCTTGTATCCAATTGAAAACCTTGATAAAAGAAACCTTTATCTACCTTACGCAATTCTTCACTTACTTCCACGTCGCCTTTAAAGTCTTTTTTAGCAATTTGATGCAATTTTCGAGACACCATCAAATTCCAATAAGCGATTTGCGTTCCTGCTGTTGTATGTTCGATAATATTATCAGCGACTCCTTTAAAAGTCTGCTCATCCATATATTCAAAAATATTCGAGAGGTTCAAATAATTGAAATCTACTTTTGTTTTAAAAGCATCTTCTGCATATCCTTTTAAAGTTTGTAAACAATCCAAACGACTACGAATCATCTCAAAATTTTCTCGTCGCATATAATGTGGTAAATGCTCCCCAAAATTTCCCTTTAAAATAAAATGTAGAAAGTAATTATTTTGGGCAAGGGGATTTTTAAAATGTGTCGCCGCCTTATCAAACATAAATTCAGAAACCGATACATTTACTTCATTCATAAACGCTTTGTCTCGACCATATTTTCCCATAATCGCTCGACTAAAAAATATTTTGAACAAGGCTTTCCATTTCCAAGAATTCCATATTTTATCATAAAACTGTTCTTGTTCTTCTAAACTTTTAGGAGCGATTAAAGTATCAACAACTGTGTCTTTGTGAATATACTTCAAAATCTTCGTTCTAAATAAACGAAAATAATTTTCAAATTTTCCTTGATAAATGACGCCTTCTTCGATTTGTGTACGCTGCGTTTCCCAATAGTTTTTGGCAGCAGTAGGCATCGTATTTTTTATCAAATCAAAAGTGCTTAATCGTTTGTGACACAATCTAAAACCCAAGAAATTCAAAACATTTTCGTATTCCAAACATCGAAAAGCCGCTTTCTTTAATTCAATTAAAAATAGCTGTACTTCGCTTACATCCACTGCCATCACCAATTCCGGATCAGTCGTTAATAACGAAAAACTATTATCCCCCGCAGAACCAATGGACAAAAACCGTCCTCCACTTGTAGCATTCAATCCACGCAACAAAACATCCGCATCTTCCCAACAATTTGCATAGCGAATCAAATCAAAACGCACTTTCTCCGTCAAAGCTTCTGTCTCTTTTATTTTTTTCTTAGCTGCTATCATTTTTGTTTTTTAATTTGTTAATTGCCCTTAAACTTATATGGACTAAAATCAACTAAAATTACTTATATGGTTTCAACCAAAGCATCAGCAAAAACCTCCGAACAAACCCGAATCTCCCCCGTACTACCATCCATTTCCACCCAATCCCCAGTTTTCAAAGAATCTAACAAACCCGTCACCCCCACAATACAAGGCTTCCCCATCTCACGGGATACAATCGCCGAATGACTCAACAAACTACCTCTTTCCACAATAATCGCTGAAGCAGTCGGAAATAAAGTAACCCAAGCGGGGTCAGTACTTGATGTCACTAAAATATCTCCTTCCAAATCATCCACTTCATTGGGATTCATCACGACTCGTACTTTCGCTTTTACACGACCAGGACAACAGCCAATTCCCTGTAAATCCCCATCAAAAGGCTCTGTATCGGCTTTTTTCTGGTAAAAGTCATTGGCATGAGAGACGATTCCAAAGGTTTCAATTCGCTCATTCGGTGTCGGTAAATTTCCATAACCTTCAAACTCTTTTTCCTTGCATCAATCAAAATCGGCAAATCTATGTTGATG
>ENA-ORXM01005122-ORXM01005122.1-marine-metagenome-genome-assembly--contig:-NODE-5122-length-10716-cov-3.253971_pt1 | contig 10716 bp, 9 predicted proteins | sample MGYA00237867_ERZ511480 | MGnify/ENA primary metagenome ERZ511480 (study PRJEB26309, sample SAMN06266103) | marine metagenome | isolation source: Algal blade | place: United Kingdom:Sidmouth, United... | reverse complement strand
ACACAAATTGCGCCACGCAGCGGGTAACTTCTATTTGAATGACAAACCGACGGGCGCAGTCGTTGGACAGCAGCCCTTTGGTGGTGGTCGAGCATCGGGTACGAATGATAAAGCAGGGTCTGTTTTGAATTTGTATCGTTGGACTTCGCCACGGACGATGAAGGAGACTTTTGTGCCGGCTACGGATTATCGGTATCCTTTTTTGGAGGCGGATAAGTAAGGATAAGTGAAGAATTAAAAATGGCGTTTGAGAAAAATCTTGAACGCCATTTTTATTTTGAACAAATACAAAGGTTTAGTCATTTTTTATTCAACCAATAATTGACTTGGATGAATACCAAATAATTTTGCAATTTCTAATAATCGCAAAATATCTAATTTTGATACTCCACTTTCCAATTTGGCGTAAGCAGATTGAGTAATATTCAATTTATCTGCTACATATTCCTGACTCCAATCTTTTTGTCTCCTAATTTTTTTAATATTTACGATAGCGATGTTATTCATAACTCTTTGGGTTTTGATGTTTTTAGCCTAAAATATTCTTATTTTTGAAACAGCCTTATAATAATATTGTTCAACTGAAAAAAATGAATCCTATGTTACTTACAATTTTTTGTACCCTTATATGCTTTATGCGAATTAGGAATAATTTATGCGAATTTTTCCAGTAAATAGTCTGAAATGGAATAGGAATTTATTTATACATCCTATATATTTGCCTTATCATTGTAAAATCAAAATTAGTACAAATGAAAACATCGCTCAACTTAATTTTTCTCCTTTTATTATTCTTTTCTATTTTTTCTTGCAAAGATGATGATATAGCTGTAGATCCTTGCGCTGATGAAGTCGCAACTTCGGCAGAGTTTGATTTTTTTGTCAGAGCTTTAGGCAAAGATTCCATTTATTGGATGCCTGTAATTGATACTTTTTATAATTCTGCTGGTGGCGGTGGCACTGATTTATATTTTAGAGCACAAAATAGTCAAATGACTTATTATAACTGGACAATTGGACAAGATTCCAGAATTTTTACTGATAGTGTGTTCAAATTGGCATTTGAAGGTATAGAAGGTAATGTTGATGCAAACTTAAAAGTAGGGAATGATGGAATTATTGAATGTGTAGCAGATTCAACGGCAACTTCGACTCAAAGCATTTATATGAAATCATTCAGTATGGGCAATATACCAATATTTGGAACTTACGAAGGGGCAGACGAAGATACGCCCGATGATATTTATTCTTTCGATATTCTATTCTTTGAGGGTTTACAAAGATTTCCTAACAATTGTACAATTTTATCAAATTCTGGTATTCATGTCTTTTTAACTGGACGCTCATTTGTAATTGATAAATATGGCACACTTCCTTATCTTCCAAATTCTTGTGGAAGACCAAGCGGAGAAGGAACGCTCCAAGACGATAACAAAACGCTCATCTTCGATTATACGATTGAATATGATGACAATTCTCAAGAAAAAGTGACCAAACGTTTTATTGGTACTAAAATATAACTATCTCTTTTTTAATTTTTTAGGCTTTTTTTATCTAAATATGGTTATTACTACTTATGAAATAGTCTCATAGGAAGGCTCAATTATTATGGATAAAAGAAAGTTTATACAAACAATTTTCCAATGAAAAGATTAAATTTTACCATTTTATTTATCTGTGTGTGCTTTCTCAGCCAATCCTTTGGACAGTATTGTAATGAACCAACTGAGTTTGGTAGTACCATTGATGTATGGGATTGGACTCAAGAGACTTTCACTGTTCATTTAAAAAATACAAGTACAGGACAGACCAATGAATTAACAATTGATTCGCCATTTTATGGTAACTTTGTCGGACAACCAAATACAGATTTTTTAGCTTCAGGAATTGAAAAACCTTTTTCTTCAAATGATGGTTGGGAACTAATCATTAAAGAATTTGGCAAACTAAATAACGGCGTTAGAATGCCCACCTTTATATTGTATAACAGAATATCTGGTAAATTAAGGACATTTATTTATTTAGCTGATAAAGATGGTGTTAATCAAGTGAATTTAGAAACACAACATTATGCAGACCAAGTAACAATCAAGCATGTAAATGCTCTACTGGAAAGTGCCGCAAATACTCCTATGTTTGTCATAGAAAATTATACCGATCAAGGACATGTTATTACTTCTACGAATGTATTTGAAGGCAATGCAGGTCTTTGGCTTTTAGCAGACATACCAACTACTTATGACCCTTGTACTTGCGAGTATGCATCTGGATTAATAATTCGGAGTGAAACAGTTAATGTACAAGACTTCACATTGGAACTTGACGGTGGAGGTACTCTAAATCAAATTGTAGCAGGTGGAACAAATCAGAGTAATTTTGAAAAAAACTTTAATGTGAGTGGTATTTCTGATGTAATAAAAAAAGGTTCTAAGTCTTACAAAGGAATTAATGGATTTATTAATACGGTTGATAAAAGTTTAGCAGGTAAAATAAATGAAAACTTAACTCCTGATATGGTGACAAGTCTAAATAATGCTGGATATGGTAGTACTGTAGAAGCGGGTGAGGTGAACGACGTTTATCAATTAGCTGCAGGTGGTAGTGACCCAGGGTTATCGGAATTTTTTAATGGATTTTCCTTAGGAGGATTTTCTGCTTCTATTCCTCCATTTTTAAAAACAGCGATTCCTTATGTCGGAGCAGCCTCTTCAGTCATGAGTCTTTTTTCGGCTGCCCCTGTTGACCCTCCTATGAACTTCTCTATTGATTTAAATTTTACTGGAGGCGGGCAAATAACAGAACAAGCATATTTGTCAACTGTTCGTTTAACAACACCAGGTTCAGATCATTCTGAAACAGAACCACGTTTTACACCAGTTTATGACAATGTTTTAGGCGTTGCAAATATTGTAGAAGTACCAGTCATTCTTTATGCTTCTGATGTTTTGGAAGATAATTTTGATAACTCTGGTGATACTTATACTTGGGATTATGAAGAGATTCATTCGATGAAGTTAGGAGGTCCCATAAAGTATGCTGTGAATCCCGCTACTGGATTGGATGTTGTAGATGCTAAAGCTGCTCTTTATTTTAAGAGTTGTCGAGGAGGAGAGGCACCAGATATTAATTTAATTCAAGAAAGTGGTCGTGTATGGAGAACGCCCTATATGTCCTTATCTTGTTTGGAGGAATATTCCATTGTTATGAATGAACTTTTTACAGGAGATGCCAATGACCCTACTTATCTATCCGCTCACTGTGCTCCTGAACCAGAGTTGCATTTAGTTATTGATTTAGGAGAAACGATGTACGCAGGCATGTATAAAGTAAGAATGAGAAATGCGCCCTATGCAGTACAAGATACTCCAAACAATCCGTTTGCAGATATTCCCGAAACTGCAACAACTGATGATATCAATGAAGTGTTGAACGGAAATATTGAAGCATGGGGTGGCATTCAAGTAACTGGTGGTGTTCTTGTTACAGAAGATAATGTTGACTTACTAAATGGTTTGAACCCAACAGAATACGAAGTTGTAACAGTAACTGATAATGACCCTAATACTGTTGATTATCAACAATTAGTTCCCGCATCTAAAACTTACGTAGTGGGAGGTACTGCAAACGGGGTTATTCTTCAAAATCCACCTGATTGTGCATTCGTAGAACCTGTTGACTATAATTTTCTTAGAAACTTTTGCAGAGATAGAGAAAAATATAATCCTATTGCATTAAGAAGAATTGCACCTCCAACAAATGTTGCTATAGAAGATTATCAAATTCAAATTAGCCCCAATCCAACAGATGGAAATATAACTATATCGCTTAATTTAACTAAAGATGACTTCGTTAGCGTGAAAATTTATAATTTGTTAGGACAAGAAATCCAGCAACCAATTAGAAATGAGTTTTTAACAAAAGGTGGAAATAATCTAAATATTGATATTTCAAATTTATCAACTTCCACATACATATTAGAAGTAATTTCATCTAATGGTCGTGAATCGGAAAGAATTATTAAAAATTAAAAAAATGTGAGAACGGTCAGTGCTTTTTTAGTGCTGACTGTTTTCGTATTGTCCTAAAAGAAACGGTTAAATAATCTAATCTCACTAAAATGATGGCTAATTTCGCGCTTCTTTTTCAAATTTCACCTCCCCACCAACCACCGTCATCAAAATTTCCGTCTCCAAAACCTCCTCATCCGCACACTTCTCCAAATCCTTCGACAAGACCACCAAATCCGCCAATTTCCCCACTTCCAAAGACCCTTTATTCGCTTCTTCAAACGCCGCAAACGCATTCCCCAAAGTATAAGAATGAATCGCTTCCGCCCGAGTCATCCGCTGTTCTGGAAAAAACTCCATGCCCGTATCTGCCCGCTTACGAGTCACCGAAGCGTAGAAACTTTCGATAGCCGAAATGTCCTCAACGGGCGCATCCGTACCGTTGGCAATTACCACGCCTGCATCCAATAGCGACCGCCAAGGGTAAGCACCTGTGCGCGCTCGTTCCGTTCCTAATCGTTTTTCCACAAATGGTGCATCGGACGTACAATGAATGCCCTGCATAGAAGCAATTACGCCCATTTCTTTGAATCTTGGAATGTCTTTCGGATTGATGTGTTGTGCGTGTTCAATACGCCAACGCAAGTCATTCTTAGTCGTATCGCGGTTAAAATTTTCTTCATAAATATCCAAAACCAACCGATTCGCTCGGTCACCAATCGCATGAATACACATTTGTAAATCATTGTCAAAAGACAAAGCCGCCACTCGTTTTAAATCAGGAATTGGCGTAACATTTTGCCCATGTGCATCGGGTTTATCATTATAAGGTTTCAACATCCAAGCACCAAATGCGCCGAGTGCGCCGTCGGCATACGCCTTGATAGCACGGCAAGTAAAGAAATTATCACCCGCATCAATGACAGGGAAATTCTTCGCACCTTCTGCCAAATTTTCCTCCCGTGCGCCAATCATTGCCCAAAGTCGAACATCCAATTCTCCCGCTTCTGCCATCTTTTCATAGCGGTCTAATTCTATAAAAGTCGAACCCGCATCTTGAAAAGAAGTGATGCCATTTTCTAAACAATTTTGTTCTGCCAATTCGATACTTTTGTACCAACGTTCTTCATTTTCTTCGGGTGAAAGCGTCAATAAGTGTGCATCATACGCATCTTGAAAAGCATCCATCGCCGTTTCTTCAAATACGCCAATCGCTTCCTTATTGTCACCCCGAACGATTTCGCCACCGATAGGATTTGGTGTTTCGATAGAAATACCAACCAAGTCCATCGCTGCTTTGTTCGCAAATAATGAATGACCGCTTGCATGGCGCAAAACCACGGGATTATCTGGAGAAATATCACTCAATTCATAATGATACGGATATCCTAAAACTTGCTTTTTTGGTGTTTCATTCCATTTTTCCTGATGCCAACCGCGACCCGTAATCCACTCGCCTTTCTTCGCCGTTTTTGCTCGTTCTTCCACCATGCTGACGATTTCGTTCCAATTTTTAGATTTTAAAAAATTGAGGTTCATCAAGCTATTGCCCAAACCCGAAAAATGGGCGTGTCCTTCAATAAAACCTGGCATGGCAAATGCGCCGTTGAGGTCTTTAAGTTCTGTGTTTTCGCCGCTAAATTTTTGCTGTATTTCATCATTACCAATGCCGATAATACGACCATTTTTTATGGCGATTGCGGTGGCACGAGGTTGGTTTTTATTGACAGTGTAGAAATCACCGTTTAGAAAAATAGTGTCGGCGACTTCAGTATTTTCGCAAGCAGAAAATAAAAAAATGACGAGTAATAAGAATAGAAATTTATTGGTCATCGTTATCGTTTTTTAATTGAGTGGAAAGGTAAGGAAAATATGATTTTAAAAAAAATAGGTGCAAAACTGTTATGTCTTACACCTATTTTTTATGCTGAAATTTGATTTTTTTTTTTAACAATCACCATTCAAACCGCGAATCAATCTCCACATGTTCCCCCAAAGTTTTATGCACTGGACAGCCATTTGCCGCCGCCACTAACAGTTTTTTATCTTTATCCGAATAGTCATTTTTTGGCATCGTAATCACGATTTCAATTTTAGAGATATGCCGTGGATTATCTCCCATAATCTTATTGACCGAAGCCGAAGCCCCGTCAATATTTAGCCCTTTAGCATCCGCTTTTATACCCATAATCGTCATCATACAACTTGCGGCTGCGGTCGCCACCAAATCCGTCGGCGAAAACGCTTCACCTTTCCCATTATTATCCGTCGGCGCATCCGTGATGATGATTTTACCCGATTTTAAATGAGTCGCTTCGGTGCGAAGATTACCCGTATAAATTACTTTAGAAGTCATTAATTTTCGAGTTTGTAAGTCAACTTATAAAATTTAAAAAAAATCGCTTTTTGCTACTTCTCACTAACCATTCACCACTAGCTTATTCCTCTTCTTCTCTCATTTCCGCTCTACCCCGAAAATTCTTCCGACTCTTCCGTTGCCGTTCATCTTTTCGTGCTGCCCATTCTTCATTCGCTTTTTCATACGCCATAATAATATCCTTCACCAAACGGTGTCGAACAACGTCATCTGCCGTCAATTGCACCGTTGCAATCCCTTTTAAATGACTCAAAACTTGCGTAGCTCTTCGCAAACCTGAACTGACATTACCTGGCAAATCAATCTGGGACAAATCTCCCGTAATAATGGCTTTTGCGCTTGGTCCCAAACGGGTCAAAAACATTTTGATTTGCATGGTCGTCGTATTTTGCGCTTCATCGAGAATGATAAAAGCATTGTCCAACGTTCGTCCACGCATGAAGGCAAGCGGTGCAATTTCGATGACTCTATTTTGCATAAAATACGCCAATTTATCTGGTGGAAACATATCATCCAATGCATCAAATAACGGACGCAAATAGGGGTCAATCTTTTCATTCAAATCACCTGGCAAAAAACCTAAACTCTCTCCCGCTTCGACCGCCGGACGAGTTAAAATGATTTTTTTAACGGTCTTATTTTTCAAAGCTTTCACCGCCAAGGCAACTGCCGTATAAGTCTTACCTGTACCCGCAGGGCCGATAGCAAACACAACATCATTTTTCTCAGCCGCTTCTACCAATATTCGTTGATTGTGCGTTTTGGCTTTGATGACCTTACCGCCACGACCATGTACAATTGTCTTGCTGCCATTGCCGTTGCTACTGACCTGATTTTGGTATGGATTGCCACCATTTAGCAAATCTTCGACCGTTTGAATTGACAATTCTTTGTGTTCTTTGACCATCCGAACCATTGCTTCAAATTTCGTTTTCGCTTTTTGGGTATATTTTTTTTCTCCTGACAATTTCAAATTATTACCGCGTGCCGTAATGGAAATTTCTGGAAATGCTGCTCGAAGCAGGTGTAAATTCGCGTTTTTTTGACCGTACAATTCAACTGGGTCAACTCCCTCTAAGGTTAAAATAATTTCACTCAATATATTATGGTGTATTTTTGATTAGTAAATTGGTGTATTAGATTTTATGGATGAGGTTGAGGGAGATTTTTACGCCGCTATTTTGTTCTTATTTTTTCTTTAAAAGAAGGAGTATTGTTGATACTATGATTGATTTTAAAGAGAAAATAAGGATAAAAGAGCAAGTAAAAAGCCGCTCAAATCTCATTCATAAAGTCTTTTACATCTAATTCTTAAAATCCTATTCTCAAAGATGAAAGTAAATATCTGCATTTTATTGGTGTTCGCAATTGGCTTTTTAAGTTGTGATGACGACGACGCTCAATTTACGATTGATTGCCTACCGACAGTTTTACAAGATGGTGTGATAAGTTTTCACCCTTTTAATGCGGGTGCGCTAACCGATGAATCAGGTAATCAGAACGATTTGACAAATACTTCCACGGCAACTTCAACTTCGGACCGAAACGGCAATGCTAATTGTGCCTATGTTTTTGATAATTCCATAAATGCCGATGAATTTCTCACGACAACCAACACTAATTTTTTAAATAGTCTTTCTACTTTTTCTGTCTCAATTTGGTATCAACCCATTGATTCAACCAGAAGTGGTGGTGATTTTGAAGTTTTGTTAAGTCGAAATATTGATAGTCATTGTCCTAACCGAAGAGGAGAATGGAGTGTTGGATTATTCGATTGTCGCAAGGCAGTTTTCGGACACAACAATTCTGTTTGGATGAATAATATTCCTAACGTTGTAGGATGTCAAGAAACGGTTAATTTTTTAACGGATAAGTGGCACCATCTGGTAGCAGTCAAAAATAACGACGAGTATAAAATTTATTTAAATGGCAATTTAGAAGAGACCGCAACAGGAAATGCCGGCTGTACAAATTCATATCTTGCCCAAGACATCGGTGATTTGTTTATTGGCAAATTTTATACTGGAAAAATAGACGATGTTATCATTTACAATCGAGCATTAGCACAGCAAGATGTTGTGAATTTATATCAATTAGCTGAATGTTGTGAATGATTTAAATTACCTATTAACAATTGTTAAATACTAAAAATAATGATTGCTATAATTTAAAAATCAGATATACAATTTTAATTTCTTAACCTAAAACTTCCCTTCTATAAGCAACACCATTACATTACTCAGTTTCAACAATCACTAAACCCAGGATTATGCTTAAATTCACGAGTTTTGTAGTGGCTTTCACATTGCTATCCATCAATCAATCTTTTGCAACAGGCTGTAAATCAGGAAATTGCAACAATGGTTACGGCGAATACATTTATCCCAATGGCTCGCGCTATGTGGGCAACTTTGTCAATGGCAGGGCGCAAGGAAAAGGTATTTTGTACTACGGCCACGGCGGTCAATATTTGGGACATTGGGACAACAATCAGCGGCAGGGCGAAGGTCGATTGGTGTTTGCAGAAGGTCATGAATTTATGGGACAATTTCAGTTGGACAAACGCAACGGACAAGGAAAAATGACCTATGCCAATGGCGATATTTATGAAGGCAATTGGAAAAATGACCAACCCAACGGCGACGGAAAATACAAATTTAGTGGCGGCAATTATTATGCAGGCAATTTTGAAAATGGACGGTTTCAAGGCAACGGAGTTTTGCATTATGCGGATGGTTCTAAGTGGGAAGGTTTTTGGAAAAACAACCAACGACACGGCGAAGGTACGCTCATTCATCCCGACGGGCGAGAATTGACGGGCGAATGGTCAGATGGAAAACGGATGACCGTAAGCGGTGATAATTTAGCGGAAAACGTACTGCCAATAGCGGAATCTGCACCCGAAGAAAGCATTAAATCTACGTTGAGAGATTGCAATACCGAGTTTTGTAATGGTGGAAAAGGTGGCTATACTTATGCCGATGGTTCACGTTACGAGGGCGAATTTTTCAACGGTTATCCCGAAGGACATGGCACGACGTATTATAAAAATGGTGACCGCTATTTGGGACAATGGAAAAACCACGCACCGCACGGTCGAGGAACGATGTATTTTAGAAATGGTCGGGTTTTGGGTGCGAACTGGTACTATGGAAAGGCGACTGCGGAAATGGCTTTATCGGATGAAAATGCTGATAATAAAGTAAAAGTTCAACAATCAAATGAAGTAAAAATTTGGGCAGTCGTTGTGGGTGTAAGTGCATACAATCACATGCCGTCTTTGCGCTATACGGATGATGATGCGTACCAATTTTATGCGTTTTTGAAAAGCGTGGAAGGTGGTGCATTGCCCGATAATCAAGTAGAAGTGTTGATTGATGAAAATGCAACGAAGAAAGGAATTTTGCGGAGTATGGAAAAGGTTTTGTTGAAAGCAGACCACAACGATGTGGTGCTTTTTTACTTTTCGGGACACGGCATTGATGGAGCGTTTGTGCCATTTGATTTTGATGGATTTAACAATCGGCTGTTTCATACGGAGATTAAAAATGTATTGGAACGCAGTCAGGCGAAGCATAAGATTGTGCTGGCAGATGCCTGTCATTCGGGCAGTTTGTTGGCGATGAAAGAGCCGTTGAATGGAACCTTGAAGAAATTTTATTCAGAATTTGAGCGGACTAAAGGTGGTTTGGCTTTGCTGATGTCTTCAAAAAGTGAGGAAGTTTCTTTGGAAGATGGCGGTTTGCGGTCGGGTATTTTTAGCTATTATATGGTTAAGGGTTTGAAAGGGAAAGCGGATGCGAATAAGGATAAAATTATTACGATTCAGGAGTTGTACGATTACGTTTTTTATGAGGTGCAATCTTATACGGCACATGCGCAAACGCCGACGATTACGGGGGATTTTGATAGGGGGATGCCGGTGGCGGTGATTCGATGATACGCTTTATTGAGTAGCAAATTGTTAATTGCAAAAAAATCAAAATCAATAATTCCTTCCCAAGTAGCCAACCAAATATTCCCTTTGCTGTCCTCTAAAACATTACGGGTAATATCGGTTGGGCCATAAGGAGAGGCTATCGCTTTTGATTCCATGAAATATGGGTCAACGTCTGGCGTGGTTATTCTTTCAATAGGAATATGACTACTCTCTCTGGTTTGAGACGTATCTGTTTGGTTTTGACCTTCGCAGGAACTCATCAATAGGAATAACAAAATGACTGAACAGACTTGTAAATACTTTTTCATATTATCATTACTTAGGAATGCGAAACAAATAACCTACGACTTTTGATAGGATATTTAGTCCATATTTTCCACTTTAAAAATGTT
>ENA-ORXM01005120-ORXM01005120.1-marine-metagenome-genome-assembly--contig:-NODE-5120-length-10719-cov-3.705319_pt1 | contig 10719 bp, 9 predicted proteins | sample MGYA00237867_ERZ511480 | MGnify/ENA primary metagenome ERZ511480 (study PRJEB26309, sample SAMN06266103) | marine metagenome | isolation source: Algal blade | place: United Kingdom:Sidmouth, United... | reverse complement strand
TGGGCCGCGCCCTCGTACCCAAAGGGCATAAACGCCCCACCGCCCACCTCGCCTCCCGCCTGAAGTCCCCACCTCGGCACCGACGAGTACCCGAAGGGCATGAACACCCGAAGGGCGCAAAGGCGTGCAGCGGCGGCCTCGGCCCGATCCCGTGCCCTCGCTCGTGCGAACAGGCGACCTCACTATCAACACATCGCGGGTCAATCGTTAATTAGTGGCGGCGTGATCGTTCGTGAGAAATCGTCGACCGGGCGGCCGCCGCCGTGTCCTCGCTGACGAGCCCGCCGGATGGCTGATTCGTGGCCAAGTCGGCATGCGCGTCGTCGTCAGCGATGCCTCCGTGCTCTTCGATGATAGACATCTCATGAGATGTCACATACCTTGAGACATGCGATCTGTCGTTTTGGACACTTCGGTACTCGTCGCGGCGCTTCGCAGCCGTCACGGCGCGAGTCACGTGATCCTTCGCCGTGTCGCCGACCGGACATTGAGGCCATTGGTCTCGACCCCTCTGTTCCTGGAGTACGAAGCGGTGCTGAAACGGCCCGAGCATCAACTGGCCACCGGCAGGACACCGGAGCGCATCGACACCTTCCTCGCCGCCTTTGTCAGCGCCGCCACCGGTGTGGAGACGCACTTTCGCTGGCGTCCGCAATTGCGCGACAGTGCCGAGGAAATGGTGCTCGAGTGCGCTGTAAACGGCCGTGCCGACTGCCTTGTCACGCACAACCTGAAGGACTTCTCTTCCGCCGTCGACAGATTCGCCCTCCCGCTTCGAACGCCGGGCGCCTTTCTTCGCGAGACCGACACGCCATGACCAACAAGTCCAGCTACCCCCTGAAACTGCCGCGTTCGGTGAAATCCGCCGCCGAGCGTCTGGCGCGTGCGGACGGCGTGTCGCTCAACCAGTTCATCGCGGCGGCCGTCGCCGAGAAGGTCGGCACGCTCGACACCGTCGATCGATCTGCTCGAGGGGGCTCGCCGATCGGTCGCGGAGTCGCGAGAGCTCCAGGAGCGCGTGCGCCTCGGTACCGAGGGGTTGTCGGGGCCGATCCGCATCGGCATGCCCGTGGATGTCGGGCGCATGCGCCTCGTGCCGTTGCTCGACCGGTTCATGGCCGAGCATCCGCACATCGACATCGACCTGCAGCTGACGGACGAGCGCACCGATCTGGTGGCCTCCGGGCTGGATCTCGCCATTCGCCACGGACGGCTGCTGGACAGCTCGCTGATCGTCCGCACGCTAGCTCCGAGTCGTCGGCTGGTCTGTGCCTCGCCCGCGTGGTTCGCCGCCAACGACACGCCACGCGACCCGTCGGAGCTGAGCGAGCGCGAATGCCTGGTGATGCGCTTCGGCGGGGAGCTGGACAATCTCTGGCCGTTCGAGATCGACGGCCGGCCGACGATGATAGCGGTACGCGGCAGGCGCATCGCGAACGACGGCCAGCAGATCCGCGAATGGTGCGTGGCGGGTCACGGGCATGCATTGAAAGCCAAGCGGGACGTCGCCGCCGACATCGCCGCCGGGCGGCTCGCGACGTGTCTCGGGGAATTCGCGATCGAGCCTGCCGCCCTGCAGATTCTCTATCCCTCGGCGCTCGCGTTGCCGAGGCGCGTGCGCCGACGGATCGATCACCTGGTCGAGGCGTTCGCCGGGGAGTGAGGTCAGCGCCCCGAGAACCTCGGATCACGCTTGTCGAGAAACGCGTCGATGCCCTCGCGCGCGTCGTCCGTCGAGAAGATCGAGTGATAGACCCTGCGCTCGAACCGCAAGCCGGCGCCGAGTCCCGTCTCCAGCGCCTGATCGACGCACTCGCGTGCCAGCATCGTGGCCGTGCGCCCGTACGAGGCGATCGTCGTGGCGACCGCGAGCGTCTCGCGCAGGAAGGTCGCGTTGTCGAACACCCGGGCGACGAGGCCGGCGCGTTCGGCCTCGAGCGCGGTGATGGTGCGTCCGCTCAGGATCATGTCCATCGCCTTCGCCTTGCCCACGAGCCGGGTGAGGCGCTGGGTGCCGCCCATGCCGGGAATCAGCCCGAGTCCGATCTCGGGCTGACCGAAGGTCGCGCCGCTCGCCGCGTAGATCGTGTCGCACATCATCGCCAGTTCGCAGCCGCCGCCGAGCGCGTGTCCGGCGACCGCCGCGACCTTCGGGGTACGCAACGCCGCGAAGCGGTCCCAGCCGGCCAGGAAGTCATCGTGCAAGGCACTCGCGTGATCGCGCCCGCGCATCTCCCGGATGTCCGCGCCGGCGGCGAAGGCCCGCTCGTCGCCGGTGATCACGAAGCAGCCCACCTCCGGGTCGTCGTCGAGCGGTCTCAGCGCCGCGAGCGTTTCGCCGAGCACCGTGCCGTTCAGCGCGTTGCGCGCCTCGGGCCGCTCGATCGCCAGTAGCGCCACGCGCCCGTGCCGCTCGAGGCGCACGCTCGCGCCTGTCCTTCCACCGTGCATGTCGAGGGTCTCCTTCACGAATCCCAGATCGCCCCGTAGGCGGGAATGCCGCGCGCTTCCATGGCGCTGACCACCTGACGCGTGAGCGTCTGGTTGGCGATGACGATCACCGCCTCGGCATCGAACTCGCGGTGGGCGATGTAGGCCAGGCGGACGAGATCCGGCTTACCCTGCTCGACGGTGTCCCAGATCACCGCGTTCGGCTGGGCCGCGAGGATCTCGCCGACCAGGGTGTCGCCGTAGGTCGTGCGCGGCGTGCGGGTCGACCAGACCAGCTGCGCCGGCGTGGCGCCGCTCAAAAGGTGCGGCAGCGCGGGCCCGATGCCGCTGCCGGTCGCCACCCAGACGACGCGGCGGAACAGCTTGTCGACGTTGCCGACACCGGCGGTGGGGATGCCGCGCACCCAGACGTGGGAGGGCCGATCGTCGATGAAGCGACCGGTCCAGTCGCCCGCCCGGCTGATCGTCAGCCGAAAGCCGTCCCTCCCCGGCGTCGGCACGTTGGCGAACGAATGCCATTCGAGCAAGGGGTTCCTGCTGATGGCGGTCGCCGAGCCGGCGAATGGGGTGACGCCGTGGTCGAAGCGGGTGAGCGCCACGTGCGTGGAGGGGCGGGCGATCTCGACCGGCACTCGACGCAGTCGCCACCAGGGGGAGATCACGCTCAGCGTCACGATGGCGAGCGCCCAGGTTCCGGGGGAGGTGAGCCAGGCAGCGGGTGTCGCCTGGGGCGCGCTCGCGCGGAACGCCGCCCACGAATGCAGCCAGAACAGCGCCAGCGAGCTCCAGCCGCCGAAGCGGTGCATGCGCTCGAACAGATCGTGCCATCTCGCGCGCATCCGGGGCAGCGCCGTCACCACGATCGCGGCGAGCAATGCGACGAGCATCCACGACAGCGCCACCACGCTCGCCGAGGCACCGGGTAGGCCGTGACTCCATTGCCACGTGGAGGCGATCGCGAGAACGGCGAACCAGACGCTGGCGGCTAAGGCGCCGCCCGAGTGCAGCCCGCCGAAGTGATAGACCTTGCCGAATTTCGCGCGGATCGCGAGCGGCACCCGGTGGGGGACGGCCGTGGCGAGGCGGAACAGGAGATTGATCACTCGCTGCTGGCGGATCAGCACGGCCGCGGCGAGATTGATGACGGCCATCGCGTTCAGCGCGGCGAGGTCGATCCCATCCGCGCGGAACCAGTCGAGATGCCAGATGGCCGCGCCGAGCACGGCGAGGTTTGCGCACAGCACCAACGCGAGCAACCGGTTGTACTGATCGAAGCGGTGATCGGCCCAGCGCCGCCGCCACGAGCCGCTCCCGGCCGGCAGGCGAATGTCCCGGTGATGGCGGATCAGCCCCGGCAGCAGCGACGGCCGACGCCGTCCCGCGCGTCTGGTCGGAGGTGCGAAACGGACTTCCGAGTTCATCGGCCGATCTCCGTCATCGCGCGCTCTCGCGGCGAGACGTCCGCCGAGCTGTCCGTGGCGATTCCGCTGGTGTCGGCGATCCTGTCGGTGCCGTTGGTGCCGTTGGTGCCGTTGGTGCCGTTGGTGCCGTTGGTGCTGTCGGTGCCGTCGGTGCCGTCGGTGCCGTTCGCGCCACAGGTGGTGTCGGTATCGATGCGCCGGGTGGCCTTCCGGGCCGCCGTGCGACAGCGTGCGAGCAAGGCGCGCTTGTCGATCTTGCCGCGATCGGTGGACGGCAGCTCGTCGACGGCGAGCACCACGACCGGCTCGCAGTAATAGGGCAGCGACTCGCGGACCCTGGCACGCGCCTCGGTCTCGTCGACCGTCGCCGGGGTCACGACCGCCACGAGGTCGCGATCGCTCAGCTTCATCGTGACTGCCCGGCGGCACCCGCTCGCTCGCTCCAGCGCCTGCGACACCGCATCGAGCTCGACCCGGAACCCGCGGATCTTCACCTGATCGTCGGTGCGACCGAAGTGCTCGAGTGCTCCGTCCGGGGTCCAGCGCCCGAGGTCGCGCGTGCGGAACATCATCCGCTCTCCACCGAGAAACGGGTCTGGCCGGTAGCGCTCGGCGGTGAGCGTCGCGTTGTCGAGGTAGCCCGCCGTCACGCAGTCGCCTCCGGCCCACATTTCGCCGATCTCGCCGATCGGCAGCGGGTCGAGATTCGTGTCGAGAACGTAGACGGTGTTGTTCGGGGTCGGGCCGCCGATCGTCAGCCGCGGCTCTCCGGGGCGGAACACCCGCATGGTGTTGACGATCGCGGTCTCGGTCGGACCGCAGGCGTTGTGGAAGTCGCACCGCGAGGCCCAGGCGTCGGCGAGCGGTCGCGGGCACGGCTCTCCGGCGACGGCGACGGCGCGGACGCGCGGCGCAGCGTCGGGGTCGATGCGGGCGAGCACGGAGGGGGTGGCGATCAGTACCGTCGCGGTGCGCGCGGCCTGCTCGATGTCGTCGCCGCGAATCACCAGCGTGGCACCGTTGGCCAGACAGCCGAGGATTTCCCAGGCAGCCATGTCGAAGGAGATGCTGAGCAGCTGCGCGACACGATCGCCCGGCCCGATGGCGAGATTTCCCGGAGCGGTCAGCAGGATGTTGCAGACGTTGCCGTGGGTGACCTGCACACCGTTCGGGACGCCGGTGGTGCCGGAGGTGAACAGGATGAAGCAGCGGTCCTCGGCGGAGGGGCGAGGCGCGGGTGGCCGGCGCTCGAGCGGAGCTGCCTCACCCTGCGCGTCGATCGCGATCACCTCGACGCCCGGCACCGAGGGCAGTAGCTCACGGTAGCGCGCCTCGGTGAGAATGACCCGCGAACCGCTCGTGCGGACGATGTGCTCGAGCTGTTCGGCCGGTGCGACGCACACGTCCTGCGGCACGTAGGCGGCACCGCACTCGAGCGTCGCGACGATGCCGACGATCAGCTCGATGCCGCGCGAGGCGAACAGGCAGACCGCGTCGCCGCGACTGATGCCCTGCTGGTTCAGCCGGCGTGCCAGTGCCTCCGCACGACGCTGCAGCTGCCGGTAGGTGATACGGCGACCGAGGTGCTCGACGGCCATCGTGTCGGGAGCCCGGGCGGCGCGCTCCGCGATGGCGTGGTGGATGCAACGGTACGCCGCCGGCATGCGCTCGCCCGCCCCGAACCGCCGAAAGCGTTCACGGTCCTCGCGGGTGAGAGCGCTGAGCGGCGCGTCGCGAAAGGCGAGTGGATCGGCGTCGGCATCCCGATGTCCATGGGCGTGTCGCGCGTGCGACGGCAGGGCGGGTGGTGACATGACGGTTCGGGCGGGAATCGCATCGGGCATCGCGGCCTCCATCGGTTGCGTGCGCCCGTGTGCCGGGCTTGCAGAGATGGACGAATCCCCCCCGCCGGAGTTGTCACGAAACCTTCACCCTTTTCTGACGATTCGGGCACATCAGTCCCGAGTTTCGACTCGGCGCGCAGCGGTGCAAGGGGCCTGAAAGGTCGTTAGAAATCCGTTAGGAATTCGGCAAGATCGGCTTAGAACTCGCCTGTCAGGATGACCATTCCCCTGCAGTTGAGTCTTCCATCATGAGCCGACGCCCTTCCCTCACGACGACCCTTCCGGTCGCCGCTCTTGTCGCCGCCGTCTCGCTCGCTACCCTCCCGGACACCGCCCGGGCGGGCAACTACGAGCGCACCTATCGCGTAAGCGTCGTCAACATCACGCCCGGCAGCCAGTTCACGCCGGTGCTCGCCGCCGTGCACCGGCGGTCCGCCTCGCTGTTCACGCTCGGCGAGGCTCCCTCCGACGAGCTGGCCACCCTGGCCGAGGGTGGCGACACCGGGCCGTTGCAGGGCATGCTGGACTCGCTCTCAACCGTCTCGTCCACCGCCACCGTGCCCGGACCGTCCGAGGGATTGACCTTCGCCGGCGAGAGCGTGTCGTTCGAGGTGCAGGCACGAGGCCGTCGGGTGATGAGCCTCGCGGCGATGATCTTGCCCAGCAACGACAGCTTCGTCGCCCTCGACTCGGTGCCGCTGCCGTACTACGGCTCCTACACCTTCGATGCGGTCGGCTACGACGCCGGCAGCGAGGACAACGACGAGCTTTGCGCGAGCATTCCCGGACCCACTTGCGGCGTGGACGGCGAGGGGCTCGAAGGGGAGGGCTTCGTGCACGTCAGCGGTGGTATCCACGGCATCGGCGACCTGCCCGAGGAGGAGTACGACTGGCGCAATCCGGTCGCGCGCGTGACCATCACCCGCATCCGCTGAGGCCCTCGCGCCGCCCGGGGCGCGACGGCCCGGACGGTCGTGATCCGGGTGGCGAGCCCGTCGGCAGTTCCACGCGAAAGCGGGTACCGATCCCCACGCGGCTGTCGACACCGACGCGCCCGCCGTGCAGTTCGACCGCGCGCGCGACGATGGCCAGACCTAGTCCGCCGCGGGATCGATCGTCGGCGTGTCCGGACCAGCACGAGTCGAACACGCGCGAGGCGACCTCGGGCGGCATGCCGCAGCCGGTGTCGACGACATCCACACGCAGCGTGTGCGGTGCCACTCGCTGCAGGTGTAGCGTGACTCGCCCGTTAGCGGCAGTGTGACGCAGCGCGTTGTCGACGAGGTTCTCGAACACGCGTTGCACGAGCGCGATGTCGGCTTCGATGCTCAGCGAGTCTCCACGTGCACTCGCCGCATCGACGGCGACGTCGAGCGCGATCGATCGTTCGAGCGCGAGCGGCGCGAAGTCCTGCAGACAGTCGTGCGCGAGCTCGCGCAGCGAGAAGTGCTCGAGCCGTGGCGCGATGTCCTCCGTCGAAAGCCGGGACAGTTCGAACAGCTCGTCGACCCGCGATCCGAGCTTGCAGGCATGGCGGTGCGCGATCGCCAGGTAGCGCTCCCGTTCGGCGGCCCCGAGTCGACCCTCGCCGAGCTGCAGTGTCTCGAGGTAGCCCTTCAGCGTCGTCAGCGGCGTACGCAGATCGTGCGAGACCGAGGCGATCAATCGACGTCGATCGCTGTCGCTGCGCTCGAGCTTCGCGTACTGCGATTGCAGGCGTGCCGTCAGCGAGCCGTATGCGTGAGCCAGCTCGTCGAGCTCGTCGTGCCGACGCGCCCGGTGCGGGCCGGCGACGAGGGGCTGCCGCTCCACCGAAGCGGTCAACTCGCGCAGTCGTCGTGTCAGCGTGAAGAACACGAGCGCGCCGGTCAGACCCGCCAGCGCGAGCGCGCCCGAGAGCATCATCGCCAGATCGCGCGTGGCGCGGCTGTCGTCCAGCGCGTCTCGCCAGGAGGTGTGCGGTGTGCCCGCGAGCACGACGTAGACGTAGCCGTGCAGGACACCCGCGACGCTCACCGGCCAGGCCGAGAACGGTTTCGATTCGTCGCCGTCGAGCGGGTCGTCTCCGAGCAACGGATAGGTGACATCCCCCGCCAGCAGGTGCCGCACCGGTCCCAGGTCGACGCGCCGCGGGGCGATCGAGTTGAGCACGTCGGGCTGGGCGACGATCTCGCCAGCGGTGTCGAGGAGGTAGACCGCCGCGCTCGGGTTGATCGTCATGACGTGTGGGGCGAGCTCGGCGAGGGCCTCGCCCCGGAGACCCTCGGCGTCGGCGAAGGCGCCGGTCTCCACCATGTAGCGCGCGACCGACCGGTTGAGGCGCTGCGTGTGCTCGAGCGAGTGCGTCCGCGCGCTCGATTCCGCCAGCCACAGGCAGAACGCGCCGAGCGCGAGCAGGATCGCGAGAAACACCAGCGTGAGGCGCACGTGCAATGCGCGAAGCCACCTCATGACTCGTCGGAAGGGACGGAAAGCTTGTACCCGACCCCCCATACAGTCGTGATGTAGCGCGGTGCGGAGGGATCGGGTTCGATCTTGGCGCGCAAGCGGTTGATGTGCGTGTTGACGGTGTGCAGGTAGCCTTGGTGGGTGTGGCCCCAAACGTCGCGCAGCAGCTCTGCCCGTGCGAACACCCGCTCCGGATCGCGGCAGAAGCCGAGAAGCAGATCGAACTCCTTGGGCGTCAGAGCCACCGGGCGCCCGGCCACGGAGGCGGCGTGTTCGGCCGGGCGCAGCTCGATGTCGCCCGCCCGGATCACCCGCACGGGTGCCGTCGCGCCGCGTGCGTCGGCGCGCCGGAACACCGCCCGCACCCGGGCGACGAGCTCGGCCACGCCGAACGGCTTGACCAGGTAGTCGTCCGCGCCGAGATCGAGACCGCGCACGCGTTCGCTCTCGCTGCCACGCGCGGTGACGATGATGATCGGCACGGCCGCATCGTGGCGGCGCACCGCCTCGCAGATGTCCAGTCCGTCGCAGCGGGGCAGGGAGAGGTCGAGCAGCACCAGATCCCATTGCTCGGCCAGTGCCAGCGCGAGCCCCTCCACTCCGTCGCTCGCGTGGCGCACTTCGGCACCGTCGACGCCGAGGTGCAGGGCGATCAGCCCGGCGATGTCGGTTTCGTCCTCGATGAGCAGGATGCGACGATCGGACATGCAGGGATTCCGGAAGGTGGTGCGCCCGAAGTCATGACCGCGCGTTCGCGCGAGCGTTCCGAGCCGGCTACCGAACCTTCGCGCGACTTCTCGCGCACCGGCGGCGCATTCATGCCCTTCAGGGTACGAGTCTCTCGGCACGCGGCTCGGCCTCGGCGCCTGGGCCGCGCCCTCGTACCCAAAGGGCATAAACGCCCCACCGCCCACCTCGCCTCCCGCCTGAAGCCCCCACCTCGGTACCGACGATTACCCGGAGGACATAAAGGCGCGCAGCGGCGGCCTCGGCCCGAGCCCGTGCCCGGCTTCCAGCCGCCGAGCGAGGCGCGGCGCCGATCGGGACGATTGGCCTGAGCTTGGCGCTCCTGCTCACCTCTGCGCATCGCCTTGCTGGCCCACACGGCATGCTCCCAGCCGCTCCGTCGCGTGCTCGATGCCGCGATACCCCGCCACGACCGCGCCCCGGGTCAGGGACACAAGCCCTTTATCGTTCTTATACCCCCCGGGGTCGAGCTGACGGAGGTGGAGTCCGCGACCGAGGCCGACTTCCGGGTCGAGCTGTAGCGGGCTCCGCCTGGCATGCGAAACGATCACTCGGTCAGTCGTTGTTCAGAGCGTAGCTTTCGAGGCGAAAGCTGTCGGGTTTCGCCAGTGTCCCCATCTCGGCGAACGTCTCTTTCCATTCCTGCGCCTGCGCATTCAGTGTCTCCATGGCCTCACGAGACGTCCAGTAGTTGACGCACAACCAGCGCCTGTTCTCGCCCTGGGCGACGGTGCGGTAGAGTAGCGTGTCGTTCCGGTTCATCTCCGCCGTGACCTCCTCGAAGAACGCCCGCACCTCGGCCGGGTCGGCTCCCTCTCGTTGCTCGAACGTCACGATCTCGACCCACTCGGGAGAACGAAGGTCGTCCGCCCCGACTGACCGAGTCATGCCTCCCGCGGCCAACGCGAGCGGGACCTGAAGCGCCGTCGGCCGCTGTTCGGGGCCTGTCGGAGAGCTTCCGTCCACCGGACGCGCGCCGAAAAAGAGCTGGCCCGCCGACACGTGCAGCACCTCGTACTCGCGGGTGGGTGAATCCGGATCGATGCCCATCACGCTGCAGCCGCCCTCGAGAAGATCCTGCGTCACGCCCGGCGCCCAGTCCTCCGAGCCGCAGGTGCCCGGCCCGGCGCTGGCCAAAAAGTCCGCGAACTGCGCCGTGCGCGGTGTCACCTCGAGGTAGTCGTCGATGAGCAGGTCGACTTCCTTCGCCCCCGGGGCTACGGTCGAGCTCCCCTGGACGATGACGTCACCGCCGAACTCGAGCTCGACGAGCGGAATCGAACACTGTGGGTCGGCGAACGTGGTGAAGTGGGCATCGATCCGGTTGCCCGAGAAGTCGATTCTGCGCTCGAGAAACCACGGTTGCACCGCCTCCGGCCCCGCCTGCGGGCGCAGCTCGCAGGCCGGGCTCTGCCACGTGCCGTCGAGCTCCGGCATGCCGTCCGCGGCTTGCAACGCGGCCGAGATCGTCATCAGGGAACAGCTGAGCGCGAGGGACCTCCGATACATGAGAATGCTCCTTCTGTTGAGCGCTCGGAGATTCTCGGCAGGCGTCTCTCGATGATCAAATGAATATTCGATATCGCTGCATTCGGCCCCTGCATGTGAAACTGTCCAGCCTCGATCTGAACTTGCTCGCCGTCCTCGACGCGGTGTTGTCCACCGGCTCGGTGTCGGCGGCGGCACGGCGCATCGACAGGACGCAACCCGCAACCTCGCACGCCTTGGGCCGACTGCGTCAGCACTTCGGGGATCCGCTGCTCGTTCGGGACGGTCGACACATGCGGCTCACGCCACTGGCACATGCG
>ENA-ORXM01005119-ORXM01005119.1-marine-metagenome-genome-assembly--contig:-NODE-5119-length-10720-cov-3.246547_pt1 | contig 10720 bp, 9 predicted proteins | sample MGYA00237867_ERZ511480 | MGnify/ENA primary metagenome ERZ511480 (study PRJEB26309, sample SAMN06266103) | marine metagenome | isolation source: Algal blade | place: United Kingdom:Sidmouth, United... | reverse complement strand
ATGCCTTAGTAATTCTCGATGCGCTCGGCATATCTGAACCCGTCGACATCATCGGCTATCACACGGGAACTTTAATTGCGGTGGAAATGGCACTACAAAGCCCAGAGCGCGTCAACAAAATGGTGTTGCCCGGCATTCCGGTTTACCCGCCCGAGCGACTGCCTGAACTTTACGCCAAATATGCCAAACCGGATACGCTGTCCCCGAATGGCTCTCACCTGCAAGAGAAATGGGATTTCGCGGCCTATTCCCTAAAATCCGGATTAAGTCTTGAAAACGTCCAAGGTCATTTTTCCGACTATATGCAATCCCTACCCCACAGCACCGACGCTTATTATGGTGTTTTTTCCTATCCGGGGTATGAGCGTTTACCACAACTCACCCGGCCTGCCCTATTCGTCGCTATCAATGGTAGCCTCGGCGACGAAACCAAAGCGCGGCAGGGAGGTGATGACGGGCGCGCGCTCGCGCGTCTCGCCGAGCGCCCGTGCGGCGAGCTCGAGCGCCTCGGGTCCCTGCACGGCGAGGAGCGCGAGATCGTCGGCCGTCTCCATCGTCACGTCCGCCGGACGGTGCCCTTCGAGCCAGGCGAGATCCTTCTCGCGGGTGGCCGCGTTCGAGATCACCCGCCAGCGCTCGGCACCCAGACGGTAGGCGATGACATCGTCGAGCACTCCCCCCGCCTCGTTGCAGAGACAGCCGTAGGCCGCCCGCCCATTCTCGAGACGGCCGACATCGACCGTCAGCAGCGTGCGCAGCCACTCCCTCGCCCCCGCTCCCTCGATCTCGACGATCGTCATGTGGGAGACGTCGAAGACGCCGGAGGCGGTGCGCACCGCCTGGTGCTCCTCGAGCTGGGAGCCGTAGTTCAGCGGCAGCTGCCAGCCGGAGAAATCGACCAGCTTGCCGCCGGCGGCGACGTGGGCCTCGTACAGCGGGGTGCGACGGTTCATGACGTGAACGGCTCCTTGTTCCCGGCGTGGCTCGTGGTCACGCCGCGGATCGCGACAGTGCAGTGCCAATGCGGTGCCAGTACGGTGCCGGCGCGGCGCCGCAGCCCCTCTGTCCGGGAGCCTGAGAGATTGGAGCGCGACGGCACACGCTCTTTCCCCTTGGGCGGACGGGCCGACGATATGCCGCCCCGCCTCTCTCCAGAGTCGACTGGTCGCGATGGTTCGGGTGCCTGAGCGTTTTCGGGCGATTGCGCCTTCGGCGCCGACGATCTCGAACCGGGGTTCGGGACGCCGGACTCTCCCACCGGACATGACGTCGAACCGCGATTATCGGGCAGCGCCGGGGGGCTTGTCCACCGGAGCGGGCTCTCGGGCTCACCTCGAGCGAACGGCGCCCGAGGCGAGCGTGAGAGATTCTCAGGGGCTCGGTCTCGCGCGCGTCCGGAATCGGCTCGGGCGGGCGCCGCGACGGCCTCGCAGGGCGAGCGCCCAGCCGAACACCGCGAGGGCGAGCAGGAACACCGGCCAGTTGCCGCTACGGGCGTAGAGGGTGAGCCCCGAGCGCGGCTGCACCTCGACGTCGAGCACGCCCTGCGTGTCGTGGGCGATCCGCGCGACGACGCCGCCGTCGGCACGGATCGACGAGGACACCCCGGTGTTGGTCACCCGCACCAGCGGCCGGGCGAGCTCGCGCGCGCGCATGCGCGCCTTCTGCTCGTGTTGGTGCGGGGCGGCGCTGTCGCCGAACCAGGCATCGTTGGAGACGTTGACGAGCAGCGTCGAGTCGGGCAGGAGCGCGCGCATCTTCTCCCCGAAGACATCCTCGTAGCAGATCGAGACCCCGATCCTCTCCCCGGCGACATCGAGCGGCACGTGCGGCCCCCGCCCCGCGGCGAGATCGGACATCGGGATGTCGATGAACCGGGCGAACCAATCGAGCACGAAACGCAGCGGCATGTACTCGCCGAAGGGCACGAGATGGCGCTTGCGGTAGAGCGCGCGCGCGCCGCCGAGCTGGCGGACGCTGTTCCAGACCTCCTCCCCCTCGCGCTGGAAGCCGCCGGCGAGTACCTCGACACCGGCCTCGTCCATGGCGGCGACGAACGGGGCGAGCGTGCCCTCGACACGATCGAAGTAGGTCGGAATCGCGGTCTCGGGCCAGACCACGAGATCGATTCCCTCGAGACCGCCCTCGCGGGTCAGCGACGTGTAGAGACGGAGCGAACGCTCGAGGCGCTCGCGGCTGAACTTCATCTCCTGGGCGATGTTCGCCTGCACCAGCCGCACCCCGAGCGGCTCCCCGACCGCGACCGAAGGGGCGTAGCGTGGCGCCAGGAAGGCCGCCACCACCAATCCCGCCAGCGAGAGCGCGGCGGCCACGCGCGAGCGGCGCGGACCGTCGGCGAGCGGCCAAAGTAGGACCGCGGCTCCCACCAGCAGGAACCCGATGCCGTAGACCCCGACGAGCGGGGCCAGAGCGCCGAGCGGTCCGTCGGTCTGGCTGTAGCCGGCCAGAATCCACGGAAAGCCGCCCATGAGCTTCCCGCGCAGGAGCTCGGCGAGCGTCCAGATAGCGGCGAACAGCCACGCCGCGGCGATCGGCGGCAGCGTCGAGCCTCGGGCCGACGCCGATCGGGCCGCGTCGAGCCCGACCGTCCCTGCCACCCCGCCCGCCACCTCGGGCGCCACTCCGGCCGCGGGCCGGCCGGAAGACACGCCATCCGCACCTGCACCTGCGGCACCCGATCCCGCCAGACGCGCCCAGAGCCATGCTCCGAGCGCCGGGAAGACCGTCATGACGAGCACGAACAGCGCCGTCAGCGCCGCGGCCAACGGGGCGACGGCAGCACCGAAGAGATGGAGGCTGTGATAGACCCAGTGCACCCCGATGCCGTAGTAGCCGAGCCCGAACAGCCACCCGACGAGCAGCGCTCGGCGCGGTGTCCGTCCCTGCAGACAGACGTAGAGAGCGAGTATCGAGAGCGGGGCGAGAGGCCACCACTCGGTCGGCGCGAACGCGAACGGAAGCGCGAGCCCGGCCACGAGCGTCACCGGCACGGCGGCGGCGAACGGCACCACGCGTGCCGGCGGATCGACGGACTCCCACCGGCGTGCGGACACGGCCGCGCCGGCGGAGGGGGCGGTTCCGGCCGAGGAGCTCGGCGCGTCGGACGGCGCCTTGACGCGCGGCTTCCGGGACACGATCGAGACGCTCAGCCGTCCGGCGACGACGGCGGCGGGACAACCTGCAGAAGGTGCAGCCGACGCGAGTCCGCCGCGAGCACCCGGAATTGGCAGCCGTCGATCTCGGCGCTCTCCCCGGTCTTGGGCATGTGCCCGACGTGCTGCATGACGAGCCCGCCGATGGTGTCGAACTCCTCGGTGCCGAAAGCGGTGCCGAGCGCCTCGTTGAATTCCTCGATCGGGGTCAGTGCCCGCACCGAGTAGCGCCCGTCCCCGTGGGCACGGATGTCGATGCCCTCCTCCTCGATGTCGTGCTCGTCGTCGATCTCCCCCACGATCTCCTCGAGAACGTCCTCGATCGTCACCAGCCCGGCGGTACCGCCGTACTCGTCGAGCACGATCGCCATGTGCACCCGGTTCGAGCGGAACTCCTTGAGGAGCACGTTGAGACGCTTGGTCTCGGGCGTGAACGTCGCCTCGCGCATGACATCGGCGACGCGAAAGGGCGCACCCTCCTCGGCCTCGGCGGAGAGCTTGAGCAGATCCTTCGCGAGCAGCACCCCGGCGACGTTGTCGCGATCCTCGTCGATGACCGGAAAGCGCGAGTGGCCCGAGTCGATGACGAGCGGCAGGAGCTCGGCGAGCGTCGCCTCGCGCTCGACGACGACCATCTGCCCGCGCGGGATCATGATGTCGCGCACCCGCATCTCGACCACCTCGAACACCCCCTCGACCATCGAGAGGGTGTCGGCGTCGAACAGCTCCCGCCCCTGCGCTTCGCGGAGGATCTCGAGAATCTCGTCCCTGTCGCGCGGCCCTCCGCCCATCGCGTGCACGAGCCGGTCCATCAGGGACCGACCGCTCGCGCCGTCGGGGCTGTCGTCGTTCATGAGGAGGAGGGGCGCGCGCCGTAGGGATCGGGGATGTCGCGCACCGATAGTAGCCGAATTTCCAGCCTCTCCATAGCGTCGGCTCCCGCGGCGTCCACGTGATCGAACCCCCGGAGATGGAGCACGCCGTGCACGATCAGATGTGCCCAGTGGGCAGGTCCCGGCTTGCCCTGCGCCAGCGCTTCCCGCGCGATGAGCGCCGGGCAGAGCGCGAGATCCCCGAGCACCGACAGCGCCGAGGGCACACCGTGGGCACCACCCTCCGGCCCCTCCTGCGCTGTGGCGAGCATCGGCAGACCGGAGGGGAAGCTGAGCACGTTCGTCGGCGTGTCCCGACCGCGCCAGTCGCGGTTCAGCGTTCGCATGGTTCCACTCGAGACGAGCCGCACCGAGAGCTCGTGACGGGTGTCGGCCACCGGCTCGGACACGGTCGCCCCGAGCGCGTGTCGTGCCCAGTCGTGCACGAAGGCCCGCTCGGGGAGCCAGTCCCCCCCCTCGGCGAGTACGCCCGCACCGCTCTCCGGCGTCGCATCCGCATCGATCTCGAACAGCAGCTCGAGGCGCGGCTCGGGGGCGAGCCCGCCGGCGCCGACCGGCTCGTTCGAGGGCACCGACGGGGAGGTAGGCTCAATCGGCCGCGTCGCCACCCTCGGCCTCCAGCCGCTCGGTCTCGTCGTAGGCGGCGACGATACGCTGCACCAGCGGATGACGCACGACATCGGCGGCCGTGAAGCGGCAGAAACTGACTCCCTCGACGTCATCGAGCACGCCCTGCACGTGCTTGAGCCCCGAGAGCTGGTGCTTGGGGAGATCGACCTGGGTCGTGTCGCCCGTGACGATCGCCTTGGAACCGAAGCCGATGCGGGTGAGGAACATCTTCATCTGCTCGACGGTGGTGTTCTGCGCCTCGTCCATGATCACGCAGGCATGGTTCAGCGTGCGCCCGCGCATGTACGCGAGCGGGGCGATCTCGATGACGTTGCGTTCGACGAGCTTGCCGACACGCTCGATGCCGAGGAACTCGTAGAGCGCGTCGTAGATCGGGCGCAGGTACGGGTCGACCTTCTGCATCATGTCGCCGGGCAGGAAGCCGAGCCGCTCTCCGGCCTCGACGGCAGGGCGTACCAGCACGAGCCTCTGCACCTGATCGGACTCGAGCGCCTCGACCGCGCAGGCGACGGCGAGGAAGGTCTTGCCGGTACCGGCGGGACCGATACCGAACGTCAGATCCCCCTCCTTGATGCTCGTCACGTAGTCGATCTGACGCTCCCCTCGGCAGCGGATGGTCGCGCGCCGAGTCTTGATCAGCGTCTCGGCACCGGCGCGCGGGGGAGCGGTCAGCGCTTCGAGACCGGACTCCTGCAGCGACAGGTGCACCTGCTCCGGAACCAGGGTGTCGTTCTCCGTCAGCCCGTAGAGATGGTCGATCAGCGCACGGGCGCTCTCGACCGAGGCGTCGTCGCCGCCGGCGACGTGAAAATGACTGCCGCGATTGCTGATCTCGACGCCGAGCCGCGACTCGATCTGTTTCAGGTGCTCGTCGAACTGTCCGCAGAGGGTTGCGAGCCGCACGTTGTCGGCGGGTTCTACGCGGAAATCGAGATCGATCATGCAGCGGTCGTGACGTTGGCGGAGCCGGCGGCCTCGAGGAGGGGATCGGCGAGACGGCCGCGCAGCGAGTTCGGCAGCGCCTCGGTGATCTCCACCGAGGCGAACCGCCCGATCAGCGAGGCCGGACCGGCGAAGTTGACGACGCGATTGTTCTCGGTACGGCCGCTGATCTCGTTCGGGTCCTTGCGCGCGGGGCGATCGACGAGCACGCGCTGACGCGTGCCGACCATGCGCTGCGAGATCGCCGCCGCCTGGCCGGTGATGGACGCCTGAAGACGGGCCAGACGTGCCTTCTTGACGCTCGCCGGGGTCTCGTCGGCGAGGCTCGCCGCGGGTGTCCCGGGACGGGCGCTCTAGATGAAGCTGAAGGAGTGGTCGAAGCCGAGCGATTCGATCAGATCCATCGTGTCGTCGAAGTCCCGCTCGCTCTCTCCGGGGAACCCGACGATGAAGTCCGACGAGAGCGTCAGCGCCGGGCGCGCGGCCCGCAACCGGCGGATCTTCGACTTGTACTCGAGCACCGTGTGCCCGCGCTTCATGGCCGCCAGCACCCGGTCCGAGCCGCTCTGCACCGGCAGGTGCAGGAAACTGACGAGCTCGGGGACATCGCGATAGACCTCGATCAGGGAATCGGAGAACTCCACCGGATGGCTCGTCGTGAAGCGGATCCGCTCCACCCCCTCGATCGCCGCGACGCAGCGGATCAGGAACGCCAGATCAGCGGTGTCCTCGCCGGCGTCCACCCGGTCCCGAGCCGCTCGAGCGCCCCCCTCGTCGGATCCACGATCCGTCGGGCGAGGGGTCTTTCGGTAGGGGCCACGATAAGCGTTGACGTTCTGACCGAGCAGATGGATCTCGCGCACGCCCTGCTCGGCGAGGGCGACGACCTCATCGAGGACATCGTCGAGCGGGCGGCTGATCTCCTCCCCACGGGTATAGGGCACCACGCAGAAGCTGCAGTACTTGCTGCAGCCCTCGATGATCGAGACGAAGGCCGAAGGGCCCTCGGCGCGCGGCTCGGGCAGACGATCGAACTTCTCGATCTCGGGAAAGCTCACGTCGACCACCGGTGCGCGGGCGGCGCTCGAGCGGGCGAGCAGATCCGGTAGCCGGTGGAGTGTCTGCGGCCCGAACACGACATCGACGAACGGCGCGCGCTCGTGGAGCGCCTCCCCCTCCTGACTGGCGACGCAGCCGCCGACGCCGATGAGCGGCGCGCTGGCGCCCGCCGCCCGGCGCGCCTCCTTGAGCTCGCGCCAGCGGCCGAGCTCGGAGAACACCTTCTCTTGCGCCTTCTCACGGATCGAGCACGTGTTCAGGAGCAACACGTCGGCCTCCGCCGGATCCGCGGTCGGCTCGATCGGTCCGGCCTCGGCGAGCACGTCGAGCATCTTCGCCGAGTCGTACTCGTTCATCTGGCAGCCGTGGGTCTTGATGAAAACTTTGCGAGTCATCGAAAGGTGGGGAGAGCGAAGCGGGGGACGAGCGCGCCGCGCCACGGAGCACGACATCGACAGGGTACTACACCCTCGGGTTCCGTCGGCGGCCGGTCCGGATCCCGAGCCCCCCTGGAAACGCGCTCGCACCCCCGCCCTCGGCCGAATGGTGGTGGTGTGTTCGTCAGCGATGCCGGCCCGTCGCCGAACGACTTTCGCGCGGCGGATCGATCACCCTCGGGAAAATCGCGAACAGTGACGCGCTTAAAAGTTTTTATATTCACACCGTACGACAATAATCCCTCAGACTATCGACATCACCTCTAAATAAACCTTTCAACTGGCCTCGCCGTGCCGTGTCCTCTCGTTCGGTCGATACACTCAACCGCTTGCGTCGCCAGGCGGTCGCGCTGCGCCTGGAGGGTGCGACGATCGCCGAGACCCGGGAGGCGGTCGGTCTCAGTGCGCCCACCATCCTCGCAGCCGTGCGGGCCTGGCGAGCGGGTGGCTGGGATGCCGTCGATGTCGGGCGACGCGGTCGGCCACGGCTCCTGCCGGCGGACGAGACCGGCGCACGCGCCGAGCCCGCTACCGACGCCGCCGTCGCGCTCGAGCGCGCGGCACGGCTCGGTCCGACCACGGCGCAGCCGTGCTGGGACATCGAGCGCGTCGTCGACTGGCTCGCCGCGAACGGTACGCCGGCGAGCCGCTCGACGGTCGTCACCCGACTCGCCGACTGGGGTCTCGCGCCACCGAGCCGCCACCGCCGACTGCATCGCGCCGCCGGCGCCCACTACGCGCGCTTCGCACGCCGTGCCCGCCGCGCCGGCAAGACCGTGCTCTGGCTCGGCGACCGGCCTCTGCCGAGCGGGGCGGTGCAGCTGTTCGCCCACGATCCGCGCGCTCGGGGAAGGTGGTGCATCACCGCCGACGCCCCGACCTCGGCCGACTGGACGCGCTTTCTCGACGGACTGCGCCAAGCGACGGCGGGAGACCTGGCCGTCGTGCTGCCCGGTGTTCACCTCGTTCGCGACCCGACCATCTCGAGCTGGCTGGCGGCGCACGAGGTCGAGTACCGCGTGGTCGGTGAGCCGCGCGACGCACCACCGCTCTCGGGCCGCGACGAGACCGCCGCGGGTATCACGGGCATGTCCCGTGCTACGAGCGAGATCGATGTGCCCCGCCCCGTGCCCGAGCGGAACACACCTCGCGCGACGCTCGACGCCGATGCGCCCCCCCTTTCGGGCGGCACGCCCTGTCGTGCCGCCTCCGCAGTGACTCCCCATTCCATTCCCGACGATCAGCCCCGAAGGGCCAAGGACACGACAGTGACGATTGAACAGACCGCCCAGAACGATCCGGACATGGGCTCGAGCGCGGCGACGCCGGCGGCGACCCGCGCCTCGCTGACCCACCTCGAGCGCCTCGAGGCGGAGAGCATCCATATCATGCGCGAGGTCGTCGCCGAGGCCGACAACCCGGTCATGCTCTACTCGATCGGCAAGGACAGCGCCGTCATGCTGCACCTCGCCCGGAAGGCCTTCTTCCCCGCGCCGCCGCCGTTCCCGCTCCTGCATGTCGACACGACGTGGAAGTTCCGCGCGATGTACGAGTTCCGCGATCGCATCGCGAAGGAGTACGGCCTCGAGCTCCTCAAACACGTCAACCCCGAGGGGCTCGCGCAGGGCGTCAACCCCTTCACCCACGGCTCCGCTCTGCACACCGACATCATGAAAACGCAGAGCCTCAAGCAGGCGCTCGATCTGCACCGCTTCGACATCGCCTTCGGTGGCGCCCGGCGCGACGAGGAGAAGTCTCGCGCCAAGGAGCGGGTTTTCTCCTTCCGCACCGCCCAGCACCGTTGGGAGCCGAAGAGCCAGCGCCCCGAGCTCTGGAACCTCTACAACGCCCGCAAGCGACCCGGGGAGTCGATCCGCGTGTTCCCGATCTCCAACTGGACCGAGCTCGATGTCTGGCAGTACATCCACCGCGAGAGCATCCCGATCGTGCCGCTCTACCTCGCCGCCGAACGCCCCGTGGTCACCCGTGACGGTACGCTGATCATGGTCGACGACGAGCGCATGCCGCTGCACGAGGGCGAGGTACCCGAGATGCGCAAGGTGCGCTTCCGCACGCTCGGCTGCTATCCGCTGAGCGGGGCGGTCGAGTCGGATGCGGACACGCTGACCGACGTGATCCGCGAGATGCTTCTGACCAGGACCTCCGAGCGACAGGGGCGCATGATCGATCACGACAGCGCCGCGTCGATGGAGAAGAAAAAGCAAGAGGGGTACTTCTGATGAGCACCAGCAAAGAATCGTCCGCCAAGTCGCGTCGAGCGCGTCCCTCGTCCGATACCGTGACGGCGATTCCGACCGCTCTGACGGCCGGCGCGGCGAGCGCTGACGCGTCCGCCTCGATGCACGCGGAGTCCGAGCGCCTGATCGCGAACGACATCGGCGGCTACCTCGCCGTCCACGAGAAGAAGAGTCTCCTCCGCTTCATCACCTGCGGCAGCGTCGACGACGGCAAGAGCACGCTGATCGGACGACTGCTCTACGATTCAAAAATGATTTATGACTATGCAAAAAATTGTGATTCAGAGTTGTGGTATGGACAATCAAAGACGCAACAAGAAAGCTTGCAATTATGCAGATTACTTAGTGTTTATGTAAAACAGAGCACGCAGTTAAAAAATAAAATGCATGGAGAGGAAGTTTTAGGAACTCCATCAAAAGACGTGGTTAGATCTTTAAATCGCCAGTTAAAAAATATAAAGAAGGAGATAGAAAAACTAGAATCTAAATTACTTATAAACGTAAAATCAGAATATGCAGAGTCCTTAACGTTGTTAAAAACGATACCAGGAATAGGAGAAAAGACAGCGTTAATGATGTTGGTTTTTACAGATGGATTTAACCGTTTTGAGAGTTCAAAAGAGTTATGTAGTTATGCAGGAATCACACCAGTGATTAGACAAAGTGGAAGTAGTGTAAAAGGACGACCAAGAATAAGTAAAATAGGAAATCCAAAACTTAGAAATTTACTATTTATATGTAGTTGGAATGCATGCAAATATAATAAAGCTTGTAAGGCACTTTTTGATCGATTAGTGGCAAAAGGAAAGAGTAAAAAATTAGCATTGATAGCAGTATGTAATAAACTACTAAAACAAGCATTTTCGATAGTAAAAAACAGATTGCCTTATGATGCAGAACATAGAAGTACTCTGGCTTAAAATAAGTGAAATATTACTTGTTTTATACCTCAGTTCTTTGTTGGCAATAGTTTTTTGTTTTTCCAATACACAGTTTTCTCAATGATTATTTTTTATCTCATTTATAGAAACGGCAGGAGCTCCCGGATATCGGTTCTGATCAGCAAAAATGTAATCAAAACGTTTATTCAGTGACGAAATCACACGTTGATGAGCATATATGGGAATATCACCTTGGCGGAAGAAATACGGTCTTATATCATCAATACCTGCTGTATGATCAGAGTGTTCATGCGTAAATAAAATTCCATCTAATTTGTCAACTTTATTGGTAAGCATCTGCTGTCTGAAATCTGGTCCGCAGTCGATAACATAACTATACGGACCCCAAGACAGCAAGACCGAAACCCGTAATCTTTTGTCTTTGGG
>ENA-ORXM01005118-ORXM01005118.1-marine-metagenome-genome-assembly--contig:-NODE-5118-length-10723-cov-4.922318_pt1 | contig 10723 bp, 10 predicted proteins | sample MGYA00237867_ERZ511480 | MGnify/ENA primary metagenome ERZ511480 (study PRJEB26309, sample SAMN06266103) | marine metagenome | isolation source: Algal blade | place: United Kingdom:Sidmouth, United... | reverse complement strand
ATGTATCGTCAGCGTTAGACTGTGTTGAAAATTTAAATCCCGATATTGCCATTCTTGACATAAATATGGGCGATGGCTCAACGAGTGAAAGCTTGGCTGATGAATTGGTGGAAAAGAATCTACCCTTTGCTTTTGTTACAGGTTACGGAAGCGCCGAAGTTATTTCGCCGCGCTTTAAAGACATCATCAAAATGCATAAACCGGTAAGGTCAGCTCAATTTATTGAAATGGTCAAAAGCTTGGCAGCATGACCTCTAGACCCAAAGGCTATAGCTCAAACTCACTCATCATCTGAACATTAGCCATTAGTGACTTTATGTTCTAAAATCGTCCCATTAGGGACACGTTCTATGTCTGACCTATCATCAATAGCAAGCAACAATCCTCAAAAGACAAAAGTGACGGCCCCACTTGGTCCGTGGACGCTTAAAAACCTCGTGAACCGAAGGTTCAGCTGGGCATCGGAATTATGAAGACCACGCTCAACCTAGATCGGTTCAGAAGGCGTTAATCATCCCCTTATGGCATGGATGTTTTATCCTCAAAGGGGACATAAACAAGGCGAAAATCTAGGCATTAAAAGATTGGCAATTACAATTATTCTTGCGACCAATCGATTACTCCGTGCGACTTCTTAATCATAATCAATGGGTGCGGTTCTTGCTCACAAAATACGATTAGATTGTCTGAGTCCGTTCTTGCAGATGGGACCAGTATACCGTCAGCACCCAAAAAAGAGCAGGCCTCAGCTATTTGTTGAGAAGACGGGTATTCTTTCTCTCTATGCAGATAAGATGCACGTCCGAAACCTCCTATGTCCAAACCTAAAGTTTGCAGGAGTGTTTTCTCGGTAAGATTAACAACTTGAGACAACTTAACTTCAATTTCGAACAACTCATAATTTACTTTAGACGGTGGTAACGGTTGGCCTTGGTGTAAGTGAAACCTTCGTTCTTCTATCGCCGTGGCACGATTAATTGATGTGTACAAAACATCGTAAGTTCGGTCATCCCAACGCCCGCCAGACCTCCAGCAAATTGTTGGATCATTTCCTTCTCTCGTAGAACGCCAAACGACATTCTCGAAGGATCTTCTTTGTAAGGTCTCAAGAGCATCAAGTAGTCGATTATCGCGGATAGTATCGTTCATCGTTACAATTAAATATATGCGTCAGAGTCTAATCGTTCTAATATTTTCAATATCTCCTCTGACCTATCATTATTTATAAGATCAATCGCCCTTGCTCCCGACAATTGAGGATGTCTAGAATATAGCCACTGACGTGTTTCATCAGGTGTATAATATTCACTCAACCGCATAACTATGTAGTGCAAATCAGAAAGGATGAGCTGTGTTTTAGGGTGCGGAGCTTTTAACCCATTTGTCCACCTTGATACCGTGGCTTTGGATACAGAGGCGATATTCGCAATATCTGTACCTTTTAAACCGCCTAACTCTTGCAAACCAGATATAAATCTGACTACCGGGGTTGTTGCTAAACTGCTCATGCTAACCTCGAAGATTCATTGTTTTTGTTGATACGCCGAATGATTGGATCTGGAGTCCCATTTGGTAAATCACTTACAAGAGTTTCAAATGTTCTGGCCAGCGAGTCTATACGCTTTCTACCATCTTGAAGGCGCTTATTGAGCTTCTCGTCACCTATTTGCAACCTTGAAATATCTCTAGCCTTTCTTTCAGCATTTCTCATGTTAACGTCCAAGAAATGCTGTGAACGACGCGCATTAGGTACAGATTCCAGACCTGAAATTGAAGTTAAATACTCGGTTGCAATATGACCTTTAATATTTCCGACCATAGACTGATACCCTTGAGGACAGCAGGTTCTATTGCTGCATGACATCAATCTACGACCTTTAGGTGAAGCTATAATTTTCTCCACATCTTTTTTTGAAAACGCCCTATCAAAACCGGGCATCGGCACAAATGTTTGACGTCCGAAAGGTTGATCAGGGTCTCGTTCTTTGGGAGGCTTGTGCCAAGATCTAGCATCAAACCTTTCTCTCTCACCAATCCCGTGGCCGATGCCTGAAATGGCCCCTAAGGCCAAACCGCCTAAACCAACCAGCCCGCCGATATGGTCTAGTAAGATTGGTTTTCCAACTTTTTGCAAATCAATTAAGGCCAAAATTGTTCGCTTCATGGTTAAAGGCCCTGCGCTAGCACCATAACCGGATAAACGAACCGATAAATTGTCAAATGGCGCAGACTCTAAATCAATTATCATTTTCGCACGCTGCGCTTCATCGTGAAGTAAAACATGAGGTAAAATAAGTGTAAAGTCGATTCCAATTTGAGCGCCGCCTTCTCGATCCAGAGCGTCTCTAAGGCGCTGAACTGCTTTCAAGTCCAAATCCCACCAATCATCATGCACGCCTTTTCTCAAAAAGTGAGAAGGTGCCATAACGGCATGAAGTCCCAACTCCACCGAAAACCGGGCGATTTCTCCGTACAAATCAGTATTAGCCTCTCGTCCAAAATCCAGCGGCGCTAAAGGTCTAGGGGCGTCAGTTATAGCCCACGGCGCGCCACGAGCTGCACCAGCATATTTACCAATCTCGCTTAATTCAGCGCACTTAGTGTCTAGGATGATTTCAACCCCCTCTTGCGACAAAGAACTGATGAACTCCTTTTGAAATCGCGCTCTAGAAGCGTCAATAATCACAGTCTTCGCCCCTAACCTTTCCTCGGCGTGCAAATGTTCAAGCTGCCTGTATGACGTCTCGCCTGTTCGAATCGCATGGCACAATGGCGATTTATTAGGCTGAGCCGTTGGTAATTGGATGATTTTAGCTGTCATGCCGCAAGACCTTTCTGTTTCAATTAAGTACTATACTAAAACCAAAATGTCAACTATCCGATACCTGGGCTCGTTTGAAGTTAAGTTCCTTACTATTATTTTCAAAAAAACCACGACTACACTGACGTCTGCTAAGCCGCTCTTGCTGACAACACCACTACAAAGAAAAGTGACGGTCCCACTTGGTCCGTGGACGCTTAAGAATCCTCGTGAACCTAAGGTTCAGGTGGGCGTCGGAATTATGAAGACCACGATCTACACAGAGCCAACTCCCGAGGAGTATATTAAGGTCCGGTGGATTAGTGTGTCTCACGAAACCCGCAGTAACCGTCGGGTGTAATGTGGGGGTTTTACCAATGATTAGCAAGTCTATAAAAAGCGTGTCATCCCGCCCCGATATTTGCTTGCAAATATTGGCCGGGACCCATGCCTAACTGTCGAGGCTATCGGGGTATTATATTTTGGCGAAAAATTCAGGCATAGGTTCCGCTATTTTTGGCACGCCAAAAATAAGACGGAATGACGACCCGCCATTTACCCCTTATCGGCCAAACGCTCAGCTAGGCGTTCTATGCGCACCGCTGCGTCCAGCAGGCTATCCGCCGCTTTCGTTTCAGTGCGTTCCACGAGACGTGTGGCGCTGACCGTCTCTTTGCGTAAATCACCAATGCGTTTATCAACCTCGTTATCGACAGACTTGTTCATTTCTTCGAGCTCATCTAGCATCGTGATGCCCGCCATGACGAGCAGACGTAGATCGCCGATTTGTCCAAACTGATTGGCCATATTGTTGACGCGGTCATCAAGCTTTTGCCCGAGGCGCATCAGGCGCTCTTCTTCGCCGTCATCACAGCCCAGTGCATATTTACGGCCATTTATATTGAGACTGACTTTTGCCATGGCTTAGCCCTCCCCTAGCGCGGTGCGGACTTGGCGAATGACCCGGTCAAGTTCCTGCGTTGTTTCATCGGCCAGTGAATTAAATTCTTTTTCCCGCGCCGTAAACGACTCTTCTTTGGCTTTACTCTCATCAAGCTTGGCCGCGAGCGCTGTCCGGTCTGCGCCCATCGTCTCGACTTCTTTGGCTTGGCCTTCCAAGAGATTGACCCTGTCTAGCAAAGGCGTCAGCGCGCCCTCAAGAGATTGCAGCGCTGACTGCAATCTGTCAGCCGCCGTTTTAATGTCAGCGCTGTCATTCATTATATTTCCCGAATCTTAACTTAACCCTCACAGAATGGCCCAATAATTGCTCTTCATCAAGGGATAATGAGTTGACTTAAATTGCCCCTCACGCCATTGCGGGCGGGCATAAAACTGACCCAGAGCCGCCCCTGCGGCAGGAGCATTTGAATGGCTATTCGCATCGGTATTAATGGCTTTGGCCGCATTGGCCGTCTTGTTGCCCGTGCCTTGTCGGAATATGACATCAAGGACGTCGAGCTGGTCGCGATTAATTCGCCCGGCGCGGCGGCGACCTCAGCCCATCTTTTGCGATATGATTCTGTTCATGGCCGCTTTGGCGCAACCGTTGTCGAAGGCGACGGCTTTATTGAATATGGCCGCGGGAAAGTGCGCATGACGCATGAGCGCGACCCGTCTAAAATTGCCTGGGGTGATTTGGACGTGGATATCGTTATGGAATGTACAGGTATTTTCCGCTCCAAGGAGTCCGTTCAGCCGCATCTGGATGCTGGGGCCAAAGCGGTGCTGATTTCTGCGCCCGGTCAGAATGTTGATAGAACCATTGTTTATGGCGTGAACCACAAAGACCTTGGCCCAGACGATAAAGTCGTCTCCTGCGCCTCTTGCACCACCAATTGCCTCGCGCCGATTGCTAAGGTCATCATGAACGCTGTCGGAATTCGCCGCGGATTTATGACGACGGTTCACAGCTATACCCAAGACCAACGCATTTTGGATAACTCGCATAAAGACCTCTACCGCGCCCGCGCCGCAGGGCTGAACATGATCCCGACCAGTACAGGCGCGGCCAAAGCCGTGAGCCTCGTCCTGCCCGAGCTGGAAGGCAAGCTCTCAGGCTCCGCCGTGCGCGTGCCCACCGCCAATGTCTCCATGATTGATCTGGCCTTTCAGCCCGAAATGCAGACGACTGCCGAAGACCTGAACGCCGCCATGAAACATGCGGCGAAAAATGAGATGAAGGGCGTGATTTGCTATAGCGAAAACGCGCTGGTGAGCTCGGATTTGAACCACGACCCCAACTCCGCGACCTTTGCCGCGCCGCTCACAAAAGTTCTGGACGGGCACCTTGTGAAAATCATCGCCTGGTATGATAATGAGTGGGGCTTTGCGAACCGAATGATTGATGTGTCCCGCGCAATGGGCATGCATATAAAGGACACAGCCTAATGGATTTTAACCGCCTCAAAGGAACGCGCCTCAAAGGCAAGACCGCGATTGTGCGTGTGGACTTTAACGTCCCGCGCAATAAAGACGGCTTCATTTCTGATGATACGCGGCTGCAATCCGCGCTCCCGACGATTAAGCACCTGCAGAAAGTCGGCGCGAAAACCGTATTGCTCTCTCATTATGGCCGTCCCGAGGGGAAGCAGACTGAAAAGGATTCGCTGCGCTTTATCGTGCCAGCGCTCGTGGAGGCGCTCGATTGCGAAGTCCTGTTCAGCCCGACGCTTAACGCCAATGGCGTTGACATGCTCGAGCCAGGCGGCGTGATGCTGATGGAAAATACGCGCTTTCACAAAGGCGAGACCGAAGGCGACAAAGCGCTCGCGCAAGAATTTGCGGATTTAGGCGATGTCTTCATCCAAGACGCCTTTTCTGCCGCGCATCGCAACCATGCCTCCTCTGCTGTGATTGGCGAGCTGATGCCGTCTTATGCAGGCCTGGCCATGGAGCGCGAGCTGGACCATATCTCCCAAGCGCTCATCAATCCCAAATCCCCCGTTATGGGCGTGGTCGGCGGGGCGAAAGTCTCCACCAAGATTGACCTTCTTAAGAACCTCGTCTCTAAGCTGGATATCCTCGCCATTGGCGGCGGCATGGCCAATACCTTCCTCTTTGCGCAAGGCCATAAGGTCGGCGCCTCGCTTTGCGAGAAAGACCTCAAAGACACGGCGCTGGACATCCTCAAAACGGCCAAAAAAGAAAAGTGCAAAATCATACTGCCCACCGACGTAGTGGTCGCCAAAGAGTTCAAAGCCAATGCGGATCACCGTCAATGCGCACTAGATGATGTCAAAACCAAAGAGATGATCCTGGATTGCGGCACGGCCACCGTCGAGCAGCTCATGGACGCGATGGACTCCGCCAAGACCCTGATCTGGAATGGCCCGCTCGGCGCATTTGAGCTTTCCCCCTTTGATACCTCCACCGTGGAAGCAGCCAAATACGCAGCCAAGCTGACCAAGAAGGGCAAGCTCGTCTCTGTGGCGGGCGGCGGCGATACGGTTGCGGCGCTCAAGCACGCAGGCGCGGCGGATGACTTTACCTTTATCAGCACAGCGGGCGGCGCGTTTCTTGAATGGATGGAGGGCAAGCCTCTTCCTGGCGTAGAAATTTTAAAAAAATAGCTTTAAAGACATAAACGAAAACAAAGGACGACCCCATGGACATTCAAGCTTTACACAACATCGCCGTTGCAATGGTCGAGCCCGGCAAAGGCATCTTGGCCGCCGACGAATCCACCGGCACCATCGGCAAACGCTTTGACTCCATCAAGACGGAAAGCACCTTTGAAAAGCGCCGCGATTGGCGCGAAATGCTCTTCCGCACAGAGCCGGCCATGACAAACCATATTTCGGGCGTCATCCTTTATGACGAAACCATTCGCCAAGACGCGGCGGACGGCACCTCCCTCGTCTCGCTCATTCAATCCAGCGGCGCCATCCCCGGCATCAAAGTCGATATGGGCGCTAAGCCTCTCGCGGGACGCCCCGGCGAAACCGTTACCGAAGGCCTAGACGGGCTTCGCGGGCGTCTCGCGGAATATTATGAGCTTGGCGCGCGCTTTGCCAAATGGCGGGCCGTGATCGAGATTAGCCACCCTGACCAATATGTCGGCATGACGCCCACAATTGGCGGCATCAAAGCCAACACCCATGCGCTGGGCCGCTATGCCGCGCTCTGCCAAGAAGCGGGCATCGTGCCGATTGTCGAGCCCGAAGTCTTGATGGGCGGCCACCACAATGTCGATCGCTGCCACGAAGTGACAGAGACCGCGCTCAACTCCCTCTTCACCGAGCTTTATGAGCAAGGCGTCAAACTCGAAGGCATCGTCTTAAAACCCAATATGGTCGTCGCAGGCCAGAAATGCACGATGCAGCCAAGCCGCGAAGAGATCGCCGAGCGCACCATCAAAGTTCTCAAAGACACCGTCCCCGCCGCCGTGCCGGGCATTGCCTTCCTCTCAGGCGGACAAAAAAATGAAGAAGCCACGCGCAACCTCGACATGATGAATAAAATCGGCGGCTTCCCCTGGAAGCTCACCTACTCATACGGCCGCGCCCTACAACAATCCGCCCTCTTCGCCTGGAAAGGCAAAGCGGAGAACTACGACGCCGCGCAAGCCGCATTTAATCACCGCGCGAAGATGAATGGCCTTGCGAGTAAAGGTGAATGGACTGAGGAGAAAGATGCGGCGGGTTAGAGAGGTCTGCTTTTAAGAAGATTGGCGATCAATTACTAAACTCAGGAAATCTTGTAGACTCCAAATCCACTCTTGCTGACTTCTTGTATAAGAAGTTTGAATGGCTCGAGGAACGATAAGTTGAAGTGATGATTGCTTCATAGATTGTGTTGTAGATTCCGTTATAGCTGGTTCCAATGTAAGCAAATGTTTTTGTTTAATTCTGTTTGCTTCCGGTAACACTTGAGACCATCGGTCTTTACAAGACGACTTAGCAGCTAACATAGTCAAATTTTCAACTGCAAAATTTTGGTCAAAATATTCATTTTTTCCCGGAAAAATATAATCTGGCCTTTTTCCTTTTTCTGTTCTGACTTGCGAAGAATAATTAACATCATGCGCATCAAAAACTGCAGAAATGTGATTTTCCAGTGAATGCCCCATTCGAGACTTTCGACGATTTTGAACACTAAGAGAAAATTTAATAAAACTGTCTACATCAGCCTCTTCATCAACAAGAAAACCATCTTGAATTCGGGTTGAAACAATTCTTTTTTCTAACCTCCTAAACATCGCCTCTTCATGACTTAACCACGCAATTAAAGCAGCATCAGGGTTATCTAGAGCATTCACTTCAGGGAGAGTTGATCGAGCAAGGTCTGAAAAAACTTTAGTTTTAGGAAAAGACAAACCAAAACGGTCAATAATAGTATCTAAATCATTAGCGGTTGGGTCTTCATATTCAATACCTATTTCATCGAGCAAATAACGAATCACAAAATCTAATTCACCGACTTCATCAGATGCGTATTTTCTTACAACAAATTCCAACCGTTGTTGCTCTGGAATATCAAAAAGCCATAACATCTGACTCTCGACGGTACTTTCTTTTGGCACAACAATAAATAATAGAGATCTATCTGGTCGGAGAGTTAAAAAGAGCGTGTCACCAGCGGACATCATTTCCGTAACAGGGTTGGTAGGATAGTACAGACGCCATTCCGCGGCGCGGTCTGGATTGTTAGCCCTAGAGTCATAATAGGTGGCTTCACCGAACTCAGTTACGCTTTCCTGCTCACCGCCTAACCATAAAAATGACGCAGGAAAAGTAAAATTGGCTTCCCCCATAAAACTTCTCATGGGACGCGTAATGCCAATCTCATGCTGATTAGAGCGGTTGGGGTTAGAATCCACCTCCGAAAGTGTTTTAACTCCGATTCCATCGAAGTATGTCGCTAAAAAACCTCTATTCATGCTGCAGTTTTAGTGCGGGCTTGCTGTTCTTTCAGGGCCTTCAATAGATAAGGGCGCATATGTTCTGCTACGGCTCTAACGACTGGGACTACAACAGAGTTTCCAAATTGGCGGTAAGCCTGAGTGTCCGATACGGGTATTTGAAATGGTTGATTATCACCACGCTTCTCAAATCCCATTAAGCGAGCACATTCTCTAGGAGTAAGACGCCTAGGCCTATTGCCCGCTTGTCTAATCAATACCTCTGAACCGTCCTTATAGTACCGAGCCGATAGAGTTCGTGAAACATCATTTGGCCCAAATACGGAACAGCCAAAACCGTTACCAGCTTTAGCATGTTTGGCTTTGTAATCCTGAAGGTACTTCCACAAATTTGGAGTAAGTGTATACTTATCAGGAACTGACGGCTCCAAAATGCTTCCTAATTTCGGGCCATCTTCTTCAGGAGTTTCCATGTCCTCAATATTAAAGCCTATGCCATCATCTCTAAAGCCAACAATAAAAATTCGCTCTCGCTTCTGAGGCACCCAATGTTCTGAGCTAATAACACGATGCGTTACGTTGTAGCCAAGTTCTTGTTTCAACACATTCATTATTGTCTTAAAAGTACGTTTTCCATCATGGCTTTTGAGGTTCTTAACATTTTCCAACAGAAAGGCCGCAGGCTTATGATGTTTAATTATCTTTGCTACATCATAAAACAAAGTACCTTGGGTATCACAAAGAAAACCATGAGGTCTCCCGAGGGCGTTTTTTTTAGATACACCAGCCAAAGAAAACGGTTGGCATGGAAAACCTGCTAGTAAAAGATCGTGGGATGGTATTTTTTCTGGGTTTTCAGAGTAAGGTCTAATATCTCCCACTGAAACATGGTCAACATGATGCGAAAAATTAGCACCGTATGTTTCTCTAGCAAACCTATCCCATTCTGAAGTAAAAACACACTTTCCATTTAAATCATCAAAAGGTCTTCTCAACCCTCCAATACCTGCAAACAGATCGATAAAAGTAAAGTCGTGAGGACAAGTTTGCGGTTCCTGAGATTTTGAACGCAATTGAATTCTGTCTAATAGTTTTTCGAGAACCAATTGTGGCGGTACCAAAGTTGAATCTTTCTCATACCTACGAATAGTTCGTTGATGCTTACCTGTTATCTCCGCTACTTCAGCGACAGACAAACCAGCCCGGTGTCTTAAAACTTCAAATTCAGAAATATCATTCACAACGTTTACCTAGGTGAAAATCGGACATAATGTCCAATTCTATCCCACCGAACATATACTAGAACAAAAAAGGAACGCAAGGGCTATTTTAATTTTGACAAACATAACTTTCGACATTTCCAATTAGCTCGATTGAAGATGTCAGTTTACACCTTTTGAAACAATCTAAATCATTATTTAACCATCCCAATATCGAACAACCACCTCCCCATCACCGTCATTACCCGACTTGATCGGGTAACCCATATGGCCAAGGTGCTTTGTGAGAGGTGTCAGATTGGGTAGCCCTACGGGGCCGCCCGCGCAGTAAGTCGGGCTATGACGGAAGAGAAGAATTTAGCTTTGCGGGTCAATCCTATTTGAGATGTGCTTATTTTAAATTATGATGATTGATATTAACGCGTCACCCGTTGTTGGTGCGGGAGATGGGTTACAAGGACAAGCCTTGTAATGAGGATGCTGTGAGGGAGGTATTTTACAGGCTATCCTCGCCCAATCCCCCCAAAATCCCCACAAATACCGCACCCCAAAAAAACTAAATCCTCGCTCGCCCAAATGGCCCTATGTTCTTATCATGAACGAACGGTCGTCCATATCCCTCCCCCCTGAAACTGACGGGGGCAGTCTGTCTGAGTTTTGGCGCGGGGTTTTTCTGGCAAGTGTTTGGATGTGGACGGAGCTGTTTTGTAAAGCGGCGCTGGCGCAAAAGACGGGGGAGTTATCGCCTGAGGCTTTGACCCGGCCTTTGTCACTGGCGGAGCGGTGTGCGCGGCTTGGTTTCCAGGATATTTCGGCCATGCCATATTTGCGGCTGTATAA
>ENA-ORXM01005117-ORXM01005117.1-marine-metagenome-genome-assembly--contig:-NODE-5117-length-10726-cov-2.967884_pt1 | contig 10726 bp, 6 predicted proteins | sample MGYA00237867_ERZ511480 | MGnify/ENA primary metagenome ERZ511480 (study PRJEB26309, sample SAMN06266103) | marine metagenome | isolation source: Algal blade | place: United Kingdom:Sidmouth, United... | reverse complement strand
TCGGCGCGGTCGTGCTCGGTGTGCTCGCCTCGAACGCGGGCGGCTCCTCGGACGGCGGGTCGGGCGGTGGCGAGGAGCCACTGACTCTGGTCGTGCCGACGCCGTGAGGCTCACCGCCTATCCTCCTCGTTCGTGCTCGTCGCGTCGTGCCGCGACCGGAGACCACGATCGGTCGGCGAGCCGCCCGCGCGCTTGGCGGACAGGCCAGCTGCCGCTCGCACTGTGCGCGCTCGCCTCGGCCGTCGCCGGTTGCTCGGCGGACCTCCCCGATGCGTGGTCGGAGGCACCCGCGTTCGTGCCGCGCGCGGTCGCCGAGCTGCGCGCGCTCGATTTCGGAGAGGTGCACTTTCGGCTTTCGATCGACGGCGTACGGCTACCCGATCGCTTCCCGGTGGACGGTGCGTCGACATCGATCACCCTCGATCCGCCTCTCCCGGAAGCGTCGAGCTACCGGATCCTCGTGCAGTTCTACCTCGAGGACCCCGACGCCGTGCTGCACTTGCTCGCCGAGGGAGTGCAGGAGGTAAATCGGGCAGGTGACGGAGCCGGCGGTGGAGTGCTCGTTCTGTCGGGCCTTTTCTACACCTACACCGACACCGACGACGACGGCCTCTTCGACGTGCACGAGCTCGCCCTCCCGCGAATCGACCTCGACGGGGACAACCTCCTGGCTCACGAGGACAGCGATTCGGACAACGACGGCGCGAACGACGGCGACGACCGAACGCCCTATGGCGAAGGGAGCGCCCGGGAGGATGCTTCGATTGCCGAGCTCTCGATAGAGCGGAGCGGCTCGGGTACCACCAGCGCCACCGAAACGATCCGCATCGGCCGCGTCGTCGGCTCGAGCGGCGAGACTCGACGACTGGCCGCGACCGGCACACCGACCCCGCTGCGCGCACCCGACGGCTGGCCGAGCGCGGTCACTGACACGGCGTTCGACGACCGCCAATGGACGGCCTTCGAGATCGATGCGGACGAGCGCTGTCCGGACTGGAGCGGCGATGTCGACGCGAGCTCGCTCGCGAGTTCGCTGCCGGGCGAGGGGCTGCTCTACTTTCGGCGCACGGACGACGGACCCGGAGTGCTGGTGCCGATCGGGAGGCAGACCGTGACCGATCTCGACGTCTACGAGCACGATGGCCCGCTCGACGGCGACGGTCCGTTCAACGACGCGTTGCGCGTGGTCCTCGTGCCGCCCGGAACGGTCGGCTGGATCGAGCTCTGGACCGAGGACGATCTCGAGGGAGAGGTGTGCGCGCTGAACCTCTCGGTGCCGGCCACGGGAGACGAGGGTGACACCGACGGCCAGACCGACGGCCAGACCGACGGCGGGACCGATGGCGGGATCGACGGCCAAACCGATGGTGGGGCAGACGGCCAGACCGACGGCGCGACTGACGGCGCGACCGACGGCGCGACTGACGGCGCAACAATACCGATAAACCCGACTCCGCTCGACGTGCCCGTGATACTGGCGGACGATCAGTCGAACTGCCGTCGCTCGGACATTCTGGGGATCGTCTTCGGAGACTCGTCGGCGCCGTTCGTGACCTTCCCCATCACACCCGCCACGGTCGTGGTCCCAGGAGCGGCGGGCGACTACCGCCGCGGCATCATCCCGTTCAATCTTCACGTCGAATCCTTCTACGTTCGGGAGGCCGGAACGCTGAGCGTCACCCACACGGCCGATGGCCCGTCCGACACCGACTCGGTGCTATTCGATCTGGATCGGAACGGCGCCGTCCGCCAGTACGCGATCAACGATCGGGACCGTGCCGGTCGCGCCGCGCTGTCGGCACCTCTCGAACCGGGTCTCTACTGCCACCTGCTGCGGCCCGACGACGGATATTTCGATGCGTCCGTCGCGTTCTCCGGTAACGACGCCATAGGGCTGCGGATAGAGTTCACGCCGGAGGATGGCTGAATCCACGATGGCGTCATATCAGGTCGACCGACGGTCGGGTCTCGACCGTCCGCCGCCGACAGCCGCCGTCGACGTGCCGCCCTCCTCGGACTCGATATCGTCAGACGGACCGTCGCCCCGATCACCACCGGTCGGCACGAGCGTCTCCTCCACCTCCCCACCCGAAGAGCCGCACCCGAAGAGCGCGATCAGAGCGGCGGCGAGCGACGGCGCCACCGGTATCGCCGTGCCTCTCGCGAGAGCCCGGGCGGTCGTTTCCGATCGGCCGATTGCATTCCGTAGGCCGTTCCGGTAGCGTCCCGTTCACATCGAACTTCGGGGCGGGGTGCAATTCCCCACCGACGGTAGGGCGCTCCGCGGAGTGCCGAGCCCGTGACCCGCGAAGGTCGGCCGCACCGTATTTTCCGTGTGCAAGGTCGTCCGGGGCGGTTGATCCGGTCAGAGTCCGGAGCCGACGGTCACAGTCCGGATGAGAGAAGTGTCGATGGCCGATCGGGCCGCTCAGGCACCGGTGCACGAGCCCTCTCGAGTGAGCGTGCGCCCCAGCGCCGCGCGTGTCCTTCGGCTGCGACGCCGCCCCGAAGCCCGTTCACGAACCTAGGGCCGGCCGGTGCCGACACACGAGGAACACATGCGACACGCACTCGGGCTCGCCGCCCGAGCCCGCGGCCGCACGGCACCGAATCCGATGGTCGGCGCCCTGGTCGTGCGAGGCGAGACGATCGTCGGCCAGGGCTGGCACCGAGAGGCGGGCGAGGCCCATGCCGAAGTGGTGGCACTCGCCGATGCCGGCGAGGCCGCGCGCGGGGCGACCCTCTACGCGACGCTCGAACCGTGCGGTCACCATGGACGCACCCCACCCTGCGTCGACGCGATTCTCGCGGCCGGGATTCGCCATGTCGTGTACGCTCTCGCCGACCCGAACCCGATGGCGGCGGGCGGTGCAACGGCGCTGCGACGAGCCGGTGTCGAGGTCACCGAAGGTGTGGAGGAGGCCGCGGCGCGGGAGCTCAACCGCTTCTTTCTCCATCATGTCCGGACGGGCCGCCCCCGCGTTCTCGCCAAGCCCGCCACCAGTCTCGACGGCCGTGTCGCGACCCGCACCGGCGAGAGCCGCTGGATAACGGGACCCGCCTCTCGCCGACGGGCGCACGAGCTCAGACAGGCGGTCGACGCGATCCTCGTCGGCGCCGGCACCGTCATCGCCGACGATCCCTCGCTTACCGTGCGGCTCGACCCCACCGCGCTCCCACCGGCCGATGTTCGTCACCCCCGTCCGATCGTGCTCGACAGCCGCGGCCGGATACCGCTCGAGTGCGCCCTCCTCGCCGAACGACGCGATCCAGGAACACTCGTCGCCACGACGCCCGCGATGCCCGACGCCCATCGCCACGCACTCGAGCGCGCCGGCTGCGAGGTGCTGATGCTCGAGCCCGGGGAGGGAGACACCCGGGTACCGCTCGGTCCGTTGCTCGATCACCTCGGCGCCGAAGCGGTGCAGAGCCTACTGGTCGAGGGCGGACCGAGCGTGCACGGGGCGTTCCTCGACGCGGCGCTGGTCGACGAGCTCTGGTGCTTCGTCGCCCCGCTCGTCATTGGTGGGCAGACATCACGCGCGGCGATCGACGGCCTCGGTGTCGCCCGCCTCGACCACGCCGCCCGCATCGACGCGCCGCACATCGAGCGTCTCGACGGGGACGTGTTGATTTACGGCGAGGTGCGGCGCGCTCCGCTCGCCCCGTCCGGAGCGCGCTCGACGAGCCGCCCGACGACTCATGTCGCGACGGTGCTACCGACCGAGCAGGAACGAGTGCTCTAGATGTTCACCGGCATCGTAGAGGAGACGGGTACGGTTCGGCACTGCCGGGCGGTGGGCGACGGGTTCGAGCTGGCGATCGACGCCCACCTCGTGCTCGAGGGCACGCGGCTCGGTGACAGCATCGCCGTCGACGGGGTCTGTCTGACGGTGACGGCGCTCGACGAGGAGGGGTTCGTCGTCGGTCTCGCCCCCGAGACGCGGTCGCGAACGACGCTCGACACACTCTCCCCGGGCAGCCACGTGAACCTCGAGCGCTCCGTCACGCCGAGCACGCGCATGGGTGGGCACTTCGTGCAGGGCCATGTCGACGCGACCGGCGTCATCCGGAGCTTCCGCCCCGATGCCGACGCGCTCTGGGTGACGGTCGAGATACCTGCGGAACTGATGCGGTATATCGTGCCGAAGGGTTACGTGGCTCTGGATGGCACGAGCCTGACCGTCGTCGACGTGGGGGAACGGACTTTCAGCGTGACGCTCGTCGCGTACACGCGCTCGCACATCGTACTGCCGACGAAGAGTGTCGGCGATGCGCTCAACATAGAAGTCGATGTACTGGGAAAGTACGTCGAGCGGCTCGTCGCGCACCAACGCGCGACGGGTGCGAACGAGGAGACTGATCGTTGAAGGAGCTCGTATCGAATGGGACCGAGGGGTCGGCACACGGGGGGAGCGCTGCCGGCGGCATCGTTCCGAACGAGGTCGGCGCTCCGGTGCCCAACAGTGAAGGGGAGCCGGTCCTGACCGACCTCGAGGAGGCGATCACGAGCTTCCGCGGCGGAGGTATCGTGATCATCGTCGACGACGAGGATCGGGAGAACGAGGGCGATCTCGTCATCGCTGCCGAGCACGTCACGCCCGCGGCGATCAACTTCATGGCCACCCACGGGCGAGGGCTGATCTGCCTGGCGCTGCCCGGAGCGACGCTCGACCGATTGCAGATTCCGATGATGGTGCCGGAGCTGCACAACCGGAGCGGCTTCGGGACCGGCTTCACGATTTCCGTGGAGGCCGCACGCGGGGTCACGACGGGAATCTCGGCTGCCGACCGCGCGCGGACCGTCCGCACTCTCATCGATCCGGAGACGACGCCCGCCGACATCGCCATGCCGGGCCATGTCTTCCCGCTTCGCGCCCGTCAGGGCGGTGTGCTTGAGCGGCGCGGACAGACCGAAGCGAGCGTCGATCTCGCTCGCCTGGCGGGGCTCGTCCCCGGCGCGGTGATCTGCGAGGTGATGGAGGAGAACGGGGAGATGATGCGGCTGCCTGCGCTTCTCGCCTTCGCTCGCGAGCACGGGCTCGCGACGATCTCGGTCGAGCAGATCGCCCGCCACCGCCTAGCGCTCGGGGGGCGCGGTGACGCTACCGCGGAGCCGGACGCCTCGAACCTGGTATCGCGCGCCGCTTCGAACGGCATGGCTGTCGGGATATCGGTCGATACCGCCGATCGAGGTCCGGGGTCGGAGGTAGGCCCCAGCGCTGCTGAAGTCGGTGACGCGAGCTCCGGCACGCGAGCCGGCCTCTCGACCGGGATGACTACCGGCGCCGGGAGCGACGCGAGCGAGGATTCGAGGGCGATCGGATCACCTCTCCAGTCATCACCGATCACGCTCATCGGGCGGAGCCGTCTACCGACCGCGCGAGGCGAGTTCGATATCGCCGTCTTCCGGGACGAGCAAGGGCTCGAGCACAGCGCGCTGATTCGCGGTGAGCTCACCTCCGGCGACGAGCCACCGCTCGCACGCGTGCACTCGGAATGCCTGACGGGCGACGCCTTCGGCTCGCTCCGCTGTGACTGCGGCGCGCAGCTCGACGAGGCGATGCGGCGAGTGGAGGAGGCTGGCCGTGGCATCATCCTCTACCTCCGCCAGGAGGGACGCGGCATCGGTCTGGGCAACAAGATCCGCGCCTACACGCTCCAGGACGGCGGGCTGGACACGGTCGAGGCGAACCGCGCGCTCGGCTTTCCGGACGACGCTCGCCGCTACGAGGTCGCCGCGGCGATGCTCGAGGCGCTCGGGGTCTCCGCCGTTCGTCTGATGAGCAACAATCCCGACAAGCGCGCCGCTCTCGCCTCGCTCGGCATCGACGTCGCCGAACAGGTGCCGATCGCGATCGCGCCGCAGCGGCACAACGAGGACTACCTCCGCACCAAGGTGGAGCGCATGGGTCACGAGCTACCGGTCCCCACCGACTCGCCAGCCCCGCTCGGACGCCCCATTCCCGACGGAGCGTTCTGAGCACCATGGTGACCACGGTGGAGGGCAAGCTGATCGGTACCGGGCTACGCATCGGCATCGTCGCAACGCGCTGGAACGACTTCATGGGTCAGCGTCTGCTCGACGGTGCCGTCGACGCCCTCGTACGCCACGACGTGGCCGATGAGGACATCACCGTCGTCGTCGTCCCCGGCAGCTACGAGGTACCGCTCGCGGCGAAGAAGATGGCCGCGAGCGGCGACTACGATGCGCTCGTCTGCCTCGGAGTGCTGATTCGCGGCGGCACGATTCACTTCGATCTGATCGCCGGAGAGGCGTCCGGCGGTATCGCTCGAGTGTCCTGGGAGACCGGGGTGCCGTGCGCCTTCGGCGTCATCACGACGGAGACGATGGAACAGGCGATCGAGCGTGCCGGCTCCAAGGCGGGCAACAAGGGTGCCGAGGCCGCGCTCGCGGCGATAGAAATGGCCGACCTGATCAAGCGAATCGGCTGACGGGGAGCCTCGCGACGAGCCCGGTCACCGTCCCCGGAGCACCCGCATCGCGGCCGGGCGCGGCCGCGCAAGGATGACGCCCGCGGCCTCGGTCGCCGCCGCCGACGGACCGAATCCCGACGATTTCGCACCGCCGACCATCGGAGAATGTAAGTACCGTCGGTCGTGTCCGTTCTGTTGTTCTCGAGACGAGACTGAGAGCTGGGCGCATGACGGTATTCGGTACACGCGGCATTCCGCTGGGGCTGGCGATCCTGTTGTCTGCCTGTGGCGGCGGAGGTTCGGGAGACTCGCCGGCCGAAGACACCACCGGTGGCCCCACGGGCGGCACGGTGACCGGTGCGGTCTCGGACGGAACCACCGCAGGTGGCACGACGGGTAACACCACCGCCGGCGAGACCACTACTGGCGGGACCACTACTGGCGGGACCACCACCGGCGGGACCACCACCGGCGAGACCACTACTGGCGGAAGCACTACCGGCGGGACTACCACCGGCGGGACCACCACCGGCGGGAGCACCACCGGCGGGACCACCACCGGCGGAAGCACTACCGGCGGGAGCACCACCGGCGGCGCTCCGGAGCCGCCGTCTCCGTCGTCCGCGACACCGGTCGATCGCGGGCCTCTGCTCGCACTGCGGGGTCCCGCACGTATCGACCAGCGAGAGCTGCCCGTGACCCTCGGTCACATCACGACATTGATGCGGGGTCGATCGGCGATCGCGATGTTCGACTACGTGCACGGGCTCGAGCAGACTATCCGCAACGGCACATCGCCGCTGACCGATCTCAACATCACCCAGGGCTTCTACAACCGTATCCACACCTGCCCTGGTGGCGGTCGACAGCTGGCGGCCGTGCAGTCCGACACGCCGAGGCGGTACATCTCGACGGTGCGATTCGAAGGCTGTGTCCTCGACGGGCAAACGATCGTGCACGGCACCGCGAGGCTACTCTACGAACGCGAGACGAGGAGAGAGGTCGAGACGGTCGAGGTCTCGATTTCGTCCGCCGCCGCGGGCGATCCGCTGCGGCTGATCGATACACGAGGACTGATGCAGGCGATGGACGGAACGATATCGCAAGCGTCCGCCATCAGCCCGACCGGGAGAGCGTTCTCGACCTCCTTCCTCATGGGAACTTCGTACGGCTACGCCCTGTTCGAGCCTTCCGACCTCGACCGCGAGACTTTCGATCTGTCCGACGACGCCGCACTCGAGTTCGGGCTCGTCAGGCTAGGCGCCACCGATTTCGTGCAAACGACGGCCTTCGACACCTCGCGGCCGAACCGAGTGTCCACCTTCGGCGCGGGGGTCGCGCCCGACGATCCGGAAGTCGATGAGGACGTCGCCTTCACGTACACTCTGAGCATGCTCAACTCCGCCATCGGCGGCATATCCAGCCTCGCTACTGGTGCCATGGGAGGGGATTTCGCTGTCGGGCAAGTGGATGTCGAGCTCGGCGACGACGATCGGCGCCTCGTACTACAGGCCGACAACGGCGATCCCGCCAGCTTCGATGTGCTCATATTCGATGCGGACGACTCGGTCGTGTCCTTCACCCTTCCGTGGAACGAGGACACGCGATTCGAGATGCCGCCCCGTGCCGCCGCGCTCGATTTCGTCTTCGCGACGGATTGATACCGCTCGCACGAAATCGCACGGAATAATTTTGTCGCCGGCGCGCGCCCTGTCCTTTCCGACAAGTGTCCGTTCCGACAAGGAGCATCTCATCCGACACGGACCTCAGCAGGCCAGCGGACGTCGTCCGACCCTGCTCCGAGCGTGGAGCGAACGAAGCTCCGGCGAGCACCGCGCTCAAGTTCCGAACGTCAAGTCCTGAACGAAAGGCTAGCGGCGCGCGAACGCACGCGATCACGGCCTCGCTGTACCCTAGGCCGGCATCGTCACCTGACGATCCGCTCATCATCGAATAGCGGGCTTTCCGGCGGCCCGCACCGGAGAGGAAAAGCACGAAATGAACTCGTCCTCCAATCACGCTTCGCGTGTGCGCACCGCCGCGCTGTCCGCGCTCCTCACCACCGTCGCCTTCGCTCCGCTCGGGGCGATCGGGCAGGACGAGGAGGCCGAGATCGTCAGCTCCGACGTCGACTGCAGCGGGGATCTGTGCCGCCAGGCGGTCACCCGGGTACCCCTGAAGGTGCTGCCGCGGCCGAACTCCTCGATCTGGCCGGAGCAGTCGACCGACGGCGAGCCGGTCGTGCCGGTGGTACCGGCCCTCTCTCCGCTGTACGTGTTCTCGCGCGAAGGCGTCGACGAGAGCGATTCGGACGGCACCAGCGGCTGGTACGAGGTCGGCCCGACCGACTCGGCGAAGCTCGGCTGGATGCAGGCGCGGGACGTCATCGAGTGGCACAACACGCTGATCCTCTCCTACACGCCACCGGGCATGGACGAGGAGGCGAGAAGCCGGGTGGTCGGCTTCCGTGCCTACGAGGATCTGCAGGCGGTGATCGGCGCCGAGGATCGCGAGAGCGCGGCGGCCGAGCTGCTCGGTGCCGTCGACGGCCTCGACGAGAGCGCCGAGGGCGCCTCGGCGACCGTGCGCGAGGCGGGCATCGTCTCGGCCGAGCCCAAGGGGGTGTTCACCGACATCAAGGACAGCTTCTACATGTGGCCGATCCTGTCGTGGACGAAGACCGACGGCGCCGACTCCAACGAGCGCTACCTCGAGTTCGTGCAGCTGATGCCCGAGTGCCGCGCGGACGAAGTCATGACCGCGAGCACGCCGGACGCGGCAGACGACGCGGAAGCCGGGATGGAGACGGCGGAGTCCGAGGCAGAGGCGGACGACGGCTCGGACCCGGTCACCGCGGATGCCGCGGAGTCGGCGCCCGACGATTCGCCGGTCGTGCTCGCCGGGAGCGGCGCGGCGGAGCTGACCAATCGGAGGGTCGAGAACATCGAGGTGATGTTCGTCGTCGACACCACCGCGAGCATGCAGCCGTACATCGACGCGGTCCGCGACGGCATCCGCGACACGGTCTCGACGATCTCGGCGAGGGCCGGCGACGACATGTCGGTCCGGTTCGGCTTCGTCGGCTTCGAGGACGACTTCGAAGCGCTCGACTACGTCGCCAAGGACTTCTTCCCCGACGGGTTCGTCGACGCGGAGACCTTCGTCGCCGCGGTCGAGCAGAACATCAAGGCCGAGACCTGGGGTGATCACCTGGTACCGGAGCGCTTGTTCGAGGGCGTCCGAACCGGTATCGATGCGGCCTGGTCGGACGATGCGCTGCGCTTCATGGTCGCCATCACCGACGCACCGGGAATCCCCCAATCCACCGGGGGTCAGAGCACCGAGGAGGCGCCCGACGAGAACTTCGTGCGACTGATCAGCGACGATCCCGAGGCCTACGAGCGTCTGGCCGCCGTCTCGATCGGTGATGCCGAGCGACTCGGCAAGGCGGCGCGTGATTCGAACATCCTCACCGTCACGGTCCACATCGAGCCCGGTCGCTCCGCCGACATGGACGAGCTCGCCGGCTCACAGCTCGAAGCCTTGGTGCAGAACGAGAACACCGATCTGGGCTATCTTTCCGTCGACGGTGGGGCGGACAGCGGCGATGGGGTCGCCGACGCCATCAAGAAATTTTCGGAGGAAGTTATAAAGGCTCTGGGCGCCGATAGCATAGACGCCGTCGACGAGACGGGCGGCGAGCGATTGGCCGGTACCGACGAAGGCGGCGACGCGCCGGCCGACCCCGCGCTCAGTGAGGAGGCCGGCGAGATCGGCGCGAGCCTGGTCAAGGCCGCGATGATGGACTTCCTCGGCGACACCGAGAGCGTCGAGTGTGACTACCGTGGTTGGACCTCCGATCGTGACCTGACGGACGACGCGGTCAAGGCGCTCGACGTGAACACCTTGCTCATGCGCGACGAGCTCGACACGCTCTACCGCACCCTCGAGCTGGTGCGCGACGCGCTCGCCGTCGGCGAGCTCTCGGGCGAGGAGTTCATCGACTCGCTCAAGTCCGTCTCGGTCGGCACGATGCTCGACCCGGACACGATCGAGAAGGCCCGCTCGGGCACCCTCGCCCGGACCGGCCTGCTGCCGAAGTGGCTCGACACCCTCCCCTACGAGTCGGACATCGCGCGGCTCTCAGGCGAGGACATCGCCGAGATGACGAGCGCCGATCGTACCCAGCTGGAGATCAACGTCAGCCAGAAGCTCGCCTACTACGAAGGGATCATCGAGGACGGAGACCGTTGGTTCCCGCTCTCCGATCGTGACCGCGACAACGAGC
>ENA-ORXM01005115-ORXM01005115.1-marine-metagenome-genome-assembly--contig:-NODE-5115-length-10732-cov-4.299015_pt1 | contig 10732 bp, 10 predicted proteins | sample MGYA00237867_ERZ511480 | MGnify/ENA primary metagenome ERZ511480 (study PRJEB26309, sample SAMN06266103) | marine metagenome | isolation source: Algal blade | place: United Kingdom:Sidmouth, United... | reverse complement strand
GATCCTTCCCGGACCACGACACCAAGTCGCGGACCGTGTCAGACCACCCCGGTTACACACAAATATCTACAGTCCCCCGCTTGGATCGATGGCACGTCGGCCTGCCACTAGTCCTCTGCGGTGCTGTTCGGTTGCCATCACGCGGTCCAGCACTCATGCCTTCTCACATTCTTTGCGGCGTCCAATCGTCTTCTCTGCCTTCGCGAAGGTCCCAGCAATGATTCGGTCTGCCATTGATCGAGCGTCTATTTCGTTCTCGTAGCCCTGGCCGGCGTCTGTTGCGATGATCGCCCCATTGTCGGCTTTGAGCTGCCAAGCCCACTTGCAGTCAGCGCGTTGGTACAAATGTCGCGTCGCCATCTCAGCTACTTCCTGTCCGTTGGTGGGTGGGGATCGTTGCCGTTCCCTACTGTGTCGGAGTCGCGAATCTGACCGTTGGGTCGATGAATCACGACCTCGCCGCCACCAAGATTCTCAACAATTTCTCGTGCACGATCAATCGCTCCGCCCTGGGTATCAGTGTGGCCACTTGAACGATCCGAGTTGGGAGCAACGACGTCCCAACCCCCATCTGCGTTCGGAACAACGTGCCTATTCTCTGGTTTACTCATTGGGGAATCCTTGCGGTCCAGCGACGGGCGAACTGCCCGCTCAGGAGTCCTGACAATCGAACGCCTCAATTCCTGTCAGCTTCGAGAAAAAAGAATGAAGACATCATTCGGCGACCGACACTGGCTGCTCTGTCTGGCAGAATCTGGTCGACTTGATTGTCAGAGTCTGTGGCGGCGTCCACACGTGGATCATCTCGTGGTGCTCGAACGTCGCTGCATGCTGGCAAAGACAGAGGCTCACTTCGAGAGAGTGCTCTCCAAAAGTAAAACGATGTGCAATGGTTAACGGCGAGTGGACGAATACACACAATCGGTCTTCGATCGATGCTGGACCGAAAGCGCACGCAAAGAATTGCTTGCATATGCAGCAAAGTTCGTTCGACACTCAAAGACGCGAGCGATCCACGGCGTTGACGCCGCGATCATTCGCGATAAAGCAGTGGCCCAAGTGTGCGCAGCGGGATTTCCGAATCCCACAGCAGAACCAATCGCGTACCTCAAGACAGTCATCAAGAATGTCGGGATCAACTCAATCAAGCGACGAGAGAACTTCCAGAAGAAGGAAGAGTTCATCAACCACCACTACGCCATGTTGTCTGCAATAACGCAAGACGAACCAACAGCGCGCCTAGAGCGCGATGACGACCAGCGCGACTTCGAGAACGCGCTGATGGCGCACAAACGGCCTATCCCTGAGATCATTGCAGCGATACGCGACAACCCCGAATGCACCATGGCCGAGATAGCGGCGCTGGCCGACACGTCAGAAAGCACTGTTCACCGAGCTAAGAAAGCCATTCGCCAAGACAACGCGATGAGAGAACTCTTCCACCAAATCGCATCATCCAGCACCGACCTAGCCGAACCACAGGAGAGGATCTGATTGTGAGCGACCACGAACTATCTGATGGTGTCCTTGCGTTCGTGAAGGCGACCATCGAATCCATTGAACACGACACGGCACCACCATCGAGTTCAGAACTCTCAAAACCAGAGCTAAAGCTGGCACTAGCCCTTCTCTCAGAGATGGACCTCACAGGAAGTGAGGAGGAAGTCGACCTTCTCCCGCTCAGCGAGGACAGCTTGTCAGTTGAGCTTGGCCTGGCCAAAGCCCCGCCACCGGTATCTCTCGACTTCAAAGCCGTCGCAACGCATCTTGCGAATCACAACTTGGACGACCTACAGGACGACTTGTCCCGCTACGGCTTCGAGGTAGACGCTGAATACCTCGAATCCCTTTCTTCTGGTGATCGATCAGAAGTCCCACCAGACTTTCTCCGAGTCTTTGCAGCCGCACTAGGAGCCAAATCAGAGGTACTAGTTCGTACCGATATCGCACCATTGGCTGGAGCACATGCGGATGCGCTCTCAGCGCGACTGCCGAGCCCCTGGAGCGTTGAAATCTTAGATGGTGAAACCCATGTCGTCAGCCCCGACTATCGAATGGGCGTGTTGAGTGCTGATAGTGCGCCGAGTCGACGGCTTGACACTCTGACTGTTCGACGGATTGCTTGGGAACTCCTAACTTCGCGCTGGATACGACACAGTGCATGCCTTGTCGTATCACCTTCAGATGCCTACTCGGCGATTGTCATTGACGCCTCAGACTGCGTTGCTCATCAATCTGCTCCGACCGGCCTGCTCTCTTACGGCGACATCGAGAAGCAAGTCAGCATCGCTGATGCCCTCTCCATGTATGAAGCTCAATACCAAGTCTCATGGAATCCGCCCGAACCGACGACGACAGACAATCTTCGAGGCGACCTCATCCCACCAGAAGCGACATCAGGCATCAAGGACAAACTCACTGGTCGATTCGACGAACCCAAGAAAAGTGCGTTCGCCGACGTCAGAGACCAACTGATCTTGGTCGCTGCGTCTTCTTGGGAGCCTCTAGCGAAGCTCAAAGATCCCGACGATTTGGATCTCGTCGAGCAAGCGCTCAACAAGTTCCTCGATGAGGCCTCATGATCAAATACCTCGAACTCCGAAACTGGAGAGCCTTCAGCAAATTGATTCTTCACCTGGGTGGGGGAACAACGTTCTTGGTTGCAGAAAACGGCATAGGAAAGACCTCAGTGCTCCGCGGAGCGGCCTGGACACTGTTTGCTCCCTCACACATCGACCCGCGAGCCGAAGTAAGACTGAATGAAGGTGGCAAGGAAGCGACAGGGGTTGTTGTCTTTTCCACGGCCGAAGGTGATCTAGAAATCGAGCGCACTTGTCGCCCCGGAGGCCGACCGAGTTCCACTCTGCAAGCGCAGTTGGCCGGCGTGCAGGTAAGCCCCGAAGATCTACCAGCACTCTTGGCCAGGCTCACCGGAGTCCACCACGAAATCGCTTGCCAACTTGGATTCGTTCACCAACACGCACTGCGGACTGACCAGGAGCTATTCACCAATGTCGGACAGTTTCTACGCCATCTAACAGGTGTAGATGACATGCAAGCCAGCCACGCAGGCATGCAGAAGTTGATGCGGCGCCTATCCAACCAGGCGACGGATCTCGGCAAAAGGAAGCGAGAACACGACAGCGACACAGGTGCGCTGGAAGCCGACATCCAAGTTGCTGATAAAGCTTCAATTGCACTGACCGCCGCATTAGACGCAGCCTTGTCTATCGAGAAAGAAAGCCATGCAACGCTTGCATTGGCGGAACAATGGAACGAGTATGACCTCAGCCTCCTCCAGTTTCAGGAGAGCCAACGCCAACTCAACGAGAGAGTTAGTGCTTTACTCGGCACAGCAAACCTCGAAGCCTCGAAGCAACAAACGGAAGCTGAGCAGAGTGCGATTGGAGAGTTAGACAGGGGCCTCAAAGCCAGAGCCAATCTCCATCAACAACTTGGCACTCAACTCAGCGACGTCGACGCGGAATGCCCGCTTTGTCGACAGAGCATCGACGACGACCAGCTACAACGAGCGGCGGACTACCACGAACACGCAACCGCTGAAGCTGTAGCCGAGGCCAACCAACTTCAAGCGAAACTGGCAGCGCTATCGACAAAGCTTTCGGAGCTCAGGGCCCTGGAAGACGAGCGCCGCGTGCTCGTTCCCCCAGTCGGTCCCACTATGGCGCGCCCCACGATCGACCAACTAGATGCGGAAGCCGCAACCGAGAATGTTGAGGACCTACATGGAAGGATTGCTCAACACAAAGCGGAACAGGCGCTGCGCTTGAAGCAACTCGACGAAGCGCGCTCTGACAAACGAAACGAGATTGAATTGATTCGGATAAGGCGAAGTGAAGCGGCGGCTACGGCTGCTGTCGACGTTTTGCATCGTTCAATTGCCCATCATGTCAGGACTCGCATCGATCCTTTGAGCTTGGCCCTAGCGGAAGGCTGGGGACAGTTTTTCGTCGCCGAAGGCAGGATCGACCTCGATGCTCAAGGTCGGATCAGCCTGGTACGTGAATCTGGGCCGCCGCTGCCCTATGAACAGCTGAGTGGCGGCCAACAAATGCTCGCGACACTCACGATGAGGCTATGCCTCGTATCGGCTGCGACCCAACTCGGGAGTGTCTGGCTAGACGAACCTCTCGAACATCTCGATCCAAGTAACAGACGCCGCGCTGCGAACCTTCTGGTTCAGGCGCCACGCTCCGACCCAAGAATTAGTCAAGTGGTCGCAACCACATATGAGGAGGAAACGGCGAGAAGGCTCGCAGCCACCAACTCAGACGTTGACCTCAGATACATACGTGCAGAATTGGCGTGATTGGGTCGCATCACTCTCGAGTTCTCTCGGACCTGACACCGCAGGGCTTCACAGAGCGATCTGAACAGCTACCGTCACGGCGGACCAAGTGGTCTAGTAGTTGAGTGGGCACGGTTAGAAAAATTAAAGGGAGGAGCGGCCCGAAGGCGGCTCCTCCCGATTAGAAGGCGACGGATGCCTAGTGCATCGACGTCTGATATCAGTGTATCGGGTCAATTCGAACTATGAAAGGCATAATGCCTAGCGACATAGATCTCATCAGAAGCCGACTGCAGGAGTACTTCGCTCACCGCACACCATGGCACCGGCGCCTGTGGAATGTCGGGACGATCCTAAGTCTGCGAGAAGTTGCCGAATATGCGGATGCGTGCCTCAGTGGGTCGATCCCCAATACTGAGGGTCTGAAGTTCGTCTTAAACGCCACGTTGCGCGAGGTCGGCCGAGATCCTGGCGTAGAGCCGCTCGCCAATAGTCTCAAAGATTGTCTCACCGAGCTTGATGTCTCGTCACCATCCAAAGTTCCAAGCCTGGCTCGAGATGAACTTCTCCAACTTGTCAGGCGAGCCGAGAGCGAATACTTGGCGACTTGGGCCTCGACAACGTTGACGAAACCGATCGAGTTCTCATCAAGAGCGTTCGCTTCCCATTTGCTAGATCTCGGCTACAGCCCTGATCATCTCCATAGATGGATTCGTGCTGTAGGTCCAAACATCCTTGATGTACCGGACCTAGCCAGACAGGCCGAAGCAATGGTGAGGGGCATGCCCTACCGCGACTACGACGTCTTCGTTCCCTGCGCAGCACCGTTCAAGAAGCCGAGCACTCCCACTGGACCGGTCGTATGGCTTGATGGAGCATCTGCAGCAAAGTGGCTTCAGACGCATCTACCCAACAAGGAGACTCGACGGCATTCTGGTGGATTTCTGCTGACCGTCGAATGTCACGACCCGTGGGCTGCGGTTGAAGCCGCTCGGATGATCATCGCAAGAGCTGACGCTCGGGTCCGGGTCTCACAACCAGGATCAGCCAGCATCAAGCTGGACGGGTGGGCCCGAATCTCACAGGACAAGCGCGCATACAAAATCAGACCCACACAGAGACAAGTCGAGATCGGCAGCCTATTCCGTCAGAATGCTGTTTATCGATTCAACGGAGGCCTCCCGACCGATACCGACGATGCGCTCGAACTGGCTTCATACATGGAGTCACCGTCCGACGGAGCGGCAATCGCAGGAGGTTGGGCAGCGATTGAAGCCCTGCTCATTCGTCCGGGCGAAGGCAGCCACCATCTCGCAGCTGATCGGTTAGCCGCACTTGTTACTTGTTCACTCCCACGAGCAGAAACTACGCATCTTGCATACGAACACATCAAACAAAGTAGCCACACTGACCCTCTGGCGATTTCACTTCAAGCGGCACCGACGAACCGGGGAAAAGTCGAACTCGTCACCCGTCACCTTGGGGACGGAAACCGATTGTCGCTCACCAACACCAGCGACTTAGCAGCCGAGGCCCGAATTCTTGCCATCCTAAGTGATCCCGGGCAAACCCTCAATCGTATACATACCTACATCACCGAGTCTCTCCGACGCCTGTATACGCAGCGAAACACGATCGCTCATTCGGGATCGTTTAGGTCCATCGCCCTCAATGCGACGACCAGGACAGCATTCAGTCTGGTGGGAGCTGGACTCGACCGCATCGTGCACGCTCAACTTGACTCGGACGGCCAACTGAGGCCACAAGATCTGGTCGCTCGAGCAGAAATCGAACTGAAACTCGCCGCATCGGGCGCTAGTCGGTCTCTTGGCTCGCTGCTCGATTAGGAGGCAGGCCGTTGCATACCACCACCTGCTCTGGCACTACCTCCGCGAGATGACCACCCCCATATCGGGTATAGCGGGCATATGACTTAATATGCACGTTCCACCGCGGCGCAATCCGCGCTGTGGAACGTGCTTCACAACCGTTCCAACTACGTACAGCGGGAATCCCACGACGTTGAATCACGCTCACCATCTGCTTACGAAGGCCCTATTGCGCACACTTCGCACAGTTTGAACTGTATGATGTGTGCGTTATGTCTGATCGAGTGTTTAGTCGTCGCCCGCTGACCGCTTCGAAACGCGACCAAGAGCTGTTCGTTGAGCCGCCTGATCTGCCGCTGATTCGCCAAGCAGTCCAGCTTGGTGTCAACGTCTTCTTATCGGGTCCAGCCGGTGCGGGCAAGACAACACTGATGCGGCGACTTGACTTCGAGCGAGATGACACAGTTCATGTTTCGGCTGAATGGTTCGAGTCAACGAGTGAACTTATCTGCGGGATTGCCGAGGCGCTCGGCGGCGAGCCGCCTCGTGATCGTTTGCAAGGCACCGAACGCGACATCCTTGAGATCGCCGAAGCATTGGAAGTGCGACCGACCGAACTAGGGCCCGTCAACGTCGTCCTGGTTGACGGTGTTGATGACGCACAACTCAAGACTGTGTTTGGTCGTTACCGCGACGCGCTATGGGAGCTACCGCTTACCTGGGTTGTTTCATCACGCGGCGCCGCACCTGAGCCGCCTGCCGACGCCTTCTTTGACCGAGTCGTCGAGTTGACACCATGGTCGATCGAACAAGTCGGTTCGCTGGTGCAAAAACGGGCCGCTGATCTCGCGTCGAAGCAGCTCGACCAGCTGCTGGAGATTCTTGGACCAACGTCACCGCGTCAAGCCATCATGGCGTTGCAGGCGTTTCAGCTGTCAACCGATCCCGACGAGCTCATCGAGGTCATTGACCTTGAACGTCATCTGGTTTCGCAACTGCCTGATCGTCTCCGTGACCTCTACGAGGCGTTGACCCACTTCGGGCCCACACATGCCAGCGACGAACAACTGCTGGAGGAGCTCGGTGTTAGCCGTTCCCGGGTAACCCATGGGTTGAAAGAACTCGAAGAACTCAGACTGGTGCAACCGGAGCGATCAGGCCGACGGGTCCGGTACCGCACCCTGATGTCGGTCATACTGAAGCTCATGAACGAAGAGTTCTCAAACATCGAGGTCCGCGAGCTTCGAACTGCGATGGAACGCACGCTCGAACTCAGCCAAGGTGACGGCGACACGTGACGCTGACGCTCCAGCTGCTCGCCGAACACTACGTATTCCAGAGCACCCCGACACGCCATGACCTCGGTGCGCTACATGTCCCGTTCGACGAACTCACCAACCGAGCGCGAACTGAGAAACGGCTCCTAGACGGTGCGTTACGAGGTGAGAAGATCGCCCTCATCGGCAACAGTGGCGCCGGGAAGTCAAGCGTCATTGCCCATGTGCTTGGTCCCCTCGCAGAACGCATCGCCCCAATCCTTGTCCCACTTGCGGCGCTACCGGACGACACGATTGACACGCCTTCGCACCTGGCCGATCACATCATCGACACACTCGCCCGGTCAGTTAAAGCTGTTGCCAGCGAACTCGAGGCTGAAGTAGCGACCGAGACAAGGACCGTGACCAAGAAGGGCCAAGCAGGCATTGGGCTGAACTGGCGTTGGCTCAGCGGCGAACTTGCAAGAGAAGTCGACGAGCAGATCAAGATCGAACGACAGGCGACCTTCGCAGATAAGACCGATGCAATAGCAAGCGCTCTAGAAACAGTGGCTGCGAACTACCAGCCAGTGTTCGTGTTTGACGACACGGACCGATGGCTACGCGAAGATGGCGACACTCTCGTGGACAACTTCTTTGGTGAAGCCATCCGATGGCTTCTCGAGCTGCCCGCGGGCCTGGTGGTTTCTGTTCATCCGCACTACTTCAACGCCACGCCTAAAGCCGAGCTGCTTCGGTACCTCGACACCCAGATTGAGATGCCGAATCTCGACACTGCGGAATCGATCGAAGCAATAATCGCCCGGCGCGTCGCCGAGTATGCGGGACACGCCGACCCGGACGTTTCCGAAGTGTTCGAAGCCGACACCGCTGCACAGGTGCTTGAGGTGTACGAAGCCGACACCGCTGCACAGGTGCTTGAGGTGTACAAAGACACCGGCTCGCTACGACGAGCAATTCAGGTCTGTCACATTGCACTCGACGATGCTCTCGCCGAAGGCTCACCAACAATCACTGCACTGCACATCACTGCAGCAACCCACGCCGGCTAACCCAACGCGCACACATCAACCACTAGTACCTGTGCGACCTGTGCGCAACGCAACGGGATGCTGGTCGAGGATTCAGATGCCCCAACATGTTCAGGCCCTAGAAGACGGCAGCTGGCTCATCGTGATCACTGAATCGCCACTCGAAACCGTCCAGGAGCCCTCCGAGGCCGCGCCCGGGCAGTTCCTCGGGATCACCGAATTTCTCGTCGACGCAGCAGCAGCTGGTGTCGCGGGCAATCTCACATTCGGTGTTCTTCGAATGACGGCGAAGCGCATAACGGACAGGCTCGGCATTACCGACGGCGAGCACCCGGCCGCGACTGACATCGTGGAAAACGTCTCTGCCTTTCTCACCAACAATGGCTACAACCTGGTCACCGTCAGCCAAGTCTCCGAAGTTGTGGAAGGCGGCTGGTTAGTCCAAGGCACCGTCGATGCTGGCGACTTCGACGCTCGCACCGAACCCGCTGGCCGCGTGATGCACATCCGCGTCGGCTAATGGACGAGCCGACCCTCGCTGACAAACAGAGGATCCAAAACAAGTTGACCGAACTGGCAGTCGCAGTCGAGACCGATCCCGAGGCAACGATGGTGGAACTCCAATCCGTGCTGGAGGAGACACGGACCTGGCCAGATCTTCAAGCTGCCGCGTGGGCCTGCCACATTGGGTGTCAGGCAGCCCGCTTCAGTGACCAGATCGAAACCGCCATTGACATGGCCCGAGCCGGAATGGACCTGACGGTCGCCAATCCCCCGGTTCTCAATCACTTCCGACTCGAGCTGGGTCTGTTGTTCCGGATCCGACACGACTTCGACGATGCCATGGTCGAGTTGGTGGCCGCTCGCGAGTACTTCATCGAAACACAAGAGCATGGCGGCCATGCTCACGCATCCATCGAGATCGGGCTGATTCATCGCTCACGCGGAGATCTCGAGGCATCTCGCGCATCGCTGCTTGATGCCATCGAGGCAGCTGAAGGCATCGATGACCTGCGCACCGTGAGGCGCGCTTCACGCGAAGCGGCCATCACACTTCGCCATGACGGCAAGACGACAGACTCGATCGTTGTGCTCACCGAACTCGTCGACATGGAGCCATCAGGCGGTCATGCTCTCGCCAACGTTCTGAACGATCTAGCAACCAGCCAAATGCAAGTGAACGACCTTGACGGCGCTCAGTCGAACTTCCGGAAGGCCGCGGACCTTTACGCAATCCATGGTGACATGCTTGGAAGTGGCAACGTCGAACGAGCGCTGGGAAGTATCGCGGCCCAACTATCACGCTACTCACAAGCCAAAGACCACTTCGAACTAGCCATCGCCCACTACACCAGCGCCGGCTATGAGTCCTCTATCGCCAACGCACGACGCGAACTCGCCCTTGTCGAACTAGCCCAAGGCGACCCGGCCCAAGCAATGCGCACTGCACTACTAGCCCGGAACGCATTGCGGAGACTTAGCGACGACATTGGTGAGTCAGGCGCGCTCAGAGCAATCGCCCAATGCGCCAACGCGCTAGAGCGATCGTCGCTACGACACAGGGCCCTGCGCCGATCACTGCAGTTGTGCCGACGCCAAAACAGTGGACTCGGCATTGCGAACACTCTGTTGCACATCGCCGGCATGACAGAGGACCACGACGAACTCGTGGCCAGCGCTCAAGAAGCCACCGCTCTCTACGAAGAACTCGACATCCCAGCCGGCACCGTCCAAGCCTTATCGCACCTAATCACCGCACTACCCCAACACGAAGACGTCGACTCATGGTGCGACACCTTCAGCCTCAACCTCGCCTTCACATCACAGCGCATCCGCTCAGGAAACGATCGAGCCGACTTCGGCAACACCGCCTTCCAGGCACGCTCCCGAGCCCTCGCCGCGATCATGACACGAAGCGGCCCGTCCTCAGACCGCATGGCAGCACGACTCATCGCCGAAGGAAACTCTGGCGCACTCACACAACTGATGTCACTGCCAGTACAAGATCGATTCACCAACGAACTTCAGGCACAAATCGAACGCACCATAAACTCTGTCGATCACAACGTACGCCGCGGCCACCTGCATCGGATCGCGACGCTGCTCACCGAAACAAGCCAAGACCAGCCGCCACGATTCGCTCCCGAAGCCCGCCAAGACCACGGCCTCGCAATCACCATCGGGCCGCCCTCGATCGACGTGGGAATCCCAATCCTCTGGACAACGCCCGGCGCCGAACCAAACGTTGAACTTGTACCCATGTCACCAGGCATCGTCGAAGTCATC
>ENA-ORXM01005114-ORXM01005114.1-marine-metagenome-genome-assembly--contig:-NODE-5114-length-10734-cov-14.719152_pt1 | contig 10734 bp, 11 predicted proteins | sample MGYA00237867_ERZ511480 | MGnify/ENA primary metagenome ERZ511480 (study PRJEB26309, sample SAMN06266103) | marine metagenome | isolation source: Algal blade | place: United Kingdom:Sidmouth, United... | reverse complement strand
CGAAAACTGGTTGCATAATTTGCTTATTTCGGCTTCCTTAGCTGGATTTAGGCATCACCGCAATCCGTTATAATCAGTATTTTTACAAAAGAAATCACTCGTCACCTGTCACTCGTCACAAAAACCAATGATACAACTCAATCTACATAAAAAACTCCACGCTCCTTCTGGGGAATTAAATTTGCACGTAACAACCGAAATGCCCTACGGCAAATTCATCACTATCTACGGCAAATCTGGCGTGGGCAAAACCTCTTTATTTCGGATGATTGCAGGCTTGTTGTCGCCCGACAAAGGACGGCTGGTCGTGCAAGGAACAACGTGGTTTGATTCGGCACAAAAAATCAACTTATCGCCACAACAACGGAAAGTCGGTTTTGTGTTTCAAGACTACGCCCTTTTCCCCAATATGACTGTCAAAGAAAACTTAGAATTTGCCCTCACCAAAGGACAAAATAAACGCATTGTACCAGAATTAATCGAGTTGGTGGAGTTGGGGCATTTGCAATACCGAAAGCCGACGACGCTTTCGGGTGGACAACAACAGCGAGTCGCTTTGGCCCGTGCCTTAGTCCAAAAACCTCAAATTTTGCTATTAGACGAGCCGCTTTCTGCCTTAGACCAAGAAATGCGCTTAAAATTGCAAAGACATCTCCTTCAAACGCATAAAATGTATGGACATACAACGTTGTTGATTAGCCATGATACGACGGAGATTTTAAAATTATCTGATGCGATGGTCGTGATTGAAAATGGCAAAATTGTTCGAGAGGGCAAGCCAAAAGATATTTTATCGCTGCCCAATCATCTCGAATTAATGGGAACGATTTTAGCGATGGAATTTCGGGACAATGTGCCCTTATTGACACTTTCTATTGGTGACCAGACGGTGCAAATTGTAGCGAACAAGGAAACCCAAAACTTTCAAAAAGGTGATAAAGTCCTTATTTCGTTTCAGGCATTGGAGATGGTTATTAGAGGTTCTAAGAGGTAGGAACATGTTGTGCCAACTATTTGGCTAAAAAAATTTGCAAGGCTTGATGTAGTAGTGGATAACCTAAACAAAAATACAAAACAAGTGTTTATTACTAAAGGAAAAAATTAACTTTGTGTATTACTTATCTTTGAAAAACAAAATTTCTACTAATGATATTTTTAAATCCAGACCTAATAAAAGTAGATTTATCTCTCCTAAACGAGATTGATAATAAGGCAAAATCTATTTATCGAGCAATTACATTTTGCAAAAAAACATCCTCTAAAAGTCTTTTGGATGCATTTGTTAATACAACCAATAGCTTAACAGAATTACTGAGTATTAAGAATGCCCAGATGGAGGCAGAATCTGAAGACGAAATAAAAACCTATCAAAAAGATCTGAATAGAGCAATTCTCTTTGTCGTAAACGAAATAAAACAGGAAATCCCTTTTGAAACAGAGGTTCAATTATTTCAAATTTTCAGACTTATTTCTCCCGAAACGCACAAAAAACACCCAAACCGTTATAGAACTACTTTGGTACAGATTGGCGGGCATTTATGTCCTGATCCAGAACAAATAAATAGTTTGGTATCACAATTATTTTTTAATGTAGGACGTATTACACACCCACTTATCAGAGCAATTTATTTGCATCATGAACTGATTAGAATACACCCTTTTATTGATGGAAACGGCAGAACTACAAGAATTGCTAAAAACTGGATTCTTATGTATAATCTTTATCCGCCAATATTTATAAAAGATGAGGTAGAAAAAAAAGAGTATATACAATCGTTGAGCCAAAGTTTTAAAGCAATAGAAAAAAATCCATCCGAGTGGCATCCACAATCCAGTGATTTTTTCTTACAAGAATTAAATAGAGTTCTTCTTAGCATTCAATATATTTTTAACAAAATTAAATTAAAATAAAAACATTGCTAAACAATCCATACTTCTCTATCACTCATTTTTAGTATAATGATCTATGAATTTTCTACTAAAAATCAAACATTGGCAACTCTTTTTATTGAGCATCTTGATAAGCCTATTTACAATTGCTATTGTATTTATAATCCTGTTTGTTTTTGCAATGGAACAAGGTAGCCCTTTCATAAATATAAGCGCATTGATTTACTTCTTAGGCTTCTTTCATTTTGCCGTAATCAACTTTTTCAACATCTTTTTATTGTGGCTCTCCTCCATAGCCATCGGGCTTCAAAAAAAGCTATAGCCCGACCTACAAATGCAAACAATTTGGTTTAAAATAGCTATCATTCCGACTTTCTTTTCCACCATATTATCCCTGTTTTTTCCATTTGCCTTTGCCTTCTTGATTGGTCAAAAAGACGAGGGTTTTCTATTGCATTTATACAATGGCTTACTGTACTTCTACCTAAGTTTCTTGCCTGTCATCTTTACCCTATACTGCATTTATTTCACCGCCAAAACCTACCGCACCCTACGCCTCCAACGCATAGCCACCTTCAAAGAATACCTAAGCGATTTTTTACTAATCCTCTTTTTTCCCATCGGACTATGGATTCTACAGCCCAAAATCAATAAAATGATGATACAAGACAAAGATAATTCTGTTCCTTTATTTGATTAGGAGAGAACGGTTTACCTTTCATCGTTACGGAAAGGCCTGCTATCCATTCTTATGGTGGGCTGTTCTTTGGGCAACCACAAGGGATTGCCCCTACAAGCCAACGCTTCCCACCATACCATTTCTATCAGGTCTATTTTGCGCTTATCTCCCACTGTCGAAGGCAATCGTTAAAGTAAAGAAAGTTATTTAGTATTTGGCGAAAAAATAAATTATGTATATATTTACGAAATGCAATAGTATATAAATTAAAGCAGTTTAAAAACTATTTAATAAAACGACTTTGCAGCCTATGAATATAGGTATTATTGGTCTTAAAAAGGAGAACACAGTAAGTATCAACTTGATAATAGAAAACAACAATATATTACTTTATAAAATATTACAAAATGATTTCAAAAAATTTATTATTTCAAAAAAAATTAAACAAAACAGAAGTTACATTAGGAATATTTGAAGATTTCAATGAGGCTGTCGCTAAAGCAGAAGTAGCTCAAAAAACATTGATTGAATTGTCTTTAATCAAGCGAAGCAATATTACTCAAGCGATAAGAAATATCATTCAACAAAATATAGAAAGCCTTGCCTACTATAACTGGAGTGAAGCAAGTATGGGGAATTTGGATGGAAAAATATCCAAACATCATTTAGTTGTAAAAAACACATTAGGAGTTAAATACTTACAAGAAAACAATATTAGTTTGTTTAATCCCTATGGAGTCATATTGAGTTTTATACCTTCCACCAATGCCTCCGAAACACTGGCAGACCATACTATTGGAATGATTGCAGCAGGAAATAGTTGTGTATTCTGTCCTAATCCTCGAGTTATAAAAACATGCAAAAACCTTATACACCTTTTCAATAAAACAATTATAGAAGCAGGTGGTCCAGAGAATTTAATTACGCTCGTTGATGCGCCAAGAAGATCCGTAATTGAGCAACTGATGCAACACCCTTCCATAAAATTGATTGTCGCCACTGGCAGTACGGGAATTGTAAATGCTGCATTAGCATCTGGTAAAAAAGCCATTTGTGCAGGAAGTGGTAATCCACCCATCATTGTAGATGAGGATGCTGATTTAAAATTGACTGCTGAAAGTATTATCCAAAGTATTTATTTTGAATTTAATATTCTTTGCATAAATGAAAAAGAGGCGTTTGTTTTAGAACCAGTTTATGATGAATTTATTTCCGTATTGCAGGAAAAAAAGAGCTACTTATTAAGTGAACAAGAATTGGAAGCTTTGTGTCAAGTGATTTTTACAGATTCAAATTCTGATGAAAAAATCAAAGCAGTTAAAAAAGAGTATGTCGGTCAAAGCCCGCAAAAACTACTTCAACATATTGGTGTAAATATACCTGACGATACTCGATTATTAATTGCAAAAACAGTAGCTGACCATCCAGTAGTTCTTACTGAATGTATGATACCATTATTACCTATTGTTAAAGTCTCTACTATAAATGAAGCGATTGCACAGGCTGTAATTGCAGAAGGAGGCAGAAACCATAGTGCCTCTATATATTCAAATACTTCTGAAAATATTGATAAATTTAGAAGCATGATGCCCACAACTGTCTTTTCCATCAATGAATCTCCATTGGATAGCTTTCCCCATTTTGCTTGTACGATAGCGACTACTACTGGAGAAGGCTTTGTTTGTGCAAAAGACTTTGTTCGAGAAGGATAAATAACAAGGAAAAGGAGCGAAAACTAAATTGTCGTTTATGCCAAAACTTCTATTTGAAACTTGATAAACTTTATCGTTGAGACAGCGCAAAATAGCCTCGATAGTAGCGTTATACCAAAAGCAGCGTGGCGCATACACGGAACGTATCGTATATGCTTTGTGTTGGCTTTTGGTATAGTAGCGGATAGCGAGAGCATGCGTCACGACGAAGCAATTGACCGTTCGCTCCTTATAAAAAAAACATGTCAATACTTGATAATTTGAACTAAATATTCTTTTCCTTTGTTGTAAGGTAAGACCAAATTAGTTTAAACCCCCTAAAATCAAATTATGCTTCAATCATTTTGGATTACAAAAATAAATGACTGTGACATCGCAATATCTCCTTGTCCATCAGGTGGACAGAATTTAGAAAAAGAATTGAAAAGCCTTGTTTTAGAAGATCAATTATTAGTCATTTCTCTACTGACAGATCAAGAAGTCATTGATGAGCATTTGCAAAAAGAAAAAGTAACATGTGAAAAATCAGGAATCGAATTCAAATATTTCCCAATAATAGAGGGTTCGATACCTGGTGCATTTAATTTCATAGAGTTCGTAGAAGAAATCTATCCGCTCACCAATGACCTTGATAGAATCATCATTCATTGCAATAGGGGAAGAAGTCGATCTTCTATGGTTACGATAGGCTTAATGCTAAAACATGGATTAATTTTGGGAGAAAGTATTCAATTAGCCTCAAAAATAAGAGGCTCTAAAGTACCGAAACATCCTTCTCAAGTCAAGTTGTTAAAGTATTATGCTGAAAGTCTTTAAAAAAATAAAGCAAAAAATGAACACACATTCTCAAATTCAAGAAATTTTAAAAACCTTAGACAATCAACAGCGAAAAGCATTTGCTTGGCGTTGTGGCATGCGTATTCTCCCCTTTTTAGGAACATATGGGCATTTTAATTTTTGGAAAGATTTCACTCCATGGTTAGATCCAGAATGGGACATAAGTGATATTTTAGATGCTTTACAGCTTATTAGTGAAGGTGGAATTCACGCTGAAAAAGTTATTGAAACTCGAAATTTGAAAATAGACTTTTCTGTATTTTTAGCAAACGTTTCAAGAGAACTCCAAAAAATTTCTAAGGAGCTTGATGAAATTACATCTGATGATGTCGATGATGAGGTGATGGAATATTTTGATGGATCTGATGATTATTTTAATAGTGAGCGTTTTTATCAATGTGAAAATGTGATTGGCGCAGGTGTTTCTACTGTAGATGTCATCGCTTTAGCCATAAATGTTTGTGCAAGTGAAAAAGCAGATGTCAGCAAACTTGTTTTAGAAACCATAAAACTTGCAAAAGGCGAACAACGCATAGATTTTAGCACAGTACTTTTAGAAGATTTGCAGGCAATACAACATAATAAACCACCCAAATTTTCTTCAAAATCTTATGTTACCTACGAGAACAAAAATATTTGGAATAATTTTAGAAGGGCTTTGAGAAAAGAGAAACTAAACCGTTATTTACAAGATTATGAGCGGCTTTTTAAGGAAAAATTCAAAGTAAAGGAAGCCGATTTACAGGAAAATATTTTGTCTTATTTGACGACCAAAGAGTTTGATTTTGATGATTAAGGAAATAAAAAAAAGCCAGTAAATGCAAACAAAAGACCCCATAAAATTCTACGCCACCAACGCTCCCTACGGGGAATTTTCTAATTGTGCCCTCTACCCTATCAAACTAAAAGGCAAAGTATGGAAAACCTCCGAACACTATTTTCAAGCCCAAAAATTTGCAGGAACTCCCTATGAGAACAAAATCAGAAAAGCCGCTTCTCCTATGATGGCAGCCCAATTAGGCAGAACCCGAAAAGTCCGCATTCGCCACAATTGGGACAATATTAAAGACACCATTATGTACGACGCCCTTTATGCCAAATTCACCCAACACGCCGACCTAAAAACGCTTTTATTATCGACAGAAGATGCACCACTCATCGACTTTTATTATACAAACTCCTTAGCGGACTTCTATCCTGAATAAACTGAAAGGAAAAAACGATTACTAACAATAGATAAGATTGCATATCTGCTGCGTACCTTACAGAGACACGACTTATCATTATCCGTTATATGCGCTTCTTTTGCCTTGTAGCTACCTAAAAATAACCTCATCGCAAATGTAACCTTAATTCTGTCACACTACTTACATAAATCAAAAACTTAAATAAAAAAACAATGGATAACCCACTACAAGGATTTAAAAAAGCAGGAAAAAAATTGAGCAAAGGTATCAACCGTTTCGTTGAAAATTTTGATTCCAAAGACCCACTCATTGTCATGCCGTATCGAGGCTACGCCAATTCCAAACGAATATACTTGAAAGGTCGAGTATTAGAAGATGAAAATATTTTCAAAGGAAAAACTGATAGTCAAATTCAAAATATTATTAATACTTTTAAAAGACTTGAAACGGACGAAATACCGAATGCTGATGTGAGGATTACTTGCGCTAATCAATCCTTTGAATGTCAAACTGATGAGGAAGGATTTTTTATTTTGGATAGAAAATGGAAAGCACCTACAAAGAAAAGCACCAATAATTGGCTGGATGTAAAAGTCGAATTACTTTTTCCTACAAAAAAAAATAACAAAAGAATTACGGCAAAAGGAGAAATTTATTTGCCATCTAAAAATGCAGACTATGGAATCATCACTGATATTGATGATACCATCTTGCAAACGCATGTTACCTCTCTTTTTAAATTAAGAATGCTCTACGTTACGATATTTAAAAATGCACATCAACGATTGCCCATGGAAGGAATGGTAAAATTATTTAAAAATTTTGTCAAGGGGGAAAATGGAAAAAGAGAGAATCCTATTTTTTATTTATCACATAGTCCGTGGAATATCTATGATTTATTAGAAGAGTTTTTAAGGATACAAAAATTTCCGAAGGGACCTCTATTATTACGAGATTATGGAATTACACCATCAGGTAATTTTTCTAATCACAAAAACAGTTCGATTGCACATATATTAAAAACGTATCCAAAATTACCTTTTATTTTGCTTGGAGATTCCGCAGATGAAGATGCAGACTTTTACATCGAGGTAGCAAAGAGATTTCCCAACCAAATAAAAGCTATTTATATTCGACAAACTCGCAATACGAAAAATGCTCGACGCATCAAAAAGTTAATTCAAAAAAATACAGACGTGCCAGCCATATTAATTCACTCCTCCACTGACATCCAAGACCATGGTTTAGAAAATGGAATTTTGTATAAAAAATAATCCCAAATTCTGAAATAAGTAAAAAAGCCAACAAAAGACCCATAAAATTCTACGCCACCAATGCACCCTATAGAGAATTTTCTAATTTTGCCCTCTACCCTATCAAACTAAAAGGCAAAAATAAATGTACATTTGCATTTAAGCATAAATTATATTATGATAAAAACTATAGAAAGTCTAAAAAAAGAAATACTTAAAACAATAACAAGTGAACTAAACGAACTAAAAGGAAATATTGATGATTATACTATTGCTTGGAAACAATTACAAGATATTTCTGCAAAAATAGTTTTTGATATTTTAACTAAAAAATTACCGAAAGAAACAGTTATCACCATTCCTTCTTCAAAAAGTACATACCCAGATATAAAAATTTCAACAAAAAAAGGAGATTATGCTATTGATATAAAAGGTAATGAAAGTTCAAAAAATCCTTGGTTTGATATGGCCCGTTTAGACACATTTGAAAAGGAAAGACTAGATAAATACATTGAAGAATGGGAAATAGTTATAAAGTATGACAGTAAGACTAACAAATTTATAAAAGCATATTTCTTATTATTTAGAGAAGTTGTAGGAGTTCGGAATAATTCAGATTGCATAAAATATAGACCTTATGATGGTAAAATCAGACCAAAAGATTGGAATGATTTTGATAAAAACATCATTCATTGGAGTACTAAAAAAGACTTTAAAAGAGGTCTTAAAAATGCCATAATCCATAGATGGGAAACAATAATAAAAAAGGATTTATTACCCAAATTATCTGCCGATGAGAAGAAACATTTTAAATCTTTTTTTGAATAACTATATATTGACTTCTGCCTTTTCTATTTTTTGAATCTTTGATTTTGATAGAACATCTAAAATTCTTTCTGAAATAGCCTTTAAAACAGGAACAACAACTGTATTTCCTAATAAATCATATGCAAAATTAGTTTTAACAGGAATTTCATAATTATCTGGATAACCAAAGATTCTTAATCCTTCTCTAATTGTTAATTTTCTAACTCCTTTACCATCAGGTACGACTATTTTACTCATATCTGTTGCCACAAGAGTTGGTGCAATATCGTTCGGATTTAAGATCTTATTAATTTCAAAACTTAATTTTCCTGTTACAATATTATATCCTTTTGGTTTAGTTTCATCATAAGCACGAGAAGTAATAGTGCCATTCTCTAAAACTTCTTTCACCAATTTTTTCGGATGCTCAAACCTTAAATAACCTTTATCTACCAAATCATCTAGCATTTCTTTTAAATCATAACTGTCAAACAAATCGATTGTTGGTGCAAAAGTTTCAATTTGTTTTAATGTTAGTGGCATTCCATCCATCCAATCAATACCAATTTCAATTGCCCAATGTTTCTGCCTACGAACTTTAAATAGTTTGTTTAACAATCTAATTTGCTCTTTACTACACTCCCCTTTTATTCCAATATCCCAACTATGAATATTATTTGCTCCTCCTCTTTTGTCTTTTATTGATTTTCCATATAGTTCTGTAACTGAAAAATGTGAAAGTAACTTTTTAGTAAAATCAGTATTCATTGTTTCCTTACCACTTTCTAAAACATCTTTTAGAACCTTAAAAGTAGGTATAAAATTTTCTAAAGAAACTTTGTTTTTTTTTGTTCCAACAATAAAAATTCTTTTTCGAGATTGTGGAACTCCAAAATTAACTGAATCTAAAACTTCCCAAGAAACTTTATAATTAAGTTCCTCTTCTAATTTATATAAAATTGTTTTTAAGGTTCTTCCTATTTTGTCAGTTTTCTTTTCTAAATCGTGCTTAACCAATCCTTCAACGTTTTCGAGAATAAAACCTTGAGGTTTTTTATGTCTTAAAATTCTTTCAACCTCAAAAAATAAAGTTCCTCTCGTATCTGCAAAACCATTTCTTTTTCCTCCTGAACTAAATGGCTGACAAGGAAATCCGCCGAAAAGAAAGTCGAAGTCTGGAATATCTTCATTTTTTAATTGGAAAATATCGCCAATAAAATTATTGTGATGGTGATTATGTTTTAAAGTTTCTACTGCATAAGGTTTAATTTCAGATGTTAAAACACATTCTGTTTCAATTCCTCTCTCTTCACAAGCCTGTTCAAAACCAATACGAATTCCACCAAGCCCAGCAAATAAATCTATAAATTTCATTTTTTTATTCATCATTCTTAATTTTATATTCAACATTTGGGTCTGCAACAAGATTTAAATTTGATTTAAAATCTTCTATTACAAATTTAGTACAACCAATAACAGAAAGACATTGTAAAAAGAAAGTAGCACTAAAACTTCCTCTACTTATTTTACTTGTAATACTTGATTGAGTTTCACTTAAACCTTCTTTATTTAACAAGAAAACTAAATCAGAAGTTGAAATACCTCTCTTTACTAATTCTGACTTTAAAAGTCGTTTTACTTTATCATTTGAATAAATCATAAATCTAATTTAACAAAATTAATTCAATTTCACAATGCAAATTTAAACGAATAATCTCATATATGCCAACAATTCAGCAAAAACAATTAAAATATTGAATAACAATGTATAAAAATAATAGTGGTTTTGCACAAAACTCAAAATGTGTATCTTTGTACAAAGTTTAGTAATAAATTGAAGGTAATTGCTTTTAAATCTGTTACTATCTATATACTAAACATTATCAACAAGAAAAATTGAAGATGATTTCAAGAACATTGTGCGATTATCAGCGAGAAAAAATTGAGATTAATTTTAAAAAATGAAAAGTTATCGGTAAAAAATGAGATTAAGTCATTAATTAGGGAAAGAGTCAAGTGCAGTAATGAAAAAACCTTAGTGAAAAAAATACACCCCCTAACAATCTATATACATCCATGCTCGTTTCACTTAGCACAACACATGCAGTTTCCGTTATATACAATATCAAGAAAAAACCAAACTACACTACAATGACCAAGCATTTCAAAGGAGCGAAATCCGAAAAGCCCTACAAGTATGAGTAATAATAAAATTCCAAACTATAAATTTTTGCAAAACCATTTCATTATAACATGAAAAAGCTTATCTTTTTTGGGAAAGAATTACTGACCACATTTTGGTTTCTGCCAGTACTTATTATTTGTTTGGCAATTCTTCTTTCCATAATCTTAGTAATCTTTGATAATTC
>ENA-ORXM01005110-ORXM01005110.1-marine-metagenome-genome-assembly--contig:-NODE-5110-length-10741-cov-27.288635_pt1 | contig 10741 bp, 8 predicted proteins | sample MGYA00237867_ERZ511480 | MGnify/ENA primary metagenome ERZ511480 (study PRJEB26309, sample SAMN06266103) | marine metagenome | isolation source: Algal blade | place: United Kingdom:Sidmouth, United... | reverse complement strand
CTACAATATTGTATGCCTCTATCGGAATGATGAATAAGCTGTTTAATATCTTTAGCTTGGTAGATGGCCTTATTAAGGGCTCTTACGCATCCTTTTAGTTCCAGGCTATCACTAAGGTCATAACCAACTATTTTTCTGGAATGCATATCAGTTATTAAAGCTAAGTAACAAAAGCCTTTTACAGTTCTTATGTATGTAATATCAGATACCCAAACTTGATTAGGTCGCGTTATTTCAAGGTTTTTTATAATGTTGTTATACTTGTAAAAGCGATGATATGAGTTAGTGGTTCTGGCACTAGTTTTCTTTCTAAGTGTTAGCATATTATGTTTTCTAAGGACATTAAATAGCTTATCTCTACCAACTTTGATGTTGGCTTTTGTAAACTCATCATCTAATGATTTTATGAGTTTACGTACGCCTTCTCTAGGAAGGGATTTGCGTTTTTTACTGACTATGTTTATAATCTGTTGTTCTAGTTTTAAACGCTTATCAGCTCTAGATTTGTATTTATAATACGCATCACGTTTAAGTCCAAAACAACTTGCTATAGTAGATAAAGAAGCAAATCCCTTAGCTCTGTTTCTAGTTTTAATAAAAGCTAGATACTGAGTTTTTTTTTAAGTTGCTGAACATTTTTATATCCTAATTTTTCTGCAGCTACTTCAAGATAAGATTCCTCTACCATTGCATCCAGATCCTTTTTAAGCAATAGCTTTTTAAGCTTTTCATTCTCTTTTTGCAATGCTTTAATTCTTGATATTTCGTCTTTTGTTTCCACTTTTACTCTGGTGTTCATTAAGTCTTTACGGTTATACTTTTTAATCCACTCGTTAACGGTTGTAGGTGCGATAGAGTAGAGTTTACAAAGTTCGCTCTTTGTGTGTTTGCCTTTACTAAGTTCATCCAGGATTTTTAATTTAAAAGGTTCTGAATACCGTCTAATTACTTTGTCATTTTTGTACATAATGTTTAAAATTATGTAGCCTTTATTCAGGACGGGTCATAATTGTGGCTAACGGTTTGGTATATGGAAAGTAGCAGAATAAATATACCTTAATTTTCAGTTTAGTAATAAGAATAGCAGAAGAGCACAAAATTTATAGTTTGCACTAAACTGCTATTTTTTATATACCGTGTTATGGGCAGATTTTTATCTATTATCTGTCCAAACAGTTTCTATCAATTCTGCACTTTCCCAATTGTTACAAGTATTATTTTGATTTCCACCAATTCCACCATACTCACAAATTTTAGTACATTCTGTGCTATAAACTCTGGTCTGACCTTCAACAACATTTCCTTCAAAAAAAACATAGACAATATTTTCTTGATATTTATATTTTTTTAAGTTTGCTCTAATTGTTGTTGGCTCTCCATCTAAAATATTGTTAATCTCAAATTGCAAACAGTCAGGGTAATTATCATTATTAGAATCCTCGTTTTTTTCACAACTCTGTATGCAAAATGTAATACCGATTATTAAAATTAGTTTTTTCATTTTATTATTTTTTTAGTTAATATTTTACCATTATTCATTTCCATTTTGACTATATAAATTCCAGTTGATAAATTTCTAACATCAAGGTTATTTACATTTGAGACAGAAATGATTTTTTGTCCATTAAGATTATAGATTGCAATATTTTTTATAGTAGAACTTAATGAATTGGACGTGCTCGAAAAAGTAGGTTGGTCACAATTTGGGGTTGAAATAGTATTACCATTAAAGGTAATATCTTCGCAAGGGTTTTCTTGAGGGGAGTATTCTACATCAAAATATTTTATATTAGAACCACAAGTGTTTGTAACCGTAACTTTTGCATATAAGTCTAAACCATTTGGTCCATATGCTTCTGCTTGATATTCATAACTGGTTGAAGCATATATGTTACCACTTCCAGAAATTTTTTGCCATATTACAGAATACACACCTTGTTCTGACAATGCTACTATATTATTTTTTAAAAATATATTTTTGAAATCAATGTAGTTACCATTATTTAAAACTTGTACATAAAAATCTGGTTTCCCAATCCAAATAGTTTTAGTTTCACTTACGCCATCTGCTGTAACATTAATAGTTGCTGTTCCATTTGTGGATGTAGATATTGGTTTAATCGTAACTGAATTAGCATTTGAGCTTAATATTTGTAGATTATTAGAAGTTGACCAACTTATAGAATTAGGGATATAATTTAAAGTATATGTTCTAGTTGAATTTCCACATATGTTTTTAGAACCTGCTATTTCTATATTTATGTTACAATTGTTATTGCCAACACCTACTGCAAACCAAGATTGGCATGTAGTTGAAGCTTCAATAGAACCAATTCCATACAAATCTTCAGCGGCTTGAATTGTTAGTTGGCGAGCACCAAGATAGTCCATTAAAGGGTCTGTAAAATAATTTTGTTGTGCGTGAAAAAGAATATCTGCTGCTTTATTTGTACCGATACCATTGAATGAAAAAGAATCGTTGTTATCGTTTATTCCATCAGTAGTTGAACTTCCTTGGGCTAATAGATAAAACCAATGACCTAATACACCACTGTTTGTGTGTACGCCACCAAAATCACCAGAACCTGTTTGCCAATTATCACCTTGATATGTATCGGGGTTTCCAAAAGCTTTAGGATTAGACATTGAACGCAATGCAGTTTGATTAAGTGTAATATCTTCTCCTAATAAATAAGTGTCCTTTTCTGGAGCTGCAAATAATTCAACCATTGAACCCCAAACATCAGCTATTCCTTCATCAAGTGCTCCAGATTCATTAATATATTCTAATTGAGAAGAAAAATGGTCAATACCATGTCCATATTCATGAGCTATTACATCTAAACTTGTTAAAGCATCAAAACTAGTGGTATTTCCATTTCCAAACCGAATAACCTCCTCACTAGAATCCCATTGCGCATTTAAATTACCCCAGTTTGCATATGCTCTTATGAGTATTCCCTGACCGTTGAGACTATTGAAATTATGGGTTTGGCTAAAATAGTCGTAAGTCATTTCAGTACCCCAATGTAAATCCAATGCAGCATTATCTCTGTTAGTATTATCATACTCGGCTGAAGTCCAGTTGTTATCATTATCAATGAAGTCTGTAACATTAGAATAATTTGAACTGTTATTCATATTATAGGTTTCTATTCCATTACCTCTTGAATAATCTCTTAATCTAAATTGAGAACCAACTTGTTCTGTTTCAATTGTTCTTGTACCACTATAACGTGTTTGAGCAGTTCCCTCAACATGACTTAATAAAGAACTTTTATAAATAATCTTTCCATTATTTGCGTTTACATAAACATTGTATTTACTAAATGGTAATTCTGCATAAATGTTTATTTTATATGCAAGTATTGGTTTTGATGATTCGTCAAGTATATTTTCTCTTATGACTACTAATTCTCCTTTTGGAAAATATGTTGCCTTATTATTTTTCTTTAACTGTTTGATAAACTTTTCATTCTCGTCGTTTTCCCACATATATTTCTCTGCACCAATATGCTTTTTCGCATATTTTATTGCAGTATTTTTATTAATATTAGGATTGATGCTTAAATCTTTAACATCTATATATGAACCATTTACTTGATGTAATGAACCATTCTTTGAAATAGTATTTATTCTTGCGAATTCAACTTTTATACCCTTATAATATTGGTTATATTTTTGAGATAAAAAACCATTTCTTGCCTTGCCTTCAATTTTTGAGGATTTAAACTCTGTATTAGGTTCAGTTTTAAATTGTTCTTTTAAAAATGAAGTTACGGTTTTTTTGTCAGATGAGACTTTCGTTTCTTTAAAGCGGATTACTTTTGGTATTCCTTCTTTAGTTTTTGAAATTATTTCTCGCTCTTTTACTTGAGAAAAAACACTACTTGATAAAAAAATCAAAAGTAAGATTAAATTGTAGTTTTTTGTTTTCATAGTTCGCCTGTTTTTAGTTTTGCCTACTCCTGTTTCAAGTCGTTTTTCAGCTTGTTTCGACCGTTATGTTTGTTTAATTTGCCCATAACACAGGTATAACAATAATTTTTTATTGATTAGTATCTATTTAAATATTAGTAGTAAAATATTTATTCCTCATCAATTAAAATATTCAAGATTTTCATAGCAGCTTCACTAATTTTTGTGCCAGGACCAAAAACGGCAATGGCGCCTGAATCAAATAAGAATTGGTAATCTTGTTTGGGAATAACACCACCAACAATAACCATAATATCATCACGACCATACGCTTTTAAAGCATCAATAACTTTAGGGACTAATGTTTTGTGTCCTGCTGCTAATGAAGAAACACCTAGAATATGAACATCGTTCTCAACGGCTTGTTTTGCAGTTTCTTGTGGGGTTTGGAATAGCGGTCCAATATCAACATCAAAACCAACATCGGCATATCCCGTAGCAACAACTTTTGCACCACGGTCATGACCATCTTGACCCATTTTTGCAATCATAATTCGGGGCCTTCTACCATCTTGTTCCGCAAAAATATCTGCTAATTCTTGAGCTTTTTTAAAGGATTTGTCGTCTTTTATTTCTTTACTATACACGCCAGAAATTGATTTTATTCGTGCTTTATAACGCCCGAATTCAACTTCTAGAGCATCACTTATTTCGCCAAGAGTGGCACGTTCTCTTGCTGCTATAACTGCTAAAGATAATAAATTCCCTCGCAGAGAGGAATTTCTTGAAATACAACTGATATTTACTTCCGATTTAAATCTTGGGTCTAGAGAAAGCTTAGCGGCCTCGGTTAATTTTGATAAAGCAACCTTAACTTTTTCTGAATTTCTTTCAGATTTAACAGTATTTAATCGTTCAATTTGAGAATTTCTAACCGTTTGGTTGTCAACTTCAAGTGTAGCGATTGGGTCTTCTGCTTCAAGCCTATATTCATTTACACCAATTATAAGGTCTTGATTAGAATCAATTCTAGCTTGTTTTCTTGCAGCAGCTTCTTCAATACGAATTTTAGGTATTCCTGCTTCAATAGCTTTTGTCATACCACCAAGTTCTTCAACTTCTTCAATTAAAGACCAAGCTTTTTGCGCAATATCATGAGTTAGTTTTTCAACATAATAACTTCCTGCCCAAGGATCAACTGTTTTCGTAATATGGGTTTCCTTTTGGAGAAAAATTTGTGTATTTCTCGCAATTCTAGCGGAAAAGTCAGTTGGTAACGCAATAGCTTCATCTAAAGCATTAGTATGTAAACTCTGCGTGCCACCAAATGCAGCAGCAGCAGCCTCAATAGTTGTTCTGGCTACATTATTAAAAGGGTCTTGCTCTGTTAAGCTCCAGCCAGAAGTTTGGCAGTGGGTTCGTAATACTAAAGATTTTTGGTTTTTCGGATTGAATTGTTTTACCAGTTTTGCCCATAGCATCCTAGCCGCTCGCATTTTGGCAATTTCCATAAAATGGTTCATGCCTATAGCCCAGAAAAAAGATAGGCGAGGGGCAAAGGTATCAATATCCATTCCAGCAGCTAATCCTTTTTTAATATATTCTAAACCATCGGCTAGTGTATACGCTAATTCAATATCGCAAGTGGCACCTGCTTCTTGCATGTGGTAGCCAGAAATACTTATACTATTGAATTTTGGCATATTTTTACTGGTATATTCAAAAATATCTGAAATGATTTTCATAGAGGGTTTTGGTGGATATATATATGTATTGCGCACCATAAACTCTTTTAAAATATCATTTTGAATCGTACCAGCTAAGGATATAGGGCTTATGCCTTGTTCTTCCGCTGCGACAATATAAAACGCCATAATTGGTAATACGGCACCATTCATAGTCATGGAAACCGACATTTTATCTAGTGGAATTTTGTCAAAGAGGATTTTCATATCCTCAACTGAATCAATAGCAACGCCTGCCATACCAACATCGCCAACTACACGTTCATGGTCTGAATCGTAACCACGATGTGTTGCCAAATCAAAAGCCACAGAAAGCCCTTTTTGCCCAGCTTTTAAATTCCTTCTATAAAATGCATTACTTTCTTCCGCGGTAGAAAACCCGGCGTATTGACGAATTGTCCATGGTCTGCGAACATACATTGTACTATACGGGCCTCTCAGGTTTGGTGCAATACCAGCTACAAAATTTAAATGGTCTAAACCTTCAATATCCAATTTTGAATATGTTGTTTTTACATCAATACCCTCCGCAGTCAGAAAATTTGAAACACTAAATTGCTCATTTTTAACTTTAGGGGTTATCTCGATATGTTGAAGGTTTTTTCTAGCCATTGAGTTTTAGTGGTCGTGTTCTGCATGAGGATCTATATCTTGTTTCTCAAGTGCAGGTAGCTTATTGAAATCTACTTTTTGCTCAGGTTTATTTAAATTCACTTTCGAAAAATCTAAATCTAACATTTTGGCATAATACAGGTCCAAAGCAACATACATGGCTAAATTTTTGTCCTTTATTGTATTTCGATATTTACTGACTAAAGGAGCTCCAAATAATTTTGGGCTCATACTATTTGTTGCTACAAGTGCGCCATAAGTAGTTTTAAGTGCTGTATCATCAATATTATTCGAAATACATTTTAGCGTAGCGCTATTGTAATTCAGATGACTTTCCTGGGTGTTAGCTTCCCATAAGCTAGTGTCTTTTTTTAAGGCTTCAAATATTTCAACAGAATGTTTTGAAATGATGTCCTCAAGTTTCAATCTTCCAAAAACAGAATTTCTTATCAATTGTGAATAGGCTTGGTCTAACCTAAAATTTTCCTTGACTCCTTTATAATGATTTAGGATATCATCTTCAAAACTATAAAGCGCTTCATTTAATAATTTTGAATCGACTCCCTCACAAGTAAATACAACGGGTTTGTCGGTATATTTGTAATTTGAAAATACTTTTTCTTGTTTACAACTTATTAGAGTTATAACTAATAAAAATACTTGAATTGAAATTTTTGAATTCATTTTAATGCTCATTTTTTAATCGTTTTTGTTCTAAATGTTCAGATAATCGTTTTTCTACAATAGGTTCAATTAATGTTTTTCTGGGCTTGGTCTTAAAAAAAGGGTAAAGTTCTAAGTTATGTTTCATATTATCATTAGGGTTCGGGTATGTATTAGTGCCTAATAACACAATATCACCTTTATCAAATTGTTGTTGCTCTAAAATAGCATTTTCTTTTATTTTTCTTTGAATTAGGCCTGATTTTAATTGCTTTAAAAACCCGCCATTGGCCTCAATGTTTTTGAATAATGCTAAAGCTTTTTTTGAGAGTTGATGTGTTAAGCTTTCAATATAATATGACCCATCCGATGGATTATTGACTTTATCAAAATAACTTTCATATTTCAATATTAATAATTGATTTCTTGAAATACGTTCGCTAAAATCATTACTTTTATGGTAAATATAATCATAAGGTAAATTACAAATAGCATTTGCACCACCAAGTATAGCACTCATACATTCCGTAGTCGTTCTTAATAAATTAGTATTATAATCGTAAAGTGTCTTGTTACGTTTTGTAGGGGTTACTATAATATCACAATTTGTATTTATATGGTATTCCAAAGCTAAGGTTTTCCATAATTTCCGTAAAGCTCTTAGTTTTGCTATTTCAAAAAAATAATTTGTTCCTACAGAAATATGAAAAGTAATGTTAAGTGGTTGTAATTTACTTTCAGAGCCATCTAAAACATTTAAGTATTCATTGGCGTGAGCTAGGGAATAGGCAATTTGTTGTACAATATTGGCACCCGCATTTTGATAAAGCCCGCCATTTACATTTAATAATGCTGTGGTTTTAAATATATTCTTGAAAGTAGTAAAATCGGCATTTAAATTTTTAAACCAATTGCCTGTTTGTGCTAAATGGCCAATGCTGTCTATGTTTATTTTGGCACAAGGCAGTAAATGGTTTAATTTGCTTATAAATACTTCAGAAAGAAACCGTAATTCAAAATAAATGTATGTAGTATCTAAAGTTATGTTTTTAACTAAATCTTCAATAATAATATATTCTGAGGGTATAATAAAATGAATGCTTTCTACACCATTTTCAATGGCACTAATAGCTTTTAAGTTTGATTTATAAACATCGGCAACAAATATAGATTGCACAATGTTCCACGAGGTGGCTTTCGTGTCTGAAACCTCAGGAAGTTCGTTAAACTCATCCGCATGATAAAAAGGTTTAACATTAATGCCCTCAATAGTTTTCCAAATAAGAGTCGAATTATAATCTTCGCCTTTTAAATCGAATTGTATTTTTTGTTTCCATTGTTTTGATGAAACAGAATCGAACCCGCTAAATAAGTCTCTACTCATCCTTATTGGTCTTTAGGCTGTCTTCGTACTCAATAATATAAATATCTTCATTTTCACGCTTCATATAATACTCCTCTCTTGCAAACTTTTCTAAACCTTTTTCGGTACTTAGTTTTTTTAAATCCTTTTTATCTTTCTCTATCTCTTTTTTATAGTACTCTTTTTCATTCTCTAAATCATCAATCTCAGTATTCAATTCGTGGTGAATAAGCCACGAGTTGGCATCGAAAAATAGCATCCAGACCACAAATACGACTAGAATAAGTATAAAAATATTCTTAAAAGGTTTTAAATATTTGTTATTTGCCAGATCCATATTAAAGGTTTTCCGTTATTATAGTTCTAACTATATCTATAGCAACCGTATTGTGTTTATTGTTGGGTATTATAATATCTGCATACTCCTTCATAGGTTCTATAAACTGGTTATGCATAGGTTTTAAAGTTGTTTGATACCGATTTAAAACTTCATCCAAATCTCTTCCTCGTTCAGAAATGTCACGTTTCAAACGCCTAATCAAACGCTCATCACTATCTGCGTGAACAAAAATTTTTATATCAAATTTCGCTCTCAACTCAGGGTTTGTAAGGATTAAAATCCCCTCAACAATCATTACTTTTCTGGGGTGTGTTAAAATGGTATCTCCAGTTCTGTTGTGCTTAACAAAAGAATAAACAGGTTGATGAATAGGTTTTCCATGCTTTAAATCCTTTAAATGTAATGCTAGTAAATCAAAATCTATAGATCTTGGATGGTCAAAATTAATTTTAACACGTTCATCATAAGATAAATGCGATGTATCCTTGTAATAAGAATCCTGAGATATAATACCGACTTCGCCCTCAGGAAGTTCATTTAGTATTTGGTTCACAACCGTTGTTTTTCCACAGCCTGTGCCACCAGCAATCCCTATAATTAGCATAAAATTAATATTAGTTTTTAAGAAACAAATTTAAGATTAATTATCCGCAAAAATTTTATTCAGAATAATATTTTTCAAACAGAAATAAATCCCTGATAAAATAATATGGGCGTTACCCAAAAGGGTCGGGCTATCCGCTCCAAGTCCTCGCTTCAGCGCTAAGGCGCCAAAGCTGTGGGCTATCCGCTTTTATCCCTAACGCGGTCAGTTCCGTATAAGTCATTGCAACCCCAACATACGCGCTATTTATAAAATCGTTACCATAAAAAATACTTTGGTTGTTTTTAAAATTAACAAGCCATTACTATAAGCCCATTTTATAAAAATGAATGACTATGTCAGCCTTAAGTATTGTAAACCGATTCGAAAATTATATTTGTAAATATTGAGTAAAAGGTATTTGCATTCATAGGTACAGTTTTCAAATCAGTTAATAATTTCTGCACCTATTCTTGGTGAACAATTGAGAAGAGAAAAACCATATAAATTATAAGGTACTTAACAAAAAGACGGTTTATATATATTTAAGGCACAATTTATATACTACAAAGGCAATCTGAAAAATAACTATCCTTATACATATTAAGATTCTGAATTAAAAAGGTTCTCGGTTAAGCAGTTTAGCACGATAAAACTCCAAGGGAATTATCACATAATGAAACATAAATCTGCATAGCTCCAAAACTGTAAACAAAAATCATTTTCATAACCCACAGTAAACAAAGCGGTTAGAAGTGAAGTGAAAAAAGATTAAAAAAAAGATTAAAAAACACATTGTGGAACTAAAAAAGGATAGTATGTTTGCACCCGCTAAAAACGGCAATAGCCTTGAAGCGAAAGTTCATTTACTGTACGGGTATAATATAGAAAAAAGGATTTAAAAACTTTTTTCAAAAAAATATCAAAAAAGTATTGTAGAGTTAAAAAAAGGGTTTTATATTTGCACCCGCTTAGCAAGGAAACGAGCTGAGAAAAGAAAGAAACAAGTTCATATACATATTGAATTGACAGCGTAAGATCGTAATTGGAAACGGTTATGATCAACAAAGAGAATAGACCATTTTGAGTATTAGGGATTCTGATTAGTTGTTAAAAGTTGCTGCATTGCTTTAAGTGATGTTGGCACACAAAAATTAACGATGAAGAGTTTGATCCTGGCTCAGGATGAACGCTAGCGGCAGGCCTAACACATGCAAGTCGAGGGGTAACAGGGGAGCTTGCTCCCGCTGACGACCGGCGCACGGGTGCGTAACGCGTATAGAATCTACCTTTTGCTGAGGAATAGCCCAGAGAAATTTGGATTAATGCCTCATGGTATGCAGACTTCTCATGGAGATTGCATTAAAGGTTACGGCAAAAGATGACTATGCGTCCTATTAGCTAGATGGTGAGGTAACGGCTTACCATGGCGACGATAGGTAGGGGCCCTGAGAGGGGGATCCCCCACACTGGTACTGAGACACGGACCAGACTCCTACGGGAGGCAGCAGTGAGGA
>ENA-ORXM01005109-ORXM01005109.1-marine-metagenome-genome-assembly--contig:-NODE-5109-length-10743-cov-3.328052_pt1 | contig 10743 bp, 8 predicted proteins | sample MGYA00237867_ERZ511480 | MGnify/ENA primary metagenome ERZ511480 (study PRJEB26309, sample SAMN06266103) | marine metagenome | isolation source: Algal blade | place: United Kingdom:Sidmouth, United... | reverse complement strand
AATTAATGTGGCAGCCTCCAATTCGCCTAAATAATTGTCCAATAATATAAATATCCCATTTCCAATCTGGTTTTGATTTTCTTCAGTGATGTGTTCGTGGCTAAAGATCAGATTCACATTATCATGGTAATTGGGACTGGCAAAAGGTTTGAAGAATGTGTTTTGTAAATTAAAAGCTTGGCCATATGCGTTTATTTCAAAATCAATATTTCGAATAGCTGGTTTTAAAGCAGTGAAGGTCCATCCTTGAACGTCAGGAGCTTCTTCGATAATTTGCTCGACAATGGCGAATAGCTTGACATCGCCTTCAGGACTTAAAATTATTTCGGCCGTTTCTCCATTCTGCATGCCAGTTAATAGATATATCCCCTCATACAATTTGGAAAGTTGAGACGAAATGGGCGTTAGAACGTTGTCTGCTACATTTTCATGCGCTTTGATAGATTGAAAAAAAGCTTTTTCATGGAGGTTGAACCACTGCCAAAAGTCAGCTATCTCGATAATCTCGATTTGACCTTTGCCCAATATTTTCTTTAAATCAAATTTCAATGTTCTTACCGATAGTTAACGTGATGTAATAATAAATAAAATAGCGCTTTGTAACCCATTAGATTCTCGAACAAAGCTTGGGTCTGGTTGTCTCAATTGCCAAAAAATCACATTGGCTATTGAATATACATGTTATGCCACGTTTTCGCTTAGGTATTCGTTTAGTAGATGTGCATGTTTTTTAGCATAAGACATGTTGACCAAGCAACATGCTTGATGTTTAATTCGATATCTATACTTTAGTGTGCTGACTTCTTTTGATGCTGTCAGTGATTGTTAAAATAAAAACTTGATTCAATGAAATTTTGGTTAGGAACCATAGCTGCGCCGTTGCTTTTTATTGGCTTACATTCCTTTGGACAAAATCATATCAATCATCTCGACGCTCCTGATATGCCCGTAATATTCGCGCCAGGTCTGATATCGACAGGATTGAACGAACGTGATTTTGCGATGATGCCAGATGGAAGTGAAATTATCTACACCTTGGCGAATCATAACAATAAACGACGAATGTTGGTCTCCGTAAAGATAGAAGAGGGCGTTTTTCAAACACCTACCGTGTTGCCGTTTTCAGGAGTACACAATGACATAGAGCCATTTTTTCATCCGAATGGGCGAATACTTTACTTCGCATCTAATCGGCCTCTAGCCGGGCACGAGAAGGCGAACTATAACATTTTCATGTCTGAGCGAGTTGATGACACATGGACAGATGCAGTCGCTTTACATCCAAGAATTAATTCTATGGAAGATGAATTTTATCCATCCATTACATTGAGTAATACAATTTATTTTACTTCTACTCGAGAGGGTGGTGTGGGAAAAGAGGATATTTGGAAAAGTCAATTTATCGATGGCGACTATCAAACTCCGACTGTTCTTGATACTACTGTCAATTCTGACACCTATGAATTTAATGCTTATGTTTCACCGGACGAATCGATAATTATTTTTTCATCTTATGGACGTGCAGATGACTTGGGTGGCGGCGATCTATATATGAGCCAAAAGGATGCGACTGGTCGCTGGCAAAAAGCGGTTCACTTTGGTGCAGATATCAACTCAACGTTCCTTGATTACTGTCCATTTTTAGACGTCGAGAACAATACTTTCTATTTCACCAGTCAAAGGACCTCCGAAATGCAGCTGCATACAGATACATATCAAGCTTTTAAAAAATACTTAAATTGCTCAGGAAATGGCATGGGAGATATTTATTATATGGATGCGAAACTATTGAAATTAAAATAATTTTATTGTCAATATTGCTGGCAGCATTCAAACACTTTTCACACTTAGCTGTTCTAACTGACATAATATTCAACAAAAAGATTTTCATGAAATTACAAGGAGCAAAGATATTAGTGACCGGTGGCAGTTTAGGTATTGGAAAAGAAACAGCAAAGCAATTAGTGGCGCAAGGTGCATCGGTGGTGGTCACAGGAAGAGATAAGGGCCGTATTGAAGCTGCTGCCGAAGAGGTGGGTGCAATACCCATGGTATTTGATATGACCGATACTGATCGCATCGATGAAAATGCTAAAAAAGCCGTGGAGTTATTAGGTGGATTAGATGTGCTCGTCAATAATGCTGGCACGGGTGTGCGACGCTCGTTAGAAGAAGTGACAATGGAGGATTTTCAATTGGTATATACAACCAATGTCTTCAGTGTGGCTTTATTAACGAAAGCACTAATTCCGCATTTCAAAAAGCAGAATTTTGGAAATATTGTGAATATTGCATCGACGGCTGCATTAAAGGGATATAAAAATGGTACTGTATATTCATCATCGAAATTTGCATTGCGTGGAATGACCCAATGCTGGCAAGCTGAATTGCGACCGCACAATATTCGCGTGTCGCTAATCAATCCGAGTGAAGTCACCACGGCATTTGCCAACCCTGACCGTGTCGAGCGTGCTGAAGAGGCCAATAAATTGGATTCAGGACAGATCGCCCATGCGATTGTATCTACGCTCGCCATGGAAGATAAAGGTTTTATAATAGAGGTGACGATTTGGGCGACTAACCCGTTTTAATTTATGCAGAAATGAGTAAATCTATTAGAAATTTAATCATTGTAATTGGCTCTTTGAGCATTCTTTCGGGTGTGTATCAAATCTATCGTGGATCTGAATTCTCGGCATATTTTATGGGTATTTTTCTAGGTATTACCTTGATCGGGACAGTGATTCTCGCCAGAAATGAGAGGGCTGATAAGGAGTCTTAAAGATGAAACTATTGGAATTAACCTAGTCCAAGATTCGACTTGAATAATTTTATCGCAATAGCCAATAAAATAATACCAAATATTTTTCGCAAGACGTCAGCACCACCTTTACCCAATTTCTTTTGAATCCAACCGGAAGATTTAAGAACAATAAATATGATGACGAGATTGAGCACGATCGCGATCACGGCCGCCGGCAGGAGCCCCGAGGTCATCAGCACCCCGAGCGTGTCGGGCACGTGCTGCAACGCCGCCGGCTCGAGCTGCAACCCGAGGCCGATCGACAGTGCCACCGCGAAGATCATCATGTTGCGGCGGTTCCAGGCGACATCGGCGAGCATGTTGACGCCGGCGGCGGCGACCATGCCGAACATGACGATGACGCCGCCGCCGAGCACCGCGATCGGCATGCTGGAGATGACCGCCCCGAACTTCGGCACGAGCCCGCAGAGCAAGAGAAAGAGCGCCCCGATCGTCACCACGTGCCGGCTCATGACCCCGGTCATCGAAATCAGCCCGACGTTCTGGCTGAACGAGGTGTTGGGCAGTGCCCCGAACACGCCCGAGAGCGCCGTACCGAAACCGTCGGCCATGGTGCCGCCGCCGATCTCACGGTCGGTCGCCTCGCGCCCGGCCCCACCCTTGGTGATACCGGAGATGTCCCCGACCGTCTCGATCGCCGAGATGACACCCATCAGGCACATACCGATCACGGCCGCGACATTGAACTCGATACCGAAGTGCAGCGGATCGGGCGGCGCGAACCAAACGGCGCGAGCGATACCGTCGAAGCTCACCATGTCGAACAGCACCGCGACCCAGTACCCGACCAGGAGCCCGATCAGCACCGCCGAGACCGAGAGCATGCCACGGGCGAAGAACTTCAGCACCAGCGTCACCGCGATGACGATGAGCGCGAGGCCCCAGTGCGGCCAGGTGCCGTACTCGGGCGTACCGATCAACGGCACCCCGCCGGCGGCGTACTGGATGCCGACCTTGAGCAGCGAGAGGCCGATCATCAGCACCACCAGCCCCGTCACCAGCGGTGGCAGCCAACGGCGCAGCCGGCCGACGATCGTGCCGAGGAAGAAGTGGAAGATGCCGCCGGCGACGATGCCGCCCATCAGCGCCGGCATCCCGAACTGCACGGCGATCGGGATCATGATCGGGATGAACGCGAAGCTCGTGCCCTGCACCACCGGAAGACGCGCGCCGATCGGGCCGAGCCCGACGGTCTGCACCAACGTCGCGAGGCCGGCGAACACCATCGACATCTGGATCATGTAGATCATGTCCGAGATGTCGTCCGAGCCGAAACCGAAGCCGGCGGCACCGGCGACGATGATGGCCGGGGTGACGTTGCTGACGAACATCGCCAGCACGTGCTGGATTCCGAGTGGCGTCCCCTTGACGATGCCCGGAAAGTAGTTCGGGTCGCGCATCTGCTCGCGCGTCATACCGGCTTCCGTCGTGGCCATCTGCCTCGGCTCCTGTCCCTGGGGGCGTGATCCGTCTCGTTCGGTGAGCATCCCACTCGGGGGTACCTCGCGCAACCGTCCTCGCCCGCCCCGCGACGGCGCTTGCCGACGATGCGACGCCCGTCACCGTTACCGACCGGACGCCTCCCTCTCAGCCGCCGAGGCGGTGGGTGACCTCGTCGGCCGCCTCTCGTACCCTCGCCCCGAGCCGGGCGAGCGCCGCGTCGGGAAAACGCACGGTGGGGCCCGATATCGAGAGACCGGCGACAGCGCGCCCGGTGGCGTCGAAGATCGGTGCGGCGATGCAGCGCATCCCCTCGTGGCGTTCCTCGTCGTCGAGACTCCAGCCGCGCTCGCGCGTCAGGGCCAGGTCGGCGAACAGCGCTTCGCGGGTGTCGAGGGTACGGGCGGTGAAGCGTGGCAGGCCGCGCCGCCGGATCAGCGACTCGAGCTCCTCGCGCGAGCGCTCGGCGAGCAGCGCCTTGCCGATGCCCGAGGCGTGCACGTGACCGCGGGCACCGGCCTCGAAGAACGCGCGCACCGGGTGGCGCGCCTCGACCTGGGCGATGAAGACCACGTCGCCGCCGTCGGCGACGGCGAGGTTGGCCGTTTCCTGCGTGCTCTGCATGAGCGTGCGCATCGGTGCGCGAGCGAGCTCCAGCAGGCCGGTGCGGACGAGGTAGCCGTTCCCGACCCGAAACGCTTCGATACCGACGCCCCACTCCTGCGTGCTCTCGTCGAACTCGGCGAAGCCGTGACGCTGCAGCGTGATCAGCACGCGGTAGGCGGACGGCGGCGTCAGGCCCGTCTCCAGCGCGATGTTGGTCAGCGTCGCCCGTTCCTCGTCGGCGAGGCGGCGCAGCAGCGCGAGCCCGCGATCGAGCGCCTTTATCGGCGCCGGCGCGTCCGCGCTCGCGGCCGAGCGCGGACGGCCGCGCGGGCGGCGGGTGGCCGGGGCGTCGCTCACGACAGTGCTCGGCCGTCGTCTCGGCGAGCCGACACCGCCCACCCTCGAGACGAGGCGGCCGGCCCTCGGGACGATGCGGTCGACCCTCGAGACGGGGTGGCGGACCGTCGAGACGAGGCGGCGGACCCTCGAGACGGGGCGGCGACGCGCAGCGACGCGCCGCCACATTTTTCGGTTCCGATATCGCGCCGGTCGGACAAAAATAAAATCTCTCTCATATCAACACTCTATCGTTTTACAGAAAAAACAAAAATCGTTTACGAAAAAATAGAAAAAATTCGATCGACGGTGCATCATCTCTCCCGTATCCCGTGTGCGGAGCGCCTCCCCATGTCCGATCTTTCCGATCAAAATCCCCTCTTCATTCCCGGCCCGACGAACATCCCCCAGCGGCTGCTGAACGCGATGCACGTGCAGACGCGTGATCATCGGGCGCCGGATTTCGTCGATCTCTTCACCCCGGTGCTCGAGGACACGAAACAGGTGTTCGGAACCGCGGCGGGGACGGTCATCATGTTCCCCGCCAGCGGCACCGGCGGCTGGGAGGCGGCGGTCACGAACACGCTCTCCCCAGGCGATGCGGTATTGGTCGCCCGCTACGGGATGTTCTCGGACCGCTGGATCGATCTCTGCGAGCGGCACGGGCTCGACGTGCGCGTGATCGATTGCGAGTGGGGCACGGGCGCCCCGGCCGAGCGCTTCGCCGAGGCGCTCGAGGCGGATACCGGACACGAGATCCGAGCCGTTCTCGTCACCCACAACGAGACCGCGACCGGTGTCGTCAGCGATATCGCGAGCGTGCGCCGGGCGATGGACGCGAGCGACCACCCGGCGATGCTCTTCGTCGACTGCGTCAGCTCGCTCGCCTCGATGCCTTTCCACATGGACGACTGGGGCGTGGACGTCGCCGTCGCCGGCTCGCAGAAGGGGTTCATGCTGCACACCGGGCTCGCCATTCTGGCCGTCAGCGAGAAGGCGCTCGCCGCCGCGCGCGAGGCGACGCTGCCGCGCACGTTCTTCGCCTTCGAGGACATGCTGAAGGCGAACGCCTCCGGGGGCTTTCCCTACACACCGGCGCTACCGCTCATCCTCGGCATGAGCGAGAGCCTGCGGATGCTCTTCGAGGAAGGGCTCGAGAACGTCCATGCCCGCCACCACCGACTCGCCGAAGGGGTGCGTCGGGCCGTCGGCGCCTGGGGGCTCGAGCTCGTCGCCCGCGAACCCTCGTTGCACTCGGACACCGTCAGCGCCATTCTCGTGCCCGAGGGTTTCGACAGCAACGCACTGACCGCGCACGCGTTCGAGTCCTACGCGGTATCGTTCGGTATCGGGCTCGGGCGATTGAACGGTCGCGCCTTCCGCATCGGCCATCTCGGCGCGCTGACCGATGTCATGGTGCTCTCGGGCATCGCGGCGATCGAGATGGCGATGGCCGACCTCGACTATCCGATCGAGCTCGGCTCCGGCGTCGCCGCCGCCCAGGACCACTACCGCACGACGCGCCGCGAGGCCCTCGATCGGGCCGCGTAGGGCAGAGCGTGCGGAGCGAGCCATGAAGGCCGCGCGCAGTGCCCGACCGTAGGAACGAGGTCGGCCCGTAGCGCCCCCGAAGACGGAGACGGGACACGTACGGACAGATGTCGATCTGGATCAGATACCGAGGAGAGACGAGCCACCGATGAACGCGACGACCGCCACCGCGACGACGAGCGCGCGCATTCCGACCTTCGAGGACGTTCGCGCCGCCCACCGGCGGATCGAGCCGTACATCCACCGTACCCCGGTGCTGACCTCCTCGTACATGAACGACCTCGTCGGTGCCGAGCTCTTCTTCAAGTGCGAGAACTTCCAGAAGGCCGGTGCCTTCAAGGTGCGCGGCGCCTGCAACGCCGTCTTCGGGCTCGACGAGAGCACGGCGGCCAAGGGGGTGGCGACGCACTCCTCCGGCAACCACGCGCTCTCGCTCTCCTACGCGGCGGGACGCCGCGGCATCCCGGTCACCGTCGTCATGCCGCGCACCGCCCCGGAGGCGAAGAAGGCGGCGGTGCGCGGCTACGGGGGCACCATCGTCGAGTGCGAGCCGTCCACCTCGTCGCGAGAGGCGACCTTCGCGGAGGTCGTCGCCGAGAGCGGCGCCGACTTCGTCCACCCCTACAACGACCCGCGGGTCATCGCCGGTCAGGGCACCTGCTCGCTCGAGCTGACCGAGCAGATCGACGGGCTCGACTCCGTGGTCGCCCCGATCGGCGGCGGGGGCATGATCTCCGGCACCTGCCTGACGCTCTCCAACCTCCATCCGGAGATCGAGATCATCGCCGCCGAGCCGGAACAGGCGGACGACGCCGCCCGCTCCTTCCGCGCCGGTCACATCATCGCCGACGACGCACCCCAGACCGTCGCCGACGGCCTGAAGGTACCGCTCAAGGAGCTGACCTGGCACTTCGTGTCGAACCACGTCACCGACATCCTGACCGCCTCCGAGCAGGAGATCATCGACGCGATGCGGCTCACCTGGCAGCGCATGAAGATCGTCATCGAGCCGAGCTGCGCCGTACCGCTCGCGATCCTGATCAAGAACCGCGAGCGCTTCGCCGGGCGACGCATCGGCGTGGTCATCACCGGCGGCAACGTCGATCTCGGGAAGCTACCGTGGTGACGCGACGGCCGGACCCCATTTTCCTCTCACCTTCCACCGTGGAGATCCGCTCATGAACGCAGTCTTGAAACCGACCGACCCGAACGACTTCGAGGTCGGCTACGACATCCCCGCCGCCATCGGCATGGACGAGGCCGACGTGCAGACACCCTGCCTGCTCGTCGAGCTCGACGCCTTCGAGCGCAACGTCGAGACGATGCGCAAGCTCTGCGCGGACATGGGGGTGCGCCACCGCGTGCACGGCAAGATGCACAAGTCCGCCGATGTCGCCCTCTACCAGATCGAGCACGGTGACGCGGTGGGCGTCTGCTGCCAGAAGGTCTCCGAAGCGGAGGCCTTCGCCCGTGCCGGCGTCAAGGACGTGCTGGTCTCCAACCAGGTGCGCGACCCGGCCAAGATCGATCGTCTCGCCCGCCTGCCGAGGCTCGCCCGCACCATCGTCTGCATCGACGACATCGACAACGTCGCCGAGCTCTCGGAGGCCGCGCAGCGGCACGGCACGACGATCGAGGTGCTGGTCGAGATCGACTGCGGGGCGGGACGCTGCGGGGTGCAGTCCGGTCAGCCGGTGGTCGACCTGGCCAAGGCGATCGACGCTGCCGAGGGGCTGAAGTTCGCCGGTATCCAGGCCTATCAGGGTGCGGCGCAGCACATGGAGAGCTACGAGCAGCGCAAGGAGAAGATCCAGGCGGCGATCGACATGGTCAGGGAGTCGGTCGAGATGCTGGAGGCCGAAGGACTCGAGTGCGACATCGTCGGCGGCGGTGGCACCGGCACCTACTACTTCGAGGGCAACTCGAGCGTCTACAACGAGCTCCAGTGCGGCTCCTACGCGTTCATGGACGCCGACTACCAGCGCGTCAAGGACGAGAGCGGCAACTACATCTCCGAGTTCGAGAACGCGCTGTTCCTCTACACCTCGATCATGAGTCACGCCAAAGCCGACAAGGCGATCTGCGACGCGGGTCTGAAGGCGCAGTCGGTCGACAGCGGCCTCCCCGTCGTCTTCGGCCGCGACGATGTCGAGTACATCAAGTGCTCCGACGAACACGGCGTCATCAGCGACCCGGACGGCGCGTTGAAGGTCAACGACAAGCTCAAGCTCGTCCCCGGTCACTGCGACCCGACCTGCAACGTGCACGACTGGTACGTCGGCATCAGGAACGGCAAGGTCGAGAAGGTCTGGCCGGTCACGGCGCGCGGCCTGGCCTACTAGCGACGTTCACGAACTCGACACTCGGAGACCACCTTGTCACAGAGCCAACAGCAGAACGCACCGAAGGGCCCTTCCGATGTCGGCATCCGTATCGTCTCGGAGGCATTGGCCGAGGAGCTCGTCACCCGCGATCTCGCCTTCGAGGCGGTCGAGGCGGTGTTCGCCGCGATGGCGCGCGAGGAGGCGCGGAACTTCCCGGTCGTGCGCGAGCAGCTCGGTCACGCGGACGCCGTCTACGGGTTCAAGTCGGGGTTCGACCGCTCCGGGCTCGTGCTGGGGCTGAAGGCCGGGGGTTACTGGCCCGGGAACGCGGACAAGGGGCTGACTAATCACCAGTCGACGGTCTGCCTGTTCGATCCGGATACCGGCAGGCTGGCCGCGCTGGTCGCGGGCAACTATCTCACCGCGGTGCGCACGGCGGCCTCGAGCGCCGTCTCGATCGCGCACCTCGCGAGGAAGGACGCGAAGACGCTCGGCATGGTCGGCGCCGGTCACCAATCGAGCTTCCAGCTACGCGCCGCCGTCGAGCGGCGTTCGTTCGAGCGCGTCGTCGCCTGGAACCCCCACCCGGACATGCTGCCGAGGCTCCGGAGCGTGGCCGAGGAGCTCGGTCTCGCCTTCGAGGCGGTCAGCGCCGAGGCGCTCGGTGGCGAGGCCGACGTGATCATCACGATCACCTCCGCGTTCGAGCCGCTGCTGCAGAAGGATTGGATCAGACCCGGCACGCACATCGCCTGCATGGGCACCGACACCGTCGGCAAGCAGGAGGTCGATGCCGCCCTCCTCGGCGCGGCGACGGTCTTCACCGACGAGGTCGCGCAGAGCGTCTCGCTCGGGGAGGCACAGCACGCCGTCGCCGACGGCTCGCTCGCCGAAGGCGACATCACGCCGATCGGGCGGGTCATCGACGCTCAGCACCCGGGACGGGCCTCCGACGATGAGATCACGCTGTTCGACGGTACCGGGGTCGGACTTCAGGATCTCGCCGTCGCCGCCCTCGCCGCGAGGCTTTGCGAGGAGCACGGGCGGGGGGAGAGCATCGCGTTCTGAGCGCGCACCGCGCCGCGGGTCCTTGACCCCTGACCCGTCGACGACCACCGGCTCGACTCTCGTCGGCTCGCCCGAGGCAACACGGGGCCGCGCGCGCGGAGGGGTCGGTAGCCCCCGCGTCCGAGATAGGCGAAATCTTCTTGCAGCGCAGCAGCCCGCGTGTACCGCTCCCCCTCGTCTTCCTCGTTCGTGCAAGACGTGAACGCCCGCACGCGAGTTGCGGTTACCATCCGCATCACTCCAGCGAGCAACGAGCGCCCCCATGGCCACCAACCCCGCCGTCCCCCTCGATCCGCTCGTCGCCCCCGATGCCGACAACGACACCGACGAGCTCGAGACGCGCGAGTGGCTCGACGCGCTCGACGCGGTCATCGAGCACGAGGGGCCCGAGCGCGCGCACTACCTCCTCGAGCGCCTGATCGACAAGGCGCGCCGCTCCGGGGCGAACCTCCCCTACGACTCGACCACGGCCTACGTCAACACCATCCCTCCGCACCTCGAGGCGAAGAGTCCGGGGGACCACGAGCTCGAGCACCGCGTGCGCTCGATGATCCGCTGGAACGCCGCCGTCATGGTGCTTCGCGCCCAGCGCGA
>ENA-ORXM01005108-ORXM01005108.1-marine-metagenome-genome-assembly--contig:-NODE-5108-length-10743-cov-3.813332_pt1 | contig 10743 bp, 8 predicted proteins | sample MGYA00237867_ERZ511480 | MGnify/ENA primary metagenome ERZ511480 (study PRJEB26309, sample SAMN06266103) | marine metagenome | isolation source: Algal blade | place: United Kingdom:Sidmouth, United... | reverse complement strand
CCTTATTTGCCGCTCGAAATTCTTTTGATTTCTTTTGCCACAGCGCGGTCAACGATTTGTTTCAGGTTCGCATCGAGCCACTCTTGAAGCATCGGCTTGAGGGCGTCCTGAACGAGATCACCAATGCGCGGACCGCTCTCTTGGAAAACCGCTTTTTCTTCAACGACTTTGCCAAGTGACGCAAATGCGCTTGAAGTGTCATCGACTGTATCACGCGATGAAATGGCCTCGCGGCCTGTTGTGGCGCTCATGTCGCTCTCCTGTTTTTCATTAATATCTTTAGTATCCGATTCGATAGGCTCTGGCGAGACAACTTGCCCGTCAGCCGTGTCTATCTCATCAAGTTCAATCAGCTCGAGATCAATATTTTCGTTATCATCGAGCAAGGCTTCAAGGTCTTCATCCGTATCAAACATCTCGTCAATATTATCGGAGTCCGTATTGCTTAAACCCGCCGCGCCGACGGCTGCAATGCCTGCGCCCGCAGCTGTAGCAAGAGCCGCAAGTCCGGCAGCGCCTGCATCTTCGACCGCGACAGGCTCAATCGCGTCCTGCATAGAATCTGCGGACAAATCGCCATCTCGGATTGTTTGCGCCCGCGCTTCTGCGTCCTGCGCATCGGCATTTAAATCTGCGATGATAGAGGACAAATCATCCGTGTCCGTAAGCTCATCCGATGTCGCCGTCAGACCGGCAAGATCATCGTCTTGGTCTTCGATAAGAGCGTCAACCAGATCATCAGACTCAAGAACATAATCCTCATCATTTTCGCCGGTTAAATCCGCCATCAATGATTTAACTAAGTCAATATCATCGTCTTCAGATACGGCGGAGCCCGCAAGGCTGTCGCTTTCCATATCCGATAAATCGTCGAACCCTAACTCGTCCAAAATGTCATCGCCGCTATCATCTGCAAGCAAATCAGCAGCGGGATCAATTACAGTTTCTGCGTCAGGAACCGCGTCAAGCACATCTGCCTCGATCTCCGCGACAGGCTCTGCATCGGACACAAGTTCATCCAGAAGCGAGTCTAAATCATCATCTACCTGAGCAGGCTCAGCTATATCCGGCGTGTCAGTGAGGTCAATCTGATCCAGGCCGAGTTCTGTAACAGAGGCATCTGCAGTCAGGTCCGCGTCCATATCCATATCAGCCAGAAGCGAGTCGACATCCAGATCATCTGAACTGATATCAATATCGCCGCCTGCAATATCCGTAAGCTCAAGCACGTCCTCAGAAGCGCCGGACACAGGGGCTAATGCGGCGGCATCTATTGCGGTGATATCGGTAGCCTTTGACAAGTCCATGGCCTCATCACCCATGGCGAGATCATCGGTCAGGTCAAATTCGACCATGTCCAGCATATCTTGCGTTGAGCCCTCATCGATCTCATCATTAAAATTTGTAAGATCAAAAGGCTCCGGGTCTATTGCCGGTATTTTACCCGATAGAGCTGCGGCGGCGGGCGCAATAGCCTTTACGCCGTCCGTTACATCCAAAGCTGAGGCCTCCGCTAAGCCGCCAGCCTGCGCGGGAGCATCTTCGGCGATAATCTTGCGAATGGACGCAAGTATATCTTCCATGGACGGTTCGCGTTCGCTCATATTTCCCGGTGTCTGCTCTGACATCGTGCCTCATTCCCCCTGTGCCCGCGATTACTCTCGAGTCACAATTAATACTAAATTAAGAATTAAGGGAACGCTTGAGGATTGTCCAGCACTTGAACGAATCAATTCACAGGCGAATCAGGAATTACGGTGTTTTGTCTTTTTTACGCAGAAATTCAGGCATAGACGGCTTTGGAAGATCGATATTCTCTATTATCTCCGGAATCTCGTCGATGGCATCTGTCAGGGGTCGAAGCGGTTTGTAGGCTGAAACCTCCTCAAAATTTACTTTTGGATCGTAAAATTCAACAGGAAGCGACAAAGACAGCGCATCAAATCCGCCCATCAAATTAAGCAATTGAAACTCGACAACGACTAAATTTCGCTCTGCTTCGGCAACAGACAGGCGTGCATTGAGCACTTCTTGCTCTGCATTTAGGAGGTCAAGCGCGTCCCGCGTGCCGACCTCAAGTTCGATCTGAACGCCTTCAAACGCCACATCGGCGGCGGCAACCTGACGCCGCGCTGCATCTAGTGAGCGCTCGGCGGCAACTTTTTGCGCCCATAAGGTTGTCACGCGTTCGCGCAAAGCGTCTTCAATGTTTCGAACTTCAAATTTTGCGCGGGTTTCTGACGCTCTCGCCTGGCGAATACTCGAGTCCGCTCTGCCACCCGTAAATATCGGCACAGTCAAGTTAAGGCTGACCCCTATCGCATCTTGGCCAATGAGGTTTGAACTTTGATCCGTAGACTTTTGATAGAAGGTCTGTGCTGATATGGTAGGTTTTCGTGTCGACTCCGCAACATCAATTCCAAACCGCGCAGCGTCTTGGTTATAGCGCGCAGCCTCGACTTGCGGATTGTAAATGAGTGCCGTGCGCTGAGCTTGATCAAGCGACTCCGGCAGGACGAATTTCGGAATGGGCTCTAGCTGCTCCGGCGGATGACCTGTTGCGCGGATATAGGCCGCGCGGCTGGCTTGGAGCTGAGCATCCGCCCGCGCAAGACCAATTTCAGCGCTGGCCATTCGCGAGTCGGCCTGCGCGATATCTGTACGCGTCCCCACGCCAACATCGAAACGATCGCGAGCAGCATCGCCCTGACGTCCAATTACCCGCACATTGTTGCGCCGAATAGCGGCAATTTTTTCATCCCGTATAACATCAGCATAGGCCGTCGCGGCCTGTAACAATATGCTTTGCTCTACATTCCGCAAACCTTCGCGGGCTGATAGAATGCCATATTTCGCTTGCCCCTTAAGGCTGCGCACGCGCCCGCCTTGATAGAGGGGCTTTTGCCCCGAAATGGAGAAACTGCGCGGCACAAAAGCGTCTTCTGATTTAATAATGCTCTCAGGAGAGAAGAAACTCGCGGGAGATAAGCTTTGAATGACCGATGACGTAGCCCCGACGCTGGCCGAGGCACTGGCTTGGAAGCGACCCTGAGCCTGGGCCTGCACATAACTCTCATCCGTCTCGCGCACGCGCGCACGCTCGGATTTAAGCTGGGGGTGCTGATTATAGGCAGATGCGAGAGCTTCTTGGAGCGTTTCTGCAAAAGCAGGACTACTAAACAGCATTGCCGCAGATAGTAGTCCTACATATTTCAGCAAAGGAGACATGACTCAGAACACAAATTTCGGTGCCGCTTCAAAGCCGGGAAGCAAGGGAATATTCGCATCAAATGCGATACGGTCGCCTACCGCATTGCCAGCCTTGGTATAAATGCGGGCCTGCCCGACAGGGCCATTGGGCTGAACGACAACCAAGCGTCCCCCGTCGGCTAATTGATCCAGCCATGTTTTCGGAACGCAATCGACCGCGCCACCGACAAAAATCACATTGAACGGTCCGTGCTCCTGCGCGCCCGACTTCAGATCACCTTGCACAATGGCAGCGTTGAGCACATCATAATTCATCAAGAGTTCTGTCGCGCGATCTGCCAGTTCTTCGCTTTGCTCCACACCGACAACTGTATCAGCCAGATGAGACAGCACCGCGGCAGCATATCCACGCCCGGCAGCAATATTTAGAACAACGTCCGTTTTTTGTATATCGGCGAGCTGAACCAGCTTGGCAAAATCACGCGGACGCATCATGACGCGGCCTTCATCCGTCACAACATTTGTGTCACTATAGGCCACAGATTGTTTAGAGGCTGGTACGAAAGCTTCGCGCGGGACACGGCGCAGCGCATTGTGGATATCTGAGTCAGTCACATCGTTGGTGCGAACTTGGCTATCTATCATATGTTCGCGTGCAGCGGCGTAATCGAACATGTTTGGAACTCCGGTATTCGCGCATCGCGCAGTTTCGGGCCATACCCGGCCCCGTTTCTGCCGTTCTATAGCGGCGCATGCGCCGCTCTTCAAACGATTTAGCCTGTTGTATGGACATTATTCAGTAGCGCGCCGGCGCATTTGTCAAAACTATATAACCTGTAAAGTTTGAAAAAAACCATTGTCGCCCCGCGCGCCCTGCCTTATACCGCCTCACTTAATGAGGCACCATGGCGGAGTGGCCACGCACCGGATTGCAAATCCGATTACCCCGGTTCGATTCCGGGTGGTGCCTCCAATTTTGAACATCAATTTCCACCTTTACCGACATTACTGAACATTAATTACGACACTTGTCTTTTTGTGATTGACTGTACGACAAATGTCGTTTACCGACGTCATATGAAAAAGATGAAAAAACCGTCCGCCGCCGAATCCGCCATATTAAATGTGCTATGGTCCGAACAGCCTTGCAGTGTGAAAGAGATACACAATATCCTGAGCGCAACTAAGGATGTCGGTTACACCACGACCTTAAAACAGGTTCAGCGCCTGCACAATAAAGGCATGGTCACGCGCAAGCCGGGTGAGGGCAAATCATTCCTCTATAGCGCGGCTGTCAAAGAAGACGCGACCAAATCGGATCTATTTAATCAATTCGTTCAATCGGCCTTTAGTAATTCCGTATCCGACCTCGTTCTGCATGCGCTCGGGAATGAGAAAACATCCGACGCCGAGATCGAGAAAATCAAAGCCTTTATCGCCAAATTGGATGACACCAAGACCTAAGTGGGAGAGCCTTATGTCACTATATACAAATGAAATTCTAAACAGCCTCGGCTGGGCCCTATTACACAGTTTGTGGCAAGGCGGCGTCGCCTGTGCCTTGGTGATGATTTTGCGTAGCGTCTGGCGTAGCGACAATCCTTCCGCGCGCTACATTATGCAATGCGGGATTCTTTTGACCAGTTTTTTGGCTTTTATCGCGACATTCTGGATCTATCTCCAAAAACCCGTCGTTAAAGCGGCCGAAACGTTATCCGGCACAACCTCAGCTCCGGTAGAGAATTTAATGATAAATTCAGCTCCCGGCGGATTTGTCGAAAACATACAACAGATATCCAATTCTCAGATCAGCACTGAGTTTCTGTTGCCTGGTATCGGCCTACTATGGTGTGTTGGGTTTATATTTATGTCGCTGCGCTATGCGGGCGGACTTTATGTCATTCACACGCTTCGAAGCAAGGGTTTGACGCCCCCGCCTCAGCAGTGGCGCAACTCATTTGCGCAACTTGTTACCGGACTAAGCATTTCGCGCGATGTGAAACTCTTCATATCAGATCGCGTCAAAGGCCCGATAACTTTAGGAATCATTAAACCCATTGTATTGGTTCCTGTCGGCTTTTTGACCGCCCTGCCCCAAGATCAGATCGAAGCGATATTGCTGCATGAACTCGCCCATATTCGCCGTTATGATTTTGCGTTCAATCTTGTTCAGAACGCTATTAAAGCTGTGTTCTTTTACCACCCCGCCATTCACTACATTTCGCGCTGTATTGATACGGACCGCGAGCAAGCCTGTGATGATTTGGCGGTGGCCAAATCTAGCGGGCCGAATGCCCTTATCAGAGCTTTGGCCGCCATGCCTTCCGCGCTTCAAAATCCGAAACTCGCCCTCGCCGCAACAGGGCCGCGCCATACCCCAATACTTGATCGCATGACGCGGTTGGTCGATCCCAAACTTAAAAAGAATACTCCCGGCGCAGTAGGCGTCGTGGCAATGGCAATGGTGCTGTCCGGCGCAGCTTATTTTAGCGCAGCGTCGCAAGCCAGCGCTACGCCCACACCGCAAGATGTTGATGTCTCGGACACACGCTTGGCCGGTGATGTGCCGCAGCCACCCTTGCCCGCTCGCCCGGATCATATGTCAGGCGCAATGCCGATCTTGCCCGCCGCGCCCGTTTTTCCCGAATGTAATGATAATGAGATTGACCATGCCACTTTCGGACAGCGCCAAGGCGAAATCAGCAGCACTTGGGCAAATTTCCGATTGGATATGGCGAGATTCTACAATGATTTTGGCCAATTCGCAGCTCAAAATCCAACATGGGATGGACAGATCGAAAGCCTTCGCAGTCAGGCTGAGTATCTTGAAGACAAGGCGAGCGATGATTTTGAGCATTGCCTAGAGTCGACAACCGAAGGCTATCAGGATTATCTTGAAGATCAGCAAGACCGTAGAGACAATGCGCGGGAGAGATATGAAGACGCCGCAGAAGCCCGCTTCGAAGCGGCGCAAGAGAGAAGTTCACAGGCGCGCTCTGAAGCTAAAGCCGCGCGTAAACGAAGCGCAGAGGCGCGGCGCGCGGCTGAGCAGGGACGCCGTCAGGCAGAGACCATTCGGGCAAATGCCGAAATGCAAGCCAATCAAACGCGGACAAAATATGACACTCTTCGGGCAGATTTAACGCGCCAAGTCAAATCAGATGGCTATTGGGACAACAGTCGAAAAAAACAGATAATTAAACAGGATCGCGGCATGTGGTTGGTAAACGGCAACACTCTGACCCCGAACGCTGCTAAACCTTATCAAAGCATATTGGCGACAGTCGATATTGAAATGGACAAATTTGCCTTCGCAGAAATTAAAGAAAGCGGGCTGCATATATCGACTAAATCGCGCAAAGGTGGAAACAATCAGACGCGCAACATTACGATAGGCGCGTTCGATCATTCAGATTACGAGGCAACACGAACGACAATAACGTCGCCAGAGCCGCCTGCAGCGCCCTCACCTAATCATTTTGAAACGCACGGCTCCCACTCCCACGGCCCGATGCCATATTACACAACATCAAATGGCGAAAAAATTACACCTCAATTTTTCGCCCCTCTTTCGAGGATGCAAGTCGTTGCCGGGCACGGCGAATACATTGCCGCCAATGATAAGCGCCACAGCGGCGTCGATTACAAAGCTGCGCCCGGGACGCCCGTTATGGCCAGCTTGGACGGCACCGTCACCTACGCGCAAAAGTCCGGAGACTGGGGCATGCTGCTGAAAATTGAACATGCCGGCGGCATACAAACCAAATATGCCAGCCTCGGCTCCTTTGCTGTGCAGCCCGGCGATTCCGTTAAAGCCGGGCAAATTATCGGAACCGTCGGCGAGATCGATGATGATTGGGGCGCGCATCTCCATTTCGAAATCCGTCACAGAGGTCATACTTACGACCCCGTCTATGTCCTGTCGCAAACACAATAAATAATTTTCTAAACTAGAGTTCTACCATGACTAAAATTTACAAACCGCTTTTCGCGGTCGCGTCATCGCTCACCCTGATGGCAGCTGCCCTGCCCGCTTTGGCGCAGGACGCGAACCAAACAGTTTTTGACCAAGACTATTTTGAGCAATATGCGCCGCGCACCGCGCTCGATATGATCTTTCAGGTTCCCGGCTTCTCGTTGGAAGGCGCTGATGATCGGCGCGGACTTGGCCAAGGCGGGGCGAATGTTCTGATTAACGGTGAACGTCTTACGGCTAAAACCGATGTGGGAAGTCAGCTCGGGCGTATTCCGTCCGCGAATGTTGTGCGGATAGAAATCAAAGACGGCGCATCCCTCAATATACCCGGCCTGTCGGGTCAAGTCGCCAATATTATTACGGAAAAAGGAAAAGGCATCTCCGGCACATGGAGTTGGGAGAGCAAAGCGCGCGAACGGCAAGAACCGGATTTCAGTCATATTCATTTTACGGTTTCCGGCGAAACGGAAAACCTGTCTTATACAGCGGAACTGAGAAGCGAGAGTTTTAAACAATCGGCTTACGGACAGGAAAATCTTGTGGCTGCAAACGGTACATTATTCGAAACTCGCGATGAATTAGGGTTCGATGTCGGACAGACTCCGGGCGTGTCGCTGGACCTTGTTTGGAAACCCAAAGCAGATCACATAGGTAACCTTAATCTGGAATATAATCACGCAAATTATATGGGCGGAGAGAGATCACAGCGCATAGCTGTAACGGCGCGCGGCAATAATGTCGCCACTGTCAGCCGGTTTGCCGAAGATGAATGGAATGCCAAAATCGGGGCAGATTACGAATTTCCAATCTGGGGCGGAAAACTAAAGACCACCGCCTATAACCGCGTTGAAAAATCACCTACAAAGTCGCAATTCGAAGTCTTTGACGCGCCGGATAATGTTGTAAATGGGTCAATTTTCACGCGCTCAGCTGATGAGAGCGAGTCTATCCTTCGCACGGAATATTCTTGGATCCCCAAGGAGGGTCGCGACTGGCAAATCAGCTTGGAGGGCGCGGTCAACACACTGGATATCGAAGCAGATTTGCAGGTCTTGGATAATGGCCTATATCGCGATGAGCCGTTGGACGGCGCGAGTTCCAAGGTCGAGGAAGTACGAACTGAAGCCACGGTTACACATGGATGGAAAATTAATGAGCAATGGAATCTCCAAGCGTCGCTTGGCGCTGAATATTCCGAAATATCGCAAAGCAATGGCGGGTTAACCCGCGACTTCTTCCGTCCCAAGGGTTTCATCTCAACGACTTATAAGCCTAATGATAATCTATCCATACGGGCGAATATTGAGCGCGAGGTCGGGCAGCTCAGTTTCTTTGACTTTATCTCTTCGGTTGATGTCAGTGATGGTTTGGACACGACCGGCAATGTAGATCTCGTCCCCGCGCAAAGCTGGAACGGAGAGCTGGAATTTGATCGCAATTTTGGTGAAGGCAGCTCTTATCAGGTTCGCTTTTACGGTGAACTTATAACCGATCTGGTTGATCGCATACCAATTGGCGCAAATGGTGACGCAGTCGGAAATATTGACGAAGCTATGCGCTACGGCATCGACAATACCCTCACCCTTAAAGGCGACAAATGGGGCTACAAGGGCACAGAATTAACCCTACGGGCTAATATCCGCGACTCCAAAGTTGATGACCCGCTGACCGGCGAAACGCGGCGCCTCAATGGTGATCAGATCTATAGCTACACTGCGGAGTTTCGTCACGATATTGAAAACACGGATTACGCTTACGGCTTTGGAGTTTATCGCGGTTCAAATGCGGCCCGGTTTCGTCTTAATAATATTCTCGACATCCAATTTGACGGACCAGACAGCAATATCTTCTTCGAAGACAAAGACATTCTGGGTATGAAACTCACCGTAACGGCGTTCAATTTGCTCGAATTTAATCAAGATTGGCGGCGCGATATCTTCACAGATCGGCGCGATATTGGCCAACTCGACTTCACCGAGTTCAGACAGCGCGAATTCGGGCGCACCGTCGCCATAGAGTTGAGCGGAACCTATTAAGCCTCGATCACCCGTTTCGAGACTTAAGCTTCGGAGGGCTTAACGCCGGCCTTCCGAAGCTCCAAATTAATGTTACTCTGAAATTTCGAAGGTGGCTGTCACAGTTTCAGAAATAGTGATGAGTTGCGGGTCAATCTCGAGACGCACCTCTTCACTAACAACTTTTATCCGGCTGCCCGTAACGATAACCTCGTCACTATCATCTCCGAAATCGGAAAAGTGACTATCGCCCCGAAAAGAGAGCTTCTTTAGTGCTCCGAGATTTACTCCGGATTGATCCGCAATATCAGAGGCAATAGAGCGAATTTTTCCTGCGGCTGCAGATTTCGCATTTTGACGCGCTTTTTGCACATCAACTATGATAAATTCATCCAAATCAGCAGACGCAGCTTGATTCAATGTCGCATATGAAAGGACAATCCCTGAAGCCTCAGGCGGCATAACTGTCACTTGAATATACATGGACGCGTAAAAATCTGTTTCTGGACACAGATCATACGCCTCATTAATATCATCCATATCCGCATATTCGCCCATCTTACCTAGCAAAGACCGTGCACATTCAGCAGTCGCTATGGGACGTATGCCGACACTTTTTGCTTCAAATTTTATGGACTCAATTCCATCATGATTTTCTAAATCTTCACGTAGATTTTTATGTTTTTGTACGGTTTGCCTTAAAACATCATCTCGCGTTGATGCGCGCTCGCCTAGCTCAATGCTGACAACTGCGGCGTCAGGTTGGACCTCAAACTCGACTCTGGCGCTCACAGTTAGAACATTAGGATCGGATTTTTCACATCCGACAGTCCCAAACATTAATATAGAGACGATTGCAGTCAGGCAAAAAAGTCTAAGCATGTGAGACGCCGGCCTTCCGGAGCTCTTTACCCATCTGCCCCGTCAGAAAACAGAACAGCATTTTAAAGTCACTAAACAGCGACCAGAGCGGATAGGTAAATGTGGCGGGCTTGTTCTTCTCAATCAGGCCGTGAGACATCCACGCAAAGAAATACCCACTGACAAACATTAGCGGCAAAAAGATATAATTCCCGCTGACCAGTGCCCAAATGGCAATCGAAATGCCGAGTAATGTGCCTATATAATGCCATCCGCGCGTTGCGGGCCGGCTATGTTCACGCAAATAATAAGGCCAAAACTCGGAATATGTGGTGATTTCACGCATGATTTCTATCTCCATTGGCCACAAACTACATAAAATTTTAATATAATAGCAAGCTTTAACGCCTTCTTAACCATACTCCTTCATACAGCTTAAGTCTTCATTGAAGACACCCCACCATTCACCTAATACCTTCGGGAGCTTCGGCTCCCTTTTTTTTGCCCGAATTGCAGGCTTAAAATAAACTGCACTTCGTTTCATTTTCCTAAAAAAATAGGTTGTCGAATAGCGCGAAACATTGTTATGAGGCGCGCCTACTGAAATGGTCTATTCCGCAATAGCTCAGTTGGTAGAGCAGCTGACTGTTAATCAGCTTGTCGCAGGTTCGAGTCCTGCTT
>ENA-ORXM01005107-ORXM01005107.1-marine-metagenome-genome-assembly--contig:-NODE-5107-length-10747-cov-3.353608_pt1 | contig 10747 bp, 4 predicted proteins | sample MGYA00237867_ERZ511480 | MGnify/ENA primary metagenome ERZ511480 (study PRJEB26309, sample SAMN06266103) | marine metagenome | isolation source: Algal blade | place: United Kingdom:Sidmouth, United... | reverse complement strand
TCAGAAAACAAAAATCAACTGTTAAAAAAATCTAATTTTTTACAACTCAAAGATTCATTAGGAGTATATTTGATGCAAATTAATGATGTTTTAGTCAGAAATGATACGGCACCGTTAGAATATGTTAAGCCTACTATAGATCAAATAGTGATTAATAAACGCAAGCTTGAATTTATTAGAGAATTAGAAAAAGATATTACAAAAGATGCCATTAAAAATAAACAATTTGAAATATACGATTAACTTGAAAAACATAAACTTAATATGTTTAATGCTGGTAGCTGTAAACCTTTTATCTGCTCAAGAAATTATTGAAGATAAAGTAAAAGAAGTTACAAAAAAAATAGATTCTATAGACACATCACAAGCAAGAAAAGTAGATGGAGTAGCAGCTGTAGTTGGCGATTTTATTGTTTTGGAATCGGATATTGAAAAAGAAAAAAACCAAATAAAAGCAAGTGGTGGCTCAATTAAAGGTATTGAAGATTGCCAATTGTTTGGCTTAATGCTTGAAAGAAAACTATATGCGCATCACGCCATTCAAGATAGTGTTCCCGTTTCTGATGCGGAAGTAAGAAAGAATGTAGATTATCAAATCCAACAGTTTCTTCAACAAACAAACGGTTCTATGGATCGTCTTTTAGAATTTTATAATAAAGATGATGAGCAAAGTTTTAGAGATGAAATGTTTGAAATTAATAAGTCAAACTTATTATCTCAAAGAATGCAGTCTAAGATTGTTGAAGAAATTGAAATCACGCCGGAAGAAGTAAGAGCGTTTTTTAATAAAATCCCAGAAAACGAACGTCCAACTTTTGGTACAGAACTTAAAGTTGCTCAAATTGTTTCTGAACCTAAAGTTTCAGATGAAGAAAATCAAAAAATTATAGACCGCCTAAAACAATTTAAAGCTGATATTATTGAAAGAGGTGCCAGTTTTCGATCTAAAGCTGTTTTATATTCACAAGACCCAGGTTCTGCCAGTAAAGGTGGGAAATATACCCTAAACAGAAAACAGCCAAAAATGGTTAAGGAATTTAGGCAAGTCGCATTTGCATTGCAAGAAGGCGAAGTGTCTGAACCATTTAAAACAGATTTTGGTTATCATATTATTACTTTGGAAAAAATAAGAGGGCAAGAATATGATGTTGCCCACATTTTACTTACACCATCGGTATCTACCGAAGCAGTTCAAAATGCCAAAGCACGTTTAGAAAATGCTAGAAAGCGTATTGTTTCTGGCGATATAACTTTTGCCGATGCTGCAAAAGAATTAAGTGATGAAGAAGAAACAAGAAATGATGGTGGACAATTAATAAATCCAACCACACAAGATTATAATTTTGAGTTAACAAGAATGGATCCTGAGTTATATGCTCAAATTCAAAATTTAAAAGATGGTGAAGTGAGTTTGGTTTTAAGAGAAGAAGATCGAACTGGTGGACAGAAGTTTAAGTTACTAACGGTTACTGATAGAATTGATGAGCACAAAGCAGATTACGCTCGTGATTACTTAAAAATTAAAGGTTTAGCCTTAGAAGAAAAAAAAATTAGAGCTATTGAAAAATGGCAAGAAGAAAAAATTCTTGATACCTATGTTAAAATAAGTAAAGAACACCGTACTTGTGAATTTTCTAGTAACTGGTTAAAAAAATAATTTATATGTCTGATGTTGCTGCCATTGAAGAGTTTGTAAAAAAGTTTAAATTTTTAAAAACCGAAATAGCGAAAGTTATTATTGGTCAAGATGCCGTTGTTACTCAAATACTAATTTCAATATTTTCCGGTGGGCATTCATTATTAATAGGTGTTCCTGGTTTAGCAAAAACGTTGATGGTAAATACTATTGCTCAAGCTTTAGGGCTTGATTTTAAACGTATCCAATTTACTCCAGATTTAATGCCAAGTGATATTCTAGGAAGTGAAATTTTAGACGAAGACAGGCATTTCAAATTTATAAAAGGCCCTATTTTTGCTAATATTATTTTAGCAGATGAAATTAATAGAACACCACCAAAAACACAAGCCGCTTTATTAGAAGCGATGCAAGAGCGTTCTGTAACAGTGGCTGGCCATAATTACAAATTAGATTTACCATATTTTGTTCTAGCAACCCAAAACCCAATTGAACAAGAAGGAACGTATCCCTTACCAGAAGCGCAGTTGGATCGATTTATGTTTGCTATAAATTTAGATTACCCAACATACGAAGAGGAAGTTCAAGTTGTTAAAGCGACAACAAGCGATAATAAAGTAACAATAAATGCCTTGTTTTCTGCCCAACAGATTGTCGATTTTCAAAATTTAATTCGCCGTATTCCTGTTGCAGATAATGTTATTGAATATGCAGTAACTATGGTTGGTAAAACCAGACCAAACTCTGATACAGCGCCAGAATTAGTAAAAAAATATATTGATTGGGGAGCAGGTCCAAGAGCATCACAGAATTTAATTTTAGCTGCAAAAACACACGCTGCTATCAACGGTAAATTTTCGCCAGATATTGAAAATGTGCAAGCTGTAGCACAAAGCATTCTCCGTCATAGAATTATTAAAAATTACAAAGCAGAAGCAGAAGGTGTTTCCGAAGAACAAATTATTAAGAGTTTGTTTTAAAACCTGAGTTCTAACTAATATTTGTCTTCTTTTTAAGTCTATTTCATTCCATTTCAAAAAATAGATTGATAAATTCTTAATTTTTACTAAATATTTGCTTCAAAAAGCAAATCATATTAAATTATAATAGCACTATAATAATTTAATATTATGCGAAATTGTATTATCTATTTTATTTCAGAACTTTACATTAATTTCGTATTTTGCATTACTATTAAAAACCAAAACTTAAAAAAAAATTTATGGCATTTGACATTGATATGATAAAGGGTGTTTACACCAAAATGGCAAGTCGCGTAGATAAAGCACGTGAAATTGTAGGAAAACCATTAACGTTATCTGAAAAGATTTTATATTCTCATCTTTGGGACGGCACACCTACTGAAGCATTCACAAGAGGTAAAGATTATGTAGACTTTGCACCAGATAGAATTGCTTGTCAAGATGCAACTGCTCAAATGGCATTATTACAGTTTATGCAAGCAGGAAAAGCTAAGGTTGCTGTACCAACAACTGTACATTGCGATCATTTAATTCAAGCTAAAGAGGGTGCTGCAACAGATTTGAAACATGCTAATAATGTAAGTAGTGAAGTTTTTAATTTCTTAGAGTCTGTATCAAATAAATACGGAATCGGTTTCTGGAAACCAGGAGCAGGTATTATTCACCAAGTAGTTTTAGAAAATTATGCATTTCCAGGAGGGATGATGATTGGTACCGATTCGCATACTGTAAATGCAGGAGGACTAGGTATGGTTGCAATCGGTGTTGGTGGTGCTGATGCTGTAGATGTTATGGCAGGTATGGCTTGGGAGCTTAAATTCCCAAAATTAATAGGCGTTAGATTAACAGGAAAACTTTCAGGTTGGACCGCTCCAAAAGATGTGATTTTAAAAGTTGCAGAAATACTTACTGCAAAAGGAGGTACAGGTGCTATTGTCGAATATTTTGGTCCTGGAGCAATCTCTATGTCATGTACAGGAAAAGGAACCATTTGTAATATGGGAGCTGAAATAGGAGCAACCACATCTACATTTGGTTATGATGATTCTATGGAACGTTATTTACGTGCAACAGACAGAGCAGATGTTGCAGATGCAGCAAATAAGGTAAAAGGGCATTTAACAGCAGATGCAGAGGTTTACGCAAATCCAGAGCAATTTTTCGATCAAGTTATAGATATTAATTTATCAGAATTGGGACCATTATTAAACGGGCCTTTTACACCAGATTTATCTACTACTGTTGGTAAAGCCATGACTGAGAAAGCTACAGTTAATGACTGGCCGCTAAAAGTAGAATGGGGATTAATAGGTTCTTGTACAAACTCGTCTTACGAGGATTTATCAAGAGCATCATCCATAGCACAACAAGCCTTAGATAAAGGTTTAAAAATGAAAGCAGAATTAGGAATAAATCCAGGATCTGAACTTGTAAGATTTACAACTGAAAGAGATGGTATCCTTAATATCTTTGAAAAATTAGATGCTAAAATATTTACCAATGCTTGTGGGCCATGTATTGGACAATGGGCAAGATATTCAGATCCTAAAAACGCACCAAAAAACAGTATTGTACATTCTTTTAATAGAAATTTTGCAAAACGTGCCGATGGAAATCCAAATACGCACGCTTTCGTTGCTTCGCCAGAATTAACAGCCGCCATAGCAGTAGCTGGTCGTTTAGATTTCAACCCGTTAACTGATAAGTTAATTAATGAAGATGGGCAAGAAGTGATGTTTGATGAACCAACGGGTTGGGAATTGCCACCAAAAGGTTTTGCGGTAGATGATAATGGGTATTTAGCTCCAGAAGCAGATGGTAGTCATGTGCAAGTATCTGTTAAAGATGATTCAGAGCGTTTACAATTACTAACCCCATTTACACCACTAGGCGGAACAATCGAGGGTGCTAAATTATTAATTAAAGCATTTGGTAAATGTACAACCGACCATATTTCTATGGCAGGTCCATGGTTACGTTTTAGAGGGCATTTAGATAATATTGCAAATAATACCCTAATTGGAGCAGTAAATGCGTTTGGTAAAAAAACTAATTTTGTTAAAAATCAATTAACAGGAGAATTTGGCGGTGTTCCAGATACGGCTAGGTCATATAAAGCTGCTGGTATAAAATCTATTGTTGTTGGAGATCATAATTATGGCGAAGGTTCTTCTAGAGAACATGCTGCCATGCAACCACGTCATTTGGGAGTTGCTGCAGTTATAGTAAAATCTTTTGCGCGTATTCATGAAACAAACCTTAAAAAGCAAGGAATGTTAGGCTTAACGTTTGCAAACGAAAGTGATTACGATTTAATTCAAGAAGATGATACATTTAACTTTACAGATATAAATGAATTTGCTCCAGACAAGCAATTAACGCTTGAAATAGTTCACGCCGATGTAAGTAAAGATATCATCAAACTGAACCATACCTATAACGATGCTCAAATTGCATGGTATAACGAAGGTTCTGCGCTTAATTTAATTAAAAGGCAAAACGCATAATACATAAAAACCTATAAGGTTTTCAAAATCTTGTAGGTTTATTTACTTCATCAAAATCCAGTTTTATAGCTGGATTTTTTTGGTTAAAAATTATATTATAAGTAAAAGACAGATACCATTAATTATGTTGTAAAAAGTAGCATCACTTAAAAATCAATTATTTATTCAATAAGTTTTGAAAGTATGACTAGTAAATTTTTTAAAAGGTAGCGTTTTTATGCTTTTAAATCTTGTTAACTTATCTTACAGCCATAAAGAATCGCACATATGCTTTTTGTAGATTAACGCATCCCTTTTTGCTGAATTTTATTAGCTTGTTAAGTTAAAACATTAAGCTAAACTTTTAAATTATTATTGCTTTTTAAATTTTTAATCTGTTTTAATAATATAGTTAAAAGTGAATAAAAGTTTAGCTAAAATAGTGTTATATGCTAAATTTATAATTTTATAAATGCTACTTAAAAAATTGAGAGTTTAGTTTTAAGAAATATTATAACCTGATAAAATTATTTTTTTACATTAATTATAAGATTTTAATTTTACAATTTTTACATACTTTTTTTATATGATATTTGTAATAGAGCGCTATTTTATTTGTGTATACTTAATTTATTAGTTAAAATAAAAAGAATTTAATATATATTATTAATAAGCAAGAGTTGCGGAACTTTATTGGGTTAAATAATAGTTTTTTTGGAAATAAAAAAATAACTTTATTCCAAAAGAAATACTTAACAAACAAAATAATTTTATGGCTTTAAAAGTTGTTATTTCTCATAAAACCTCTTATCAGTTTGATAGAAGAGTAAATTTATCACCCCATATATTTAGGTTAAGGCCTGCGCCTCATAGTAGAACTCCTATAGAATCCTACTCGCTTAAAGTTACGCCTGAAAATCACTTTTTTAATTGGCAACAAGATCCTTTTGGTAATTATCAGGCTCGTGTTATATTTCCAGAAAAGACAGATAAATTATCTATAGAAGTAGAAATAGTAGCAGATTTAAAAACTATTAATCCTTTTGATTTTTTTGTTGAGGAAAGTGCAGAAGAATATCCTTTTGAATATTCTGAAACTGTAAAAAAGGAATTAACACCATATTTAGAAATAAATGATAAATCTAAGCTTGTTAATGAGTTTTTAAAAACTATTGATAAAACACCACGAAAGACTATATATTTTTTAATTGATCTTAATCGAAAAATTTATGAATTTTTGTCTTATAATATTAGGCTTGAGCCAGGAGTTCAGTCGCCGGAAGAGACATTGTCATGTAAAACAGGATCTTGTAGAGATTATTCTTGGTTATTTGTTGAGATTTTAAGGCATTTAGGATTTGGAGCTAGGTTTGTTTCAGGATATATTGTTCAGCTAAAGTCTGATGAGCCTTCTTTGGATGGTCCTTCTGGTCCTGCTGAAGATTTTACAGATTTACATGCATGGACAGAGGTTTATTTACCTGGCGCAGGTTGGATAGGTTTCGATTCAACTTCAGGACTTGTGGTAGGAGAAGGTCATATTCCCTTAGCTTGTACTCCACATTATGATAGTGCCTCTGCAGTTACAGGAATGACTGATCCATGTGAAATAGAGTTTTCTTTCAGTAATTCTGTAACTAGAATATTAGAGTCTCCAAGAGTAACAAAGCCTTATACTGATGAGCAGTGGAAAGCTATTGATAAGCTAGGGCATAAAGTAGAGCGTGATTTACAGAAAGGTGATGTTAGATTAACAATGGGAGGAGAGCCAACCTTTGTATCTATAGACGATATGGAAGCCCCAGAGTGGAATACCGATGCAGATGGTCCACATAAAAGAGAATTAGCTAATAATTTAACACAACGGTTATTAGATAAAATGGGAAAAGGTGGCATGTTGCATCATGCACAAGGGAAGTGGTATCCTGGAGAGCCTTTACCTCGTTGGGAAATCCAAATATATTGGAGAAAAGATGGAAAGATGATTTGGCATAACCAACAATTGCTATCATGTTTTTCGCCAAATCCAATAGTGCCAAAGGGTAGTGATATTTTATTTTTAGAAACCTTATGCGATTATTTAAGTGTTTCAACTAATAGTGTTGTACCTGCTTATGAAGATGCATTTTATTCATTATGGGAAGAAGGTAACATGCCAATTGATATTGATGTTACAGATGAAGATAGTGAAGCGTTAATAAGGAAACGTATAGCAGAAATACTGAATAGAGGAACAGATAAAGCCGCAGGGTATATTTTACCCCTAAATAAATCTGGTGAACAATGGTTTAGTTCTGAATGGGTTTTTAGAAGAAAGCATTTATTTTTAACTCCAGGAACATCCCCTCTTGGATTAAGACTTCCGCTAAGCTCTTTAGAAATAAAACCTGAATATTCAGATTTCCCTAATTATGAACCAGATCTTTTTAAAAAGCAAAAGAAACTGCCTAGCTTCAAAAGGTTAGTAAACATAAGATATAAAGATTTTTGTAAAAACGGAGTAGACTTTCAAAAACCAAAGTACTTTGTAAGAACCGCTATTTGTTCAGAAATAAGAGCAGGTAAATTATATTTGTTTTTACCACCTTTAAATTCAATCGATGCTTTTTTAGATCTTATAGCTTCTATCGAAGCCGTTTCAAAAAAACTAAATATACCAATAATTCTAGAAGGTTATAACCCACCTCATGATAATAGAGTCGAGTCTATGAAAATCACTCCTGATCCTGGAGTAATTGAAGTTAATGTACACCCTATTCATAATTGGGAAGATTTAGTTAATAATACTATGATGCTGTATGGCGAAGCAAAAAATGCAAGGCTTGGTACAGAGAAATTTATGCTAGATGGAAAACATACAGGAACTGGTGGTGGTAATCACGTAACTTTAGGAGGTATAACACCTGCTGATAGTCCTTTATTGCGCAAACCTAGTCTGTTAAGAAGTTTATTAACTTTTTGGCAACATCATCCAGGGCTTTCATATCTTTTTTCTGGAGCGTTTGTAGGAGCTACAAGTCAAGCACCTCGTATTGATGAAGCGCGTATGGAGAATTTATATGAATTAGAAATAGCGTTTAGTCAAATTCCTAAAGATGGTGATGTCCCATTTTGGTTAACAGATAGGTTGTTTAGGCATTTACTAACAGATTTAACGGGGAATACACATAGAGCAGAGTTCTGTATTGATAAATTATATTCTCCTGATTCCTCATCTGGTAGATTAGGTATTTTAGAATTAAGAGGGTTTGATATGCCGCCACATCCAAAAATGAGTTTGGTTCAAATGCTATTAGTAAGAGCATTAGTAGCTTGGTTTTGGAAAAAACCTTATGAACATGATTTGGTACGATGGGGAACCGAATTACATGATAAATTTTTAATAGAGCATCATGTTAGGGAAGATATAAAAGATGTTGTTAATCAATTAAATAGAGCTGGATACAAGTTTCAAGAAGATTGGTTTAATCCTTTTTTCGAATTTAGATTCCCATTACACGGTATGGTCGATATTAATAAGATCCATTTAGAACTAAGAGCAGCTATAGAACCATGGAATGTACTTGGTGAAGAAATGACGGGAGGAGGAACAGCTAGATATGTTGATTCATCATTAGAGCGTTTACAAGTAAAAGTTTCAAATTTCACGTTTGAGAGATATGTGTTAACATGTAATGGAGTTAAAGTACAATTACAACCAACAGGTGTAAATGGTGAATATGTAGCTGGTGTAAAATATAAAGCTTGGGATCCTTATTCAGCATTACACCCAACCATTGGTGTCGATACCCCATTAGCTTTTGATATTGTTGATACTTGGAATAAAAAATCTATTGGTGGATGTAAATATTTCGTTTCTCACCCAGGAGGAAGGTCTTATGATAGTTTTCCTATAAATAGTTTTGAAGCAGAATCAAGAAGGATTAATCGTTTTTGGGATATAGGAGAAACACAGTCTGAGGTAGATATTATTGAAGAAATTACGGCTACTGATATTGCTGCCCCTTTAAGAACTGTTGAAGAGCAGGGGAGCAAAAGAAAATTTAGATATAAAACCCTTTCTGTTGATCCAGAATTTCCAAATACATTAGATTTGCGTAAAAAATAATTAGATACTAATGAAAGTGTATGTTGAGTCATTAATTGAAAACTATTTTGAAGGTGTGTCTTATGATGAGATGTTTCAAGATAACAAGCAGGTTAAAGAGACTTGGAAAAAATTATACGAAACTTTTAAAAAATTAGGCTCTGAAGAATTAATTTCTAGACAAAAAGAAATTGATTGGAATTTAGCTGAAAACGGTATTACATATAATGTTTATAATGATCCTAACGGACTAAATCGTCCGTGGGGATTAAATCTTGTTCCTTTTTTAATGCATAAAAATGAATGGAATGAGGTTGAAAAAGGACTAAAACAAAGAGCTAATCTACTTGATTTAGTTGTAAAAGATATTTATGGTGATAGACAATTACTTAAAGAAGGTATTATACCTCATGAAGTTATTTTCGGACATAGAGGTTTTCTTCGTCAATGTGATGGTATTGAATTAAATACTGAGAAGTATTTATCTGTTTATGCTGCTGATCTTTCAAGAGGTCCAGACGGAAGAATGTGGGTAGTGAACGATAGGGCACAGGCACCTTCAGGTATGGGATATTCTTTAGAAAACAGAACTATTGCTAACCGTGTTTTACCAAGTATTTATAGGCATATTCATGTTGATCAACAAGATCGCTTTCTTAATGATTTTAATCAACTATTAATAAATGCAGCACCTTTTAACAAATCAAACCCAACGGTTGTTGTATTAACTCCAGGGCCACATAATGAAACCTATTTTGAACATGCCTATTTAGCATCCTACTACGGTTTTCCTTTGGTTAGAGGTAGTGATTTGGTAGTTCGTGATGGAAAGCTGTGGATGAAATCTTTAAAAGAATTAAAACAAGTTGATGTTGTTTACAGGAGAGTGGATGATATGTTTGTTGATCCTTTAGAGCTCCGTGAAGACTCATATTTAGGGGTTGCTGGATTATTGGATGTTGTGAGACGAAAAAATGTTAGTATTATAAACCCAATAGGTGTAGGAGTTATTGAGAATTCCGGTCTTATCCCTTTTATGCCTGGTATAGCTAAATACTTCTTGGATGAAAAATTAATTTTACCACAAATTGCAACATGGTGGTGTGGGCAAATAAAAGAATTAGATCATGTATTATCAAACATCTCTAAATTGGTAATTAAGCGTATAGACAAGTCCAAAAGAGAAAGTATTGTATTTACTGAGTTTTTAGATGAAAAAGAATTAGACAAATTAAAAGACAAGATTAGAAGTCGCCCATATCTATATGTGGCTCAAGAAAAGATTAAATTTTCAACGGTACCAAATTTTGTTAAAGGAAAACTGGAGCCTAGGAATATGGTGTGCAGAGCATTTGCTGTAGCAAATAAGGAAGATTACAATGTTATGTCTGGAGGCTTAGTAAGAGTCTCATCAACAAAAGAAAATGTACGTGTAAGCAACCAACGTGGAGGAACGAGTAAAGATTTTTGTATCATTGATGAAAACTCAGCTAAAAATAAGAGCCAAAGGTTTGAAAATAATTTTACACCTGTAGCTACAGGGTTAAACGACTTA
>ENA-ORXM01005101-ORXM01005101.1-marine-metagenome-genome-assembly--contig:-NODE-5101-length-10760-cov-3.948048_pt1 | contig 10760 bp, 11 predicted proteins | sample MGYA00237867_ERZ511480 | MGnify/ENA primary metagenome ERZ511480 (study PRJEB26309, sample SAMN06266103) | marine metagenome | isolation source: Algal blade | place: United Kingdom:Sidmouth, United... | reverse complement strand
GGATGTATGTACTTAGATTTTGTTTGGAACGTAAAATCTGTGCTTATAAACCTTTAAATTATCGCTAAGTGATCAATGTTGCGTAATACCATGAAGCCGATCGGTCAATACTATTCAAGCCGATCACTTTTTTGTTAGCCAGTAGACCTGTGTAAAATCTAACTTGAGTGATCGGCATCAGTCAAGGAATTTAGTTTTTTTCGCATCGATTCGCCTTTTAATTCTAACTTTATAGCCCCGTGAACAAGCCGATCTAAAATAGCATCAGCATGAGTGGATTCTCCGATCATTTCATACCAATTTTCTATCGGTAATTGGCTGGCAATTAAGGTTGATTTTGTATCATATCTCGCATCAATTAATTCCAGTAAATCACTACGTTGTTGAGCCGTTAATGGCTCTAATCCCCAATCATCTAAAATCAGTAAGTTGGCGGAGCTAAGTTTGTTTATTAGTTTGCGATAACTACCATCAGCTTGTGCTAAGAACATTTTTTCTAATAGCTCTTTGAGCCTAAAGTAATAAACACTTATTCCTTGTTGGCAGTGATTGTGACCAAGAGCGCAAGCGAGGTAAGTTTTGCCACACCCCGTTGCACCTGTGATCAATATGTTTTGGTGAAGGCGAAGCCATTCTCCTTGTGCTAGTGAGCGGATTTCGGCGTTTTTCAAGCTAGTTGTCGCCTAAAGTTTACATTTATGCCGCCTTGTTCTCTACTACCTCTGATTTCCCTTTTTCAGGGTTAAGGTAAACTTCTTCAATATGATCCCAGTTTTTAATTTCACCTGACCATCTATTGGGATTTTCTAACTTAGCCTTTTTATACACCAACGTTCGAGCCACTAATATTTCAATATCTTTACCTGTATGGCGCTCAACGGGGGTAGTAAATTTAATACCGCTATGGCGGTGTTCATGGTTATACCACTGCACAAAACACTTAACCCAATCTCTTGCTACCCCTATATCTGCAAAAGGTTTTTCAGGATATTCAGGTCGATATTTTAACGTGCGAAATACGGATTCTGAATAGGGGTTGTCATTACTTACTGATGGTCTACTAAACGAAGGAACAACCCCTAACTCTTGCAAAGTAGCTAACATGGTCGCTCCTTTCATAGGGCTACCGTTATCCGAGTGCAAGGTCACTTGGTTTTTTTCTACTTTTTCTCTGTTACATATATCGGTCATCAAATCAGCCGCTAATACGCTGAGTTCTTCATGGTGAATTTGCCAGCCAACAATTTTACGACTGTAAATATCGAGCACCAAATATAGGTATAAAAAGATACCTTTAACTTGTGTTGGCAAATAGGTGATATCCCAGGTATAAATTTGATTCGGCGCTGTTGCGGTTAAGGCTCTTGGCTTATTAATCTTTCGGTTAGGTTTGCTTTTATCTCGATGTGTTAACTGTTTACACTCGTTCAATACACGATAGAAACTAGCTTCTGAAGCAATATAAATACCCGTATCCGCTAACCTTGGTACTATTTGGCAAGGGGGTAACTTGGCGTATTCTGGCTGGTTAGCTACTTTGATTATACGTTGGCGCTCTAGCGCTGATAATTTATGCTTAGGGGTATGTTTAGGCGCTATACGACCATCTTGTTTGTTGGGGTTAACATTCCAGCGCTGAAACGTTTTAGTACTGATACCAACGATGTTACAAGCCTTTTCTTGCTTGGCTCCTGTGTTACAAGCGTCAGTGACTAAACTGATAATATCTTTTCGCTCTACGTTCATAGTGAGCTGTCCTCGTCGCTTCCCCAAATCTCGTGGACTTTTTTTGGAGAACAAGCAAAGCAGCTGTTTCGGCGAGTGCTTTTTCTTTGCGATTTAATTCTTTTTTTAACACTTTATTTTCATGTTTAAGGTTTTTGATTTCAGTACGAGAAATAGGTTTATTAAGCTCAGTATTTCCACTAACAAAATCTAACTTCCATTGAGTTATATGATGAGGATAAATACCATGCTCGCGACAATACTCACTTAGTGCTTCTCCATCTAATGAGTTACAACTTAACACTATGTTAAATCGTTCTTCTAAAGTCCAATCTTGTGGGCGTTTTTCTTGAGTCAAAAGAGTTTTCTCGCTTGTTGACGTTGTATTAAGTTTTTGCTGTTTAGCTTTAACTCTCCATCTATTTAAAGATGAAAGATTAACACCTAAAGAATCAGCAACTTCTTTTATTGTCACATTATCTGCTTTAAGTAATGTCTTTTCTACTGCTTGTATTTTAAATGCTTGTGAGTAATTACGACTCATATTTATTACCTCTAACTAAAAAATTAGAGGCGACAACTAGTCTGACACCTGTCTCTTGATCACATCTCCTGTTGTTGCGCTTGCATGAATCGAGCGCCTTCTAGCAGTTGGCTCAGTGAAAACCAACCTTTCCATAAAGCTTCCCAACCAACAACACCTGTTTGCTTGCTGTTGTGCCACCCGCCTAATTTGGCAAGTGCATAATAAGCCCAATGTAATGAAGGTGTTGTGTTAGGTGCTTTTTTAGTTTCAGTCTTTGACCACAACAGTTTCCATTCAAGAAGATTGAAAAAATTGTCGCAACTAATTGATTTTGCATTATCTTTATCGACAACAAGCTCGCGTAACTGGAGAAGTCTCACCGCAATAAATGCTGTTATTACAATGATCTTTTCTAGATTATTTCGCGTTTGCATGCGAAACGACTCAACTTGAGTGCCCGCTGACTTCCACGCTTTATGGAACTCTTCAACTCGCCATCTTAGTTCATAAAATCTAACTATCTTTAGTGCATCAGAAGCACTATTTATCGGTTCGCCTGTATACAATTTCCACGACAAAGGACTTGTTCCACTTGGTGGATCAATCTCGTTGCAACTTATTACTGTTAAATTCATACCACCAAGTTTCTTGTGTTTTTTAGGCGGATAAATAGTAATGCAAGCATAACGTACAGCTACTTTCGCAATACGTGCTTTTCGGCCTCCTTTTTGCTGTATCTTAACCGAATATGAAGCTTCACTAGATTGATTTTCAATGTAGGGACTTAGTTTATCGCCGTCTGCATTCACGACCCGCTCATGCTTGGCCCTCACTACAAACCGTTGATTATTTATTGTTTTATAATCAATATACTCAAACATATCAGATTCTCGATCACAAACGCTTATGATATTGTCCATGACATCTGCAAATCGGGTACTCATTTCTTCCGACGAGCGTTGCCATTTATAACTTTCTTTCGTTTCGTACTTGCGGCGTTTTCTGTCGTTAGCGGTACCAAAGTTTTCATCTTTTCTGCACCAACGATGTTGTGCACCCAAGCCAATAGTACGCTCTGTTTCTGCATCGACCATAAGGACGGTGTGCGCCAACATCCCTTTAGAAGAGCTTTGTTTATATGCGCCAGTATGTCCGAGCTCTTTAGTCACATTGTGTCGGTAACACAATGTTGATGTATCTTCTAGCGCAAGGATTGTGTTTGACAGCGTTATTGTAGGTAACAGCGAATTCAAACCGGCGGTAGCGATGTTATCTGCGTCAACTTTATCATTGCGAAGAAAGCGATATGCGCCTTCAATAGAGGCCTGTGAGCCAGATGCTTTCACAATAGAACTTCCTGTGTTGCTTGCCATTTGATGACTTATTTTTACCAGGCGTTTAGTGCGTCGTTCATCACCTAATTCAGCATGTTTAAACAAATGATTAGCCCATTTTTCAGTATCTTTTATCAGCATAATAATTAAACTCGATCGGTTTTTTCGTTATAACTGATCTGATCGACTGATATAAATAAAGTTCAATTGAAGCCTAATTTATTTGTGTATAAGAGTCAGAGTCTGACACAGGGGGTGAATTACATCAGATGGGCAATGAGCGTAGCGAAAAATTGGAGTTCATTCCAGCCCAAGTCAAAGTGATTGAACATGTACGCTTAAAGTACAGTTGTCGTACGTGTGAAAAGAAAGGCACGTCAACTCAGATAAAAATAGCCTCTGTACCACCAAGTCCTATTCCCAAAGGGATCGCAACCGCAACATTACTCAGTCAAATCATCACCAGCAAATATCAGTATGCACTACCACTTTACCGCCAAGAGAGCCTATTTAAGCAATATGGCATTGAGCTGAGCCGTAAAACCATGGCGGACTGGGTGATGAAAAGTGCGGATTTATTCAAACCGCTTTATGCACGATTGCAGGCTATATTATTGCAACAAGGCGTTATTCAAGCGGATGAAACGACGCTGAAAGTGATTAATGAAGATAAAGTAAAAAGCTATATGTGGCTGTATTGCACAGGGACTGATTCGCCGAATAAAAGTGATACCCCAAATATTGTTTTGTACGACTACCAAGCTGGTAGGGCTGGGCAGTGCGCGGTTGATTATCTGGATGGTTTTACGGGATACCTGCAAGTGGATGGTTATGCCGGTTATGAAAAAACATCAGCCACCCTCGTGGGTTGTTGGGCGCATGCACGCCGCAAATTTATCGAGGCACAAACCGCGCAAGCCAAAGGTAAAATAGGCAAAGCCGATATGGCGCTCAGCATGATACAAAAGCTATACCGGATAGAAATCAGCCTTAAAGATAAAGACGCCAGTGAAAAGTATCAGCTACGTCAGGTAAAGGCTAAAGCGCAGCTTGAACAGTTTTATAAGTGGATAGAAAAAGCCAACGTACCACCGAAAAGTGCGCTAGGAAAAGCCATACAATATTGTATAAACCAATGGCATAAACTGACCCGCTACGTTGAAGATGGCAACCTAGCCATTGATAATAATCGTGCAGAGCGCGCGGTAAAGCCCTTCGTAATAGGCCGAAAAAACTGGTTGTTCTCAAACACAGCTAATGGCGCGCGCGCCAGTGCAATGCTGTACTCGTTAATTGAAACCGCGAAGGCTAATGGCTTAACGCCATTTGACTATATTGCTCATTGTCTTGAGCAGCTAAGCCATGAACAAACGGATGTAGAAAAACTACTTCCTTGGAATATTAAACTTAGCTAAGTGTCGATTGCCGGACGCTTACATAAAAATGGCGGTTAGTCATTACCAATTTGAAGCCATTCACCCCTTTTATGACGGCAATGGCAGAACAGGCCGAATAATAAATATTTTGTATTTATTAGAGCAAGAGTTATTAACTTTACCTATTTTGTATTTAAGTCGCTATATCGTTCAGCACAAAGCCGATTATTATCGCCTGCTCACCAGCGTAACTGCTGAAGAGAACTGGGAAGAGTGGATAATTTTCATTCTTCAAGGTGTTACTGAAATGTCGCACTGGACTACCAAGAAAATAGCCGCTATTCGTGCATTAAGTGAAAATACTAGTAACCACATACAAACAAACTTACCTAAAATATATAGCCATGAATTGGTACAAGTTATTTTTGAAAAGCCATACTGCCGCATCAATAACTTAGTGACAAGTGATATTGCTAAACGACAAACTGCCTCTGTGTATTTAAAGCAGTTAGCAGAAATAGGCGTACTAGAAGAAATGCAGCTTGGCAAAGAAAAGCTCTTTTTTCACCCTAAATTATTGCGCTTAATGTCTCAAGACGATAATAATTTTCAGCCTTACGCTTAAAAGCTATATAACATACTTAACAATGAAAAGTTTAATAACGAGAAATTTAATGAACCAAACACCTAACAACCTAGTTGCTTTCTGCTGGTCTATTGCCGACTTACTTCGTGGTGACTTTAAGCAATCTCAATACGGTCGTATTATTCTCCCTTTTACCTTATTACGCCGCCTTGAAGGTGTACTAATTTCAATGGAGTTTATTAATAAATCATTGATAATAAAGAGATAAGTTAAATATTTATAACAAAAATATAGAAAAATCTCTTTAGTAGAAAGTTATCCGTCCAATAATGTTTTATAAGCCTATATCACCTTGTGAAGAGAATTGAAAATACAGACTTTTTTATTATCCCTGTTCATATCGGTTTGAAGATATTCGTTCACGATGGCCTTGCTATGTATTTATTGTGAATTGAAAAGTTTGTTTCAATAATGGCTGTACCTGTACCATTCTACCAACAGATTTAGAGTCTAAATAATGTCTTGGATCTATGATCACAAATCCCCAAAACTGTAAAAATCGCTCAATAAACCGTGATTCGATGAGCATGCATAGGTTTCTTTCTGGCGAGAAGTAATCATCTGTAGGGAATGTCTGTAATAAATCGGGGAACGCCGTTATCACCTCTTTAACAAGCTGCTCCACACTGTTGTGGCTTTGAATACGCCATATCATAAACAACCAAAAGGTTCGCAAGTCGGCATCAAACTTAAAACCGTCCAAATAACCCCAGTTATATTTGCTGATGGCGGTTTTCAACATAGGTTTAAAAAATGCCTGTATGCCTAGAGCTTGATACTGTTTTTGCACTGATTTTTTCACATGGTAGCGGCCACTACGTCGATAAATAATGCCGCTAATTTCGGCTAGCACTTTGGTGTAGTGCAAGGCATTGAATTTGTCTTCGTTACTGCCCGCAAACTCGCTGATACTTATGTCGCATTCGAATTGAGAAACGGCAAACTCAGGCAATAATTCACAGGCCAGTTTAACCAACCTAGCCGGTAAGTTGCCTTTACTGGTGGCTTTGAATGAGCCTTCTTGTGCCATGGCCTCATCAAGAATTATCGCTAGATAACGCATTACCGGACTGGCAGAAAGTTCGTCTGGTGTGCTGATTGTCACCCATTGTAATTCATCAAAGGGCGCATAAAGCCAATTGGCCATTTGCGTTGGCGTCATGTCACAAAAACCGGGAAGAGGTTGGTTATTGCGATCCTGAACTTTGTGTTGTAGCGCAGCGTTGAGTTCATCAAGGCTTAAATTTGGGTTCATTGCCTGCATGGCTTCAACATCATCGAAGACTTGGGCATGTTGCTTGGAAACGCTGCTCATACAACAACGTTTAAATTTTTTGCCACTGCCACAATGGCAAGGATCGTTTCGGCCGAGCTTCATTGTTGTTCTTTCCTTATAGTTGTAGAAAAAGCGCGGAATTTTCCTGCTTGCGCTGTTCCAGAGTCTTAGCAATTACAGATATTGTCGTTTTACTGATCTCTTGTTGCTGTGCAAGATAAGTAAATTGGCTAAGTGCTTCAGCGACTTCCTTAATAACTTGTTTTGCGTCATTCCAATTCCCATAGCCAGCACTTGCTGCAAGTTTTTGCATTCCCTTAAGCGGCGGCTTTTGACCGTAACCGCCAAATGCAGTAGCGTGTTCGTTAAATGGATGTGGGCTATAAGTGACATCGTAAAAGGGTGCTGGCTGCCATTGACCATCATCTGATTGCAAAAAAGCCCAGTTTTTACTGTGATCGTCTTGATTAGACGACAACAGATTAAAAATGGCACGACGAAATTGTAGCTGCCCAGCGGCTGGCGATTTACATAACTGACGGCTAGCTTTGATCAAGTCAATGTAGTCTAAACTTGGTGTTCGAAAGTCTGCATCTAGCAGTCCGCAGGCGCTGTGCATATGCAAGCGACCTGAGCTGGGTTTACTGCCTGAATCGGCATACTCAGTGATGTAATCAAAACGCTTAAGTGCCAACCATGCATGTGCACCGCTTGCATGCGGCGCCTCAATAAATTGCCAAAGCGGTGGTTGACACTTAGCTAGCTCAGCCATCTGCAAATAGACGGCTTCACACAAGCCTTCTTCATGCCCGAGCGCTAGATTTTTCGAGGTAAACTTAATTAGCCAAGCTTCATCGCCAAGTTGCGCAGCGGTTCTACAATGCTTAGTTTGACCAGAGGGCATGTAAATCTGCGCCTTTGGTCTTGCGCCTCCTGAACTTCCACCGGCGACTAATGCAGCCAACACTTGTTGAGTATGTCCATCTAAGTTATCGTGGTTGTTATCTATATAATCTGACATTGAGCCATCGAATAGCGTTTGCGCTTCTAATCCTAGCGTTGCTAAATCAATGTCAGCGTTCGTGCTTGCTGAAAATTCAGACACCGGAGAAAATGAGAGCGCCCCCATACCTTTATCACCGACAAAGGCCAGCCTATCTATCGCTGTTAATTGATTTGGCAGAATGCCCTTTTGACGAAAAATACGATCTTGCAACAGCATACCCCAACCATCAGGCAAGCAATCCCCAAATACGCCATGCGCACCTTGGTGAGGTTGTTTTGGGGCGGGCTGTACTTGCGTATTGGATTGCAAAGTAAAAGGCGATAAATTACCAAACTGCTGTAAATAACTGTCTGCATATTGAAAAAAAACGTCTTGCCGATTTTGAGCCAAAACCCCTACAGCTACTCGCTCGCCTGAGCTTAATGTACGAGTTACAGTGAGTTTTTGAATGGGTTTAAAACTCATCTTTTAGCACCTCATCAATGCTAGAGGGTATGGTGACTCGCTCTTTTTTAGGTTGTGTGAGCTGATAAAGCCTATCCAATGAGTCGAGGGTTTGCCAAAGTAACAGCAATTGGCGAAATGAAATTTGCCCAGTTAGCTCAAATTTTTTAATGGTGGACGCAGGTACGCAGCTTCGCTCTGCCAGTGCTGTGCGTGATAACTTTGCGCGTTGACGTAGCTCACGCAAATAAGCAGCATAAGCTTGGATTACATCGGTATCATCAAGTAATGTAAAATTCATTCATAACAACAAAATAGACACAGTTATGTCTATTATATAGATAAAAAACCAAAAATGGCTACTATTGTATCCAATTAATTAAATGCATAAATAAAATAAAGTTTTATTTATGCATGTTAAAATGACTATCCTTGATCTAATCAAGTCGTATATTCGTATGAATTTTTATATAAAATCGGATATACAAAAATAATGATGAAGCGTTCGCTGTATTGGGTAACTCAAGATTTACGTATTAATGATAATACTGCGCTAAATGTAGCCGCTAAAAGTGACTATTTACTGTGTGCTTTTGTCGTTGATAAACGCTGGTTTGAATCAAAAAATTATCAATCTAAACCTTTAGGCAATATTAGGTGGCAATTTTTACAAAGCTGTTTAAGCGACTTCAATCAAAGCTTATTAACGCTTGGGCAACAGTTACATATTGTTTATGGCGATACACTTTCAAGCTTAACAAAGCTGTGCGAACAATATGATATTACTGATGTTATTACCGCTCAATTACCCGGCACTTATGAAAACAATATTGTTAATCAACTCAGCACAAATTTTCCTAATATTTTTATTAATAAAGTCGAGCAATTTACTTTATTTACTCAAAGCCAATTACCTTTTGAACTTGAACAGTTACCTAATAGCTTTTCAAAATTTAGAAAGGCAGTAAACGATGTAAATATTCCTGAAATTGCGCCTATGATTGAGTCGTTGCCTAGCCTCTTTAAAAACATGCCGCAACCCACTATTTATAGACCCGATTGGTTACCAACTAGTTACCCTAAGGAAAGTAAGCAAGGTTATTACTTTGATGGTGGGGAGCAGCAAGGTAAAAGCCATTTAGTTAATTATTTTTCATCTTCAGCGCCACTAACTTATAAAGAGGTTCGAAACAACTTAACAGGTTGGCAAAACAGCAGTAAGTTTTCAGCTTGGCTAGGTTATGGGTGTATTTCTGCTCGACAGATTATGGGTTGTATACATAACTTTGAAAAACAACAGGGTAAAAATAATTCTACTGAGTGGTTGTATGTAGAGCTCTTATGGCGTGAATATTTTCAGTGGTTACATTTTAAATTTGGCGCTAAAACTTATCAGTTTCAAGGCTTGTTTGATGCTACGCCGTTAACTTCTTTTTATGCGGAGCGTTTTAATAAATGGTGTATGGGAAATACACCTTATCCATTAGTTAATGCCTGTATGAACGAATTAAGGCTTTCAGGCTATTTGAGTAATAGGGCGCGACAAATTGTTGCAAGCTGTTTGGTTAATGAATTAAGTGTTGATTGGCGTTATGGTGCAGCTTGGTTTGAAGAATGCTTAATTGATTATGATGCTGCGGTTAATTGGGGGAATTGGCAATATATTGCAGGCGTAGGGGTGGACCCAAAAGGCGGCAGACATTTTAATATTGCTAAACAAACCGCGCTTTATGATGCCGATGGGGTATATCAGGCTAAATGGACTACTTTGTCTCATTCAACTGAGGTTATGAATGAAACGTTAGATTCTGTTGATGCCTCAGATTGGCCTGTTGCTGCGGGTGAATCTATCAGCTCTCCAGCCTTTAACTTAGGTCGTTTAACGACTAAAAGCGCAAGCAATAAAAATGTAGCTGATACGTCTATTCAATGTAAGGACACACATTCACAATATTATTCATCTAGCAAAATGGGCGACACTAAGGCTAATGGTGAATTAAACGAAAAACCTAAGTAAATGGCTGAGCGTACTCCTGTTAATGTAGTGTGGTTAAAGCGTGATTTGCGATTAAGCGATCACGAACCTTTAACTTATGCGCTTGAAAAAGGCTTAACACTACTTTATTACGTATTCGAACCTTTATTAATTAACGATCCACATTACGATGAGCGCCATTGGCGTTTTGTTTGGCAGTCTATTCAAGATCTTAATCATCAGTTAGCACCTTATAATTCTTGTGTTTATGTTTATATAGGCGATGCGATTGCAGGACTTAATGAAATAAATAAAGCGTTTTCAATTCAGCAGTTATTGAGTCATGAAGAGGTAGGTTTATCTTCAACATTTACTCGTGATAAAGCGGTTAAAGCGTGGTGTGTATCTCAAAAAATTACGTGGTATGAATATGAGTATGGTGGTGTTATTCG
>ENA-ORXM01005100-ORXM01005100.1-marine-metagenome-genome-assembly--contig:-NODE-5100-length-10762-cov-3.020215_pt1 | contig 10762 bp, 6 predicted proteins | sample MGYA00237867_ERZ511480 | MGnify/ENA primary metagenome ERZ511480 (study PRJEB26309, sample SAMN06266103) | marine metagenome | isolation source: Algal blade | place: United Kingdom:Sidmouth, United... | reverse complement strand
CCCCCGGCCACGATGCCGAGCTGGCGGTGGGATTCCTCGTCGGTGAGGGCGTCATTCGCCAGCCCGAGGACGTGGTGGAGGCGTTCCACACGCCGCTGAAAGCCGGGGCGACCGACCCCAATGTGATCGTGGTTCGGTTGGCAAAGGGAATCACCTTCGATCCGCGGCGACTGGAACGGCACGTATACACCACCTCGAGCTGCGGGGTGTGTGGCAAGACCTCGCTGGAGGCCATCGGGGTGATCCGAGGGCCGGATCTGCCCAATGGCCCCGTGCTCACGCCCGAAGTCGTCAGCTCGTTGCCGGGCACCTTGCGTGAGCACCAGGACGTGTTCGAGCAGACCGGAGGTCTCCACGCTGCGGCTCTGTTCACCGCCGAGGGCGAGCTGGTGCGCGTCCGCGAGGACGTGGGGCGGCACAACGCGGCCGACGCGATCGCCGGTCGGATGTGGCTCGAGGGGATCGACGGCTCGGACAAGCTCTTCTACACCACCGGACGGCTGACCTCGGAGATCGTCATGAAGACGGCGTTCATGGGCATCCCGGCACTGCTCTCGCGCTCGGGGGTGACGGAGATGGGACTCGAGCTCGCCCGCGAGATCGGCATGACGGTGATCGCGCGGGCCAAGGGGCGGCACTTCCTCGTCTACCACGGGGCGGAGAACGTCGAGCTCGACGCGATCCCGCCGGAGCGGCGGGTACCGCCGCCGACGAAGGGGATGCGGGATCTCGGCTGACGGAGAGCTCCTGATGAAGAACTGGCTGTTCCTGAGCACGGCGATCGTGGCCGAGGTGGTCGGAACCACCGCACTGAAGGCGAGCGACGGGTTCTCCAAGCCGCTCCCGTCGCTGCTCGTCGTCGCCGGCTACGGCGTCGCCTTCTATTTCCTGTCGCTGACGCTGCGCGTCGTTCCCGTGGGCGTGGCGTACGCGATCTGGTCGGGCCTGGGCGTGGTCCTGGTGACGCTCGTCTCGTGGATCGTGTTCGGCCAGAAGCTCGACGCCGCCGCCCTCGTCGGCATGGCCCTGATCATCTCCGGCGTCGTGGTCATGAACGCCTTCTCCAGCTCCGGCATCCACTGACGCGGGACGGGCGGCTCGGTGCGCGCGTGGGGTGTGGCTCCGGCGCGTCAGCGAACCCTGCCCTTCCGGTCGTCGCGCTCGATCTCGGTCAACAGCCACTCGCGGAACGCCAGCACCTTCGCGGTCGAGCGGTGCCGCTCCGGGTACACGAGGTAGAGGCCGAAGGCCGTCTCCTCGAAGACGGCCGGCGGGAACGGGCGCACGAGTTGCCCGCTCTCGAGCTCGCGGGCCACGATCTCGTGACCGACGAGCGCCACCCCCTGCCCCGCGAGCGCCGCCTCGACCAGCATGCTGTCGCTGCCGAGACGGGGGCCGGGCTCGGGGTCGACGCTCGTCGCGCCGGCCGCGCGCAGCCACATGCGCCAGCCGGGACCGGAGTCGGATCGGTCGGCCCAGCTCGAGTGCAGCAGCGTGTAGCCGGCGAGATCGTCCGGGCGGCTCAACGTACGGCGTCCGCCGAGCAGCGACGGGCTGCAGACCGGGAAGGCGCTGACCCCGATCAGACGCTCGGTGACGTGCGGCGGGTAGTCGCCGCGCCCGTAGCGGATGGCGGCGTCGACGCCGTCGGTCACGAAGTTCGCCAGCCCGTCCGTCGCGTCGATGCGGATGTCGAACTCGGGGTGCGCCTCGCGCAGCCGCTCGAGCCGCGGCACCAGCCACCGCGCGCCGAAGGACGGCGAGACGCTGACCGTCAGAACATCGGGGCGCTTGGTCAGGTGCATCGCCTCGACGCCGACGAGCAGCCGGTCGAACCCCTCGGACAGGTGCGGTAGCGCCGCCCGCCCGGCCTCGGTCAGTTCGAGCGCCCGGACGCGGCGGTGGAACAGCGCGATGCCGAGCTGGCGCTCGAGGGAGCGCACCTGCTGGCTGATCGCCGCGGGGGTGACGTGCAGCTCCTCGGCCGCCTTGCGAAAGCTCCGGTGACGGGCCGAGACCTCGAAGGCACGCAACCCGTTCAGCGCCGGCAGGCGCGTGCTCATGGCTCGCCGCTCATCGCCCGCCGCTCATCGCCCGCTCATCGCCCACTCATCGCCCACTCATCGCCTACCTATGAACAAGATTTTCTTTCTCATCGACGATGAACTCATCGTTTGTCGAACGTCTCGATGGAGCGCAGAGTATGACTCCTGCGCTTTCCACTCCGCACGAGCGAGAAAGAAATACTAGGTTATCGCCGTACGCTTCCCGTACGGCCGACGGGGGGACTCGACATGGGTATCGCTTGGCTCTGGCACGTCAAGAGCGCCACCGATCCGACGTGCCTGCGGGCGCTCAACGAGGACCGCGCGGCCACCGTCTACGCGCGCTGGCGAACGGTGCTCCACCACGCCGCCGAGCTGACGCGACGCTCTCGCGAGAGCTGGGAGGAGCGGCGTCTGGAACGTGCCGCGCGCCTCGCGCTCCGCGACCTGCCGGAGCACATCCTGAGGGACATCGGGGTGTCGCGCGACGGGGTCGACGCCTACCTGCCCGAGCCGCGCCCGACCCGGCGGAGGATCACGAGTCCGAGCGCGCTCCCCGGAGAGATCCCGCTCGAGCACCGCTGCGAGCCGAGCGTCGCCTCCACCGCCCAGGACGTGGCCCGTCCCGACGCGATCGACTCGCACCCCCGGGCCGCCTGAGCCCGCGCACGGATGAACCCGGCGCACGGACGACGCCGGGGTCGATCTGTCGGCCCCGGTGGCGCCGGGCGGGGACGTCTCGACGGGGACGTCTCGACCGAGAGCATCGCACCGCCGCGCCGCGCCCGAACGCCGAGCGGCTCCGCTCGGGGACCGTGCCGCTCGCAAGCGGCTCCGATCCGGCTCAGCTCCCGGTGGCGGAGCCCGACGGGGTGTATCCCTCGTCGGGCTCCGCCCGTGGGGCTCAGCTTCCGGTGGCGGCGAACGGCGGGGTGTGTCCCTCGTCGGGCTCCCGTCCGTAGGGGTCGGCGTTCGCCGTCGGCTGCACGGCGGCGAGCGCGGCCATGCGGGTGTCGAACACCCGCAGTACCTGCTCGCGTCGGAGCGCCATGGCGTTGAGCTTGCTCGGGGTGTCGAGCCGGAGCTCGTGGCGGATCTGCTGGCGGCGGAGCGCGCTCGCGCGGTAGGCGAGGAAGGTGGTCTCGTCGCGCGAGGTGCCCGGCTTGGCCCAACGCGGGTAGAGCGTCGTGTAGCCGAGCTCGGGTAGCCGTCCGCTCTCGAGCGCCTCGCCGAGCCGCGCGTCGTCGAGCAGCCCCTCGAGCGCCTCCTTCCGGAATCGCGCCTCGTCGACGTTCGGGTCGCGAAAGAGCTCCATCAGCCTATCGCGCTCGCGCTCGTCGAGCCCGTACTCGTGCGAGAGGATCGCGAGGTTCTGCGTCGCGTACATGTCCTGGTACGAGAGCGTGGTGTCGAGCAGCGCGAGCCCGGCCCGCAGCCGCACGGTGTTCACGTGGTGCGGCCGGTCGTGGTAGGTGGGGTCGTCGTGGCTCGCGCGGAGCTCGATCAGGAGCCGCTCGATCAAGGGGTGCACGATCGAGCCGCGCACGCGGTCGGCCCAGTAGATCCGGGCGCCGCTGTGACGCCAGTGCCCGCTCATGAGCTCCGGGTCGCGGATGCCCTCCTCGAGCGAGACGACGGTATCGAGCAGCTTGATGACGATGCCGGCGAGGGTGTAGGGCTCGGCCTCGCCGGTCGGCTCGAGCTGCATCTCGGTGAACCGATCCACGTTGTACTGCGCCTGCGGCAACATCAGGTGCGGCTGCTCGAGGGTCAGCGTCGCCTTCCTCGCCCCCGCCGTGTGCACGTGCGAGTCGGTGAGCTCGGAGACCATCGCCGCGATCGGACCGCCGAAGCGGAACTGGATCTTCCTGAGCGAGTGACCGTAGCCGGTGACCCGGAGCGCCCCGTCCTCGACCACGTCGTGCAGCAGCGCGAGGGTGACGATGATGGGCTCCAGCGCCCGCCCGAGCACCCGCTCGGCGATCGAGGCGATGCGGAAGGCATGGGCCGACATCGTGCTCAGCGACTTGCGCCGTCCCTTCTCGAGCGAGCGCATCATCTCGAGGCTCGCGATGTGCACCGTCTCGATCGAGTTCGGCGCCTCGGCGACCACGAAGTACTCCATGACCGGGAGGTTGATGTGCACCTCGTGCACCGCCTTGCCGCGCCGCCCCGAGAGTCGCTCGCGCTTGGCCGGGTCCTCGAGCGCGTCGCGAACGGCGATGATCAGCGTGTTGCGCAGCGGCTCGCGCAGCGCGTAGTGATCGACCCCGCGAAGGGCGAAGGCGGTGACGGCGCGGAAGTAGTCGCGCTCGAGGAAGGGGCGCTCGGGGAAGTCCCCCGAGCAGTCGACGCCGGCGACGGCGAGGTCCGCGCGGCGCGCCTTGCCGAGGAAGCTGATGACGTGATCGCCCGCGGCGCGGGCGGTCAGCCGCAGGCGGCTGGCCATGACCGCGGCGATGGCCGTGGCGATCTCCGGCGAGGGCGCCTCGGGCGGCGGCTCGCCCCGCGACAGCGCCGACTCGAACGCGTCGAGCGCCGCGTCGAGCGTGCGCACGTGGGTGGCGACCGCGTCGCCGAACCAGGTGAGGACGTAGTCGTCGTCGACGATCTCGTGATCGTTCGAGCTGATCGCGCTGTAACGATACGGCTTGCCGATCGCGTCCTGGAGCATCGTCGCGACGATCAGATCGTGCGACACCGAGGGCATGCCCCGACCGTGCGAGCCGTAGAGCCGCACCCCGAGCATGATGTTCGCCGCCAGCACCGACTGGTGGATCAGCGGCTCGAGCTTGGGCAGGCGGTTGGTGTTGATGTGGATCGGCGCGCCGGCGATGTCGAGCGCCTCGGGCCGTACCAGCTCCGGATCGATGTCGTGATCGCCGTAGAACTCGGCGGCGAGCAGATCGCGCCCGCGCTGGGTGCGGAACAGCGCCTCGGGCAGCGCCGAGAGCGGCACGTAGCGCTCGACCTCGGAGGCGATCCAACGTCGCGAGAGGGTACCGGCGATGACCCGGTCCATGTCCGACGTTCCCGCGAGCACGCCATAAGCTCTGACGAGCTTGACGAGATCGGTCAATGGATAAGCGCGGGCCACGGAATCGGTCTGGAATAACGACTGCTGCGATGAAGGATAGCAACCTCTTGCAGAGAACGTGCGGCATAGAGGCGATCGGACAAGTACCCGCCGGACTGTAATGTGCGCGAGGTCCGATTCCGCGGAATGCCGTGGGATCGAGCGTCGCGCGCTCGGGCTACGGGGCGAGCTCGCGCCAGCGCACCCGGCCGATCGGCGTGCGCGCGTCGAGCGTCGTGCCCTCCGGTCCCGAGCCCGACACCGCGCTCGAGAGGATCACGTCCTCGGCCACGGCCGAGACGATGGTGGTCGCGGCGAACGGGTTGCCGACGCTCGCGATGCCCGAGAGCCTCTCGTCGCCCGAGAAGCGCCCGTCCCCGTCGACGTCGAGGGCCGTGGCGGGCATCGCGCCGGAGGCGGCGTCGAGCAGCATCAGCCATCCCTCCTGCTCCGGTTCGCACGGGTCACCGCTCGGCAGGTGGGTGGAGACGATCACCCGGTCCTCGCGTAGCTGCGGCGCGGTGATGATCTGCTCGCCGAAGTGGCTCGCGGCGGTCAAGTCGACGTACCACCCGCGGTGCGTATCCCAGTCGATGGAGTGCTGGGTCGACTCCCGCAGCGACGCGGCGCTGTCCTCGACGCCATTGCCGTCCGAGTCGTAGGCGAACTCGCGCTCGCCGGTGATCGACTGGGCGAGCAGATCCCCGTCCTCGAACGCGTGGCGCAACGCGTCCGCGTCCTCGAGCGGCTCCTCGTCCCACAGCGCGTAGAGCCGGTGACGCGTGTCGTCCACCGCCTGATCGCTCGTCTCGAGATACTTGCCGGTGCCGGCGTAGACGAGCGTGCCCTCCCCGCTCGGGTGTCTGCCGACGGCCACCGCGGTGGTGATCGGCTGGACCCGGCCGGCGTCGTCCACCGCGGTGAACATCGGCTCGGCCTCGACCGGCTGCCACCACTCCGGGTCGGAATCGCTCAGATCGAACTTCCAGAGATTGCCCTTGAGATCGCCCGCGTAGACGATGTCGACGCTGCCGTCGCCGTCGAGATCGGCGGCGGTCGGGGCGGCCAGCGCGTTCGGCGTGCCGTCCGGCTCGAGCGCGATCGCGATCTTCGCCTTCGGCGTGCCGCTCTCCAGATCGAGCACGAACAGGTGGGCGCTGCCGTCGCCGATCGAGCCGTCGGTGGCGGCGCTGTTGTAGCCGCTCGAGAGGATCGCGGACCACCTCCCGTCGTTGGTGCGCGCGATCAGCGGGCTGTCGAGGGTGTAGCCGAGGTCGGCGTCGTCGGCGTCGGTGAACTCCCACAGCACCGACTCCGCGGCGCTGTCCTCGCCGACCGCATCCGGATCGCTCACGTCGAGCGCGTAGACGCCCTGGCCGCCGCGGCCGAGACCGCCGACGAGCACCGTGCGCCAGGCACCGTCGAGGAGCGCGTCACCGATCTGCGGCGTCGCGTCGACGTAGTAGCGGTGGGTGTAGCCGGGTCGGGTGAGCTCCGGCAGGCTGCCGTAGAGCGGCCCGGGCACGTAGGCGAAGAGCTCCTCGCCGGTGCCGGCGCTCCATTCGCCGTCCACGAGACGCCCGGCGTCGAAGGCGTGCAGCATGCCGTCGTTGGCCCCGACGTAGACCACGCGAGGCCGCGCCGCGTGCGTCTTGGCGAAGTCCGAGTAGGGATGATCGTTCTCGGGTGCCCCGTCGCCCCAGAGATCGGGGTAGCGATAGGCCGGCGGACCGACGAGCTGGGGGCTCGAGTGCACGATGTCCCCGAGCGGCCGCTCGCGCTCGCGCAGGCCCGACCGCGCCTCGCCCCTGAGGTGGGCGAGCCGGGTCGCGCCCAGGGCATCGCTCTCGCCGAGGACCGGGTCGCGCGAGAGCGCGTCGCTCTGGGCGGTGTCGAGCTCGGCGTCCGACGGGGCGGCCGGATCGCTCGGCCAGCGAAAGGCGATGCCGGTGCCCGACGAGGGCTTCCAGGTGAGGATCTCGCGACTGTCGTCGGCGATCTGGAGGGCGAGGCTCTCGCTGGCCGACCAGTCGGGCTCGGCGGCGACGTCCCCCTCGGCCGAGACCGCCCGGGAGAGAAGCTCCCCGCTCCAGTCGCCGCTGTCGAAGGCGCTGTCGATCGATGGGGTCATGCCCCGAAGGATCGCACAGTCGTCCGGGGGCGTGGCCCGCCGGGAGACATCGAACCGACCCCCAAAACGCAAGAAGGGCCGAGAGCGCTTCCGCTCGCGGCCCCGTCGGGCTGAATCGAAACTCGAAGCGGAGTGTCCCGAACCGGGACACTCCTGTCACTCGATCAGTCGCCGAAGACGTACAGCGTCGGGCCGGAGGTCGTCGCGACAAGCTCGGCGTCGAGGTCGTTGACGGTCAGCGAATCACCTTCACCGGCGAGCACGAACGTCAGGTTGCCACCCGCGGTGCCGTCCGGACCGCTGAAGCTCGTGTACGTGCCAGCCGGAGCGGGTCCGCCCGGTACGTTGCCCGGTGCCTCGGTCACGGTATAGGCCAGGATCGACGTGACGTCGGCCTGGTATGCCGAGTTGCGCGGGGCGAAGACGATCTGCGATCGATTGCCGGCGTCATCCGCCTGAAGCGACTGTGCACGGTCACCGACGACAGCGGCGATCATGGACAGATCATCGTCGTTCTCGAGCGCGGCGAGCGTGGAGCCTTCCGCACCCGAGGCACCGCCGTCGTTTCCGTCGTCTCCGTCGTCTCCGCCATCTACGTCGGTACCGCCCATCGCCGGTGCCGCCGGCGCGTCGAGCACCGTGTCGATGATGTAGACCACACCGTTGCTGGCGGAGTCCACCGCCTGGCCGATCGCGACGGTGGCGTCACCGTTCATGATGACCGCGGCGCCGGTGCCATCGTCCATGACGGTCAGATCCGCACCTTGTGCGGTCGTCAGCGTCTGCGGAAGCGTCTGGTCGGTGCTGCTGTTGTAGACCGTGTTCGGGACGACGTGGTAGACCAGCACGTTGCGTACGGCCGCCTCGCGATCCTCTTCCGGAATCGCGCTGAGATCGAGCGCGGCAAACGCCGCGTTGTCCGGCGCGAACACCGTGAACGTCTTCGTCTCGTCGTCGAGCAGGTCCACGAGGTCCGGGTAGTCGCCGAGCGTCTCGACCAGCGAGCTGAGATCTTCGACGCCTTCCGTGACCACGCCATCGTTGTCGGCCCCGCGAGCGAGGTCGATGATGCTGTTGCCGCTCATCGTCGCCGTCGGGGACGCGACGGGATCTGTTCCACCGGTCCCCATGCCGGCGTCATCCGTGCCGGCGTCGTCCGTGCCGGCGTCGTCCGTACCGGCGTCATCCGTACCGGCGTCATCCGTGCCGGCGTCATCCGTGCCGGCGTCATCCGTACCGACCGTCGTCATGCCGCCCGTCGCCGTGCCGCCCGTCGCCGTGCCGGCCGTCGCCGTGCCGCCCGTCGCCGTCGTGGTGTCGTCATCGTCGTCCGACGAGCAGGCGCTCATCGCGACCGAGGCGGCGATGATCGAAAGTGCGAAATATTTCTTGAGAGCCATTCAGATCGTTCCTCTTGGTGAATGAAAGTCTGTCCAGCACGGCAGCGGTGACACCGATGCATGCCGCAGCTGGAACCTCGTCAGCGGGTTCCTGTACGCGAATGCTAGTAGATTCCCTGAAGAAACCAACCGAGGTGTACGCACTACAATGCTTCACTGCCGTCGGCCGGGACCGTCGAGCTCGCCTGTGGACGCCGCGCATCGTAACCGACGCGAGGGCGGAAACCACAAGACCGAGCACCACGATGGGGTCATGGAGACCGCCGCCGCTTGCCTACCGATCCAAACCGTTGAATCAACGTTTATTTTAGGACGGTATTCCCACCATTGCAATCGCGCCACGCCACTCGGCCATGGCGGAAGGCTCGAAGGGGCCGCCATGCGCGTCACGTTCTCGACAGGTTGCGCGCTAACCGACAGAATCCAGCGGCGGAAAGGGATGCGCGATCCGTGGCGTGCGAGCGCGTCCTCGCGATTCACCCCCGGGAGCGTGACGGTCGCGCGGGGCGCCGGGCCCGGCAGCCGCGGGGATCATGGCCACCAGCGCTCGAACGACCGACGACGAGATCGCGCGTGAGCGTGGGCGATGCCGACCGCGTCGAGGACGCCGGAAACTCACGCGTGTCGCGGCGTCTGCGCCGCATGAGGGACGTCGCCGCGGATCGCGGCGCGCGGGCCTTTCTCGTGCTCGAATGCGCGCCGATCGACGACCCCGGCCCGTTCGTCGCCACCGAGTGCGCGCCGCGCGACGTCGACCGGGCGGACCGCGTGGCGGCACGGCTCGGCACGGAGCACACGGTGCTCGTCCACGACGCCCGCGAACGGCTCGACCCGGGCCTGCTCGCCGCGGAGGCCGGGACGGTGCCGGCGGGCGGCGCGCTCGTGTTGCTGACGCCCGCCCTCGCCGGCTGGGCCGAGGCGTCGCCGTGTCGGCGCTTCGTTGCACGGCTGGTCCGGCAACTGCGGGCCTTCCTCTGTGAAGAGCCGGCGATCATCTGCCGGACGGCGCTTCGGCAGAAGGATCTGATCGAGCTGGCGCTGGATGGCGATGCGTTTTCGGCGATCGATCTGCAGACACGCCTCCGCCCCGCTGCCGAACCCGAACCGGGCGCGCTCGTCGTGGACGCGGATGCGCAGACCGGGCAGGACCGCCTTCTGCAGCAGGCGGCGAGGCACCTCCGCGGCGATGCGCGCGCGCTCATCGTCATCGAAGCGCCGCGCGGCCGCGGGAAGTCGGCGCTGCTCGGGCGGCTGTCCGCCGGTCTCGCCCGCGATGGCGTGGAGCATCGGATATGCGCCGTCAGGCGGTCCGCGCTCGGCGTCCTGGTCCGACATCGTGGCGACGCCACGGACGCGTCCGTCGAGCTTCCGTTCATCGCACCGGACGCGGCAGCGCTGACGTCCGGGGACGTGTTGCTGGTGGACGAGGCGGCGAGCCTGCCGCTGCCCGTCATCGAGCGGCTGCTGGGACGTTGGTCGCGGCTGGTGCTCGCGAGCACCACGGCGGGCTACGAAAGCAGCGGTCGGGCATTTGCCCTGAAACTGCCCGCGCTGTTCGATCGGGCGCGTCCCGGATGGCTCCGCCTCGCACCGACCGAGCCCCTGCGATGGCGGAACGGCGATCCGCTCGATCGCTTCATCACCCGCGTGCTTGCCCCGGCCACATCGACCGCCGGCGCGGTAGACCGCCCGTTGCCGGCAGGCTGGCGACACGCACCGGCCCGCGAGCAGGATCGCGAGGCACTGGCGGTCGATGAATCGAGCCTCGCCGCGCACGTCGGCTTGCTGGTGTCCACGCACTACCAGAGCACGCCGCTCGATCTCGCGCACCTGCTCGACGCGCAGAACCTTCGTCTGTGGTCGATTCAGCAGGACGACACCGTCCTGGCCGCCGCGCTGGTCGCCGTCGAATCCGGCGTGCCCGCGCGCCTGCATGAGGCGGTGATGACCCGTCGCAGACGGCTCCCCCACGATCTTCTGCCGCAGCTGCTTGCCCAGTGCGCGGACCGCGACGACGCGCTCGATGCAGCGCTCGCACGGGTCGTGCGCATCGCCGTCCGCCGTGACGCCCGACGCGACGGTCTGGCCAGCCGCCTGCTGAAGAGGATCG
>ENA-ORXM01005096-ORXM01005096.1-marine-metagenome-genome-assembly--contig:-NODE-5096-length-10772-cov-4.135577_pt1 | contig 10772 bp, 8 predicted proteins | sample MGYA00237867_ERZ511480 | MGnify/ENA primary metagenome ERZ511480 (study PRJEB26309, sample SAMN06266103) | marine metagenome | isolation source: Algal blade | place: United Kingdom:Sidmouth, United... | reverse complement strand
AAAAATCATAGGTATTTGAGGGTTTTCATCCAATATCGTCTCCAGCTTATTTAAATGTCTCATCAGAGCATTCGTCGATTTTTGAACATGACCTAAAACCATACAACCTTTGCTAAATGCAATATAATGATAAAGCAATGCAAATCTAGGTAGATGCTTATAAGGGGCTATCAATTTTCGAACAGCTTTTAATATTTCTTGATAAAACACCTCATCAGTCACTCGATAAGACTGCTGATGGTAATAATGTAATTTTTGCAAAACTTGATGCCACTCAATAGCCTCTAACAACCGTTTTTCTGCTTCAATCAACACTTTGTCTCCTCCCAAAAAAAGGCATTGCCGAGCATATATAATCATATTTAAAACGCCTGGCAATAGCTCAAATAAATTTAGTTTTTGGCAGTGTTTCTCCAATTTTATTGCCTTCTCTAAAGCATTTTTAAATTGGTTCTTATTAACCAAATAGCGGATAAAATTTAAGCTCTGTTCTTCTTTCGATGAGTAATTTTCTGTCTTTTTCAAATAGTGATACAACCACTCTATCAACTGCTGCCGAAGTTTATAAAAACGATTAATCAATTTCGAATACGCTACCGTATCCAGTTCTTCACTATAAACAACATGAATTGCTTTAGGAGTTTTAAAAGTTGTTTCAACTGTTTTAAGAAACTGAATCAATTGCAGCATTTTTGGCGATTTACCAAAAGCATGGTCTAGTGCCGTTAAGCTTGTGGGGTTCATTTCACAAAAGAGGAGGAAAAGTTCTTCATTCATTATATGGTATGTTTCAATATTAGATTGGTGTGTGCAGTTCTCCTTATGACGAATTCTGTGCCATTTTTTTCTTTATGAAGCATTATTAGAGGCCTAGAAGATTGGGATTAGTATGAGTCAAAAATAAATACCTGTTTATCAAACTCTTACACTCAAAAACTTCATCATATAACTCTAAAAAAAGGTCTATATAAAGCCTTGACGCTTCTTTTAGGTTTAATGTTTGATTTAAGTTTGGCACAATCAAAAAAGGTAAAAAACTTTCCTTTTTAACGATCTCATTTTTCTTAAAATCTATTGGGTCGTATTCTATTATTATAGAATAAAAAAGGCTTTTTATCAATCATTAATTATTTATTTTTAACATTTTTTCAATTATGAAAACATACATTTCATTCTTACTTTTTACCCTAAGTCTTCTTTTTTTTAATAGTTGTAAACAAGAGGATATTAATACAGACAATAATCAATTATTAGTCATAGAAAACGGTGCAATGTCTTTAGAACCTGGACAGAATACTACTTATACGGCTTCTTTAATTGATGTTTCAGGAAATAAAACTACAGCAAGCAATGTCACTTGGTCTAGTGGAAATTCAGCAGTTGCAAGCATTAGTGCAAATGGTCAAATAAGCATTGGGGAAGTGGGTATTACTACAATCAAAGCATCTGTCGAAGTGGGTGGCATCACCTTAATAGCAGAAGCCCCTTTGAACATTCAAATTCCTGGTTTATTTGCTGTAGCTCCTTCCGCTATTTTAGTAGATGCTAATTTCCCAGATCTGGAATTAGAAGCCATTTACTTAGGAACAGGTTCTACTACCTATAGTTATCAATCTAGTGATGCTAGTATTGCAACGGTTTCTAATACTGGTGTTGTGAACTTTGTTGGTTCAGGAAGTTGTCAAATTACAGTTACGGCCAATGGATTGACAGGTAGTCCAACAATTGTTGTCCCTGTAGTTGTACTGGGTGCTATAACGATTCCACTGCCAATTTCACGTATTGTAATCAATCCTAATTCTAGCAATATACTAAAAACAGAGACCACACAGTATACTGCCAAAGCTTATAATATCGACAATCAAGAAGTAAGCACTAATTTTAACTGGTCTGTTGTAGATCCAACGATTGCAAGTGTTGATGCTTCTGGAAACATTACACCATTAAAGATTGGGACCACAACGATTCGTGCTACAGCTGAAGGAATAACGGGTAGTGCTGAACTAGTGGTTGCTCCCAACAAAGTTATTATCGTTGATCCTTATTACATAACAGTACCTGCTGGGCAGACTAAACAATTTACAGCAAAACAATACGAGGTGGTTAGAGCTAGTAATGGTGAATTAGCTTTAGGTTCCATGACAACGCCAAACAACTTAACTTGGGAAATTCCAACCTATGGTTTTTCTATTTTTGATATTGCAACGATTGATAATAACGGTCTAGCCACAGTAAAAAGTAATGCAACGATTGGTTTAATTACTTATGTTATTGCTTCTCATCCTTCTGATCCAGACGTACAAGCAGGTATTGGTGTACTTTCTGTTGCGGTTAGTTCTGGTAATTGTAACTGTGGCACACAAGATGCAACAGCAGCTAGCCTTAATTTAATCAGTTCAAACAGTGTTACCTTGAGTCTTGGGCAAACGGAACAAATACAAGCTGAAGTATTAGATGCTTCAGGTAATGTTATTAGTAACGCTACTTTGGTGTATTGTAGTGATAATGTTCAAGTCGCAGATGTAGATTTTAATGGTGAAATTTCTGCTACTAGTTTTACAAGTAATACTGCAACGGTTACTGTTTGTCATGGAAATTTAAGCAAAACAATTACTGTAAATGTTCCATAAAAGAGCCTTTTAGCTAAAATCAGGGCGTTTTTAAATAAATTTTCAAAAAAAAACATTTTTTTTTGCACCAAACACACCAAAAATTAATTTGCTTGCATCTTTGTAGATAGAGTAGTATTCATAGTACCTTTTTAGTTGAGTTTATTCATCTTCAAAGATTGAGAAACAAAAGAGCCTGTCGCCCACAGGCTCTTTTCATTTTAGCCCCATCCCCAAACTTGATTTCCTTTTATCACAAGTAAAACGTACCTTTGTGGCATAAAAATTTATTGTTGATTTTAAGACAAAAAAATTGAATTATGTTCTTACAAATGTTCAAATCAAAAATTCACTGCGCTACAGTGACCGAAGCCAACCTTAATTATGTTGGTAGTATTACGATTGATGAAGATTTAATGGAAGCGGCCAATATATTTGAAGGAGAGCGTGTACAGATTGTTAATAATAATAATGGAGAACGCTTAGAAACCTATGTTATTAAAGGAGAACGCGGAACAGGAATCATTTGTCTAAATGGTGCTGCTGCCCGAAAATGTCAAGTAGGCGATATTGTTATTATTATTGGTTACGCATTTTTGACACCTGAAGAAGCCAAAAATTTTGAGCCAACCATCGTTTTTCCTAATGAGAAGAATGCCTTGAATTAAGCTATTCAAAAAAATATATTTCTGTGAGTTGTTGAATCAAATGAATTTAGCAACTCATTTTTTTATTCTTTTGTCTTGATAAACACCCTCCAAATAATTAACAGAAAACAATAAAAAGAAACTATAAATTCCCACTCCTATTGCACTCAAAAGCGTATTCTCGGTCATAAAAGACAAAAATATCGTTGTGTAAAACAACAGGAAAAAGAGGTTTTTGTAATTCTGATGATAAAAAAGGGGCAAGAAAAAGCAACCTAAGAAGAAAATTAAACCTAATATTCCTGTGGCAGCATACAACATCAAGAAAAAATTATGTGGGTACATAACCTGTTGATTAGGGTAATGCTCTTGATAATGTTTTGCTTGTTCATCGTTCAAATCTCCAATACCGACCCCAAACCAAGGCGATTCTTGAACAACATCCCAAGCTATTTTGTAGGACAACAAACGACGCGTATCTGAATATTCACCAATATGCCCTTGTTGGTACATATCCCAATTGTGCTTGGTCAAATTAACTTTGGTCTGAATACTAGGAACATATTTATAGGCTAAATAAGGCATGACACACATTCCCATGAGTAACACCATTCCTAAACCATAGTATTTTTTACTCAACATATAATAGAACACCGTTGTCCCTAAACCACCATACAAGACTAAAATACCAATTCGAACAGATAATAAATGTAAGGTTATTATTAAGAAAAAGACCAATGTTCCCATCACCCATTTTTCAACCGTATTTTTCCAATAAAATTGTTGTTGCAACAGCCAGAAGCCCGCAAAAACAGCCAAATTAATCATCAAACTAAATCGAATATGCTCTCCATTCGGTGTAGGAATTGCCTTGCTTACCACCAAGCGTTGTTGCATCGCTTCGTAATGCATCCCATAATTAATCAATACACCTACACAGGCAACCACCATCATATAAAAATAGATGGACAACAGTTGTTGATACGATTTTTTAGAAAAAGTGGGCAACAAAGCAAAGGCTATTGGCAACATTAACATTGGCAAAGCAATTCGTAAACGAATCATAGATGCAGACCAGTTATCAGAAAACAAGGCGCTCACCAAAAACAACCCAAAAACACCTAAAGTGGCTACAAAAGACTTGTTCATCCATATACGTTTCCAGTCCTTCTTCAATGTTGGAGAGCCTATTCCTAAGACAACTAGGGCAATCATAGAAAGTGTCAACAAAAATTTCGAGCAGATCAAACCAACAAATAGACTTATACAAGTTGCATAAATCAATTTTTTACGAGGATACTGTTCTAAAAAAAGCTTTGCTTTTGACGCCATAAATGATTTTAAACTGAACTGCTAAAGGGTAAATTACAAAGTAAACTGAATGTATTTAATGGTGCGATTATCTTTTAAGTGCATTTCTTCATAAAAGGTCTTAATTTCCAATTCTGGAAAGTCTAAAGGTTTTGCATAGATATCGTCATTCTGATACAATATCTTAATCTTTTGTTCCTCCAATATTTCTAGGGTATATTCGTACAATTCTGTAGAATCTGTTTTGAGGTGCACGATATTATTTTCTTTTTTAAGTAGATTTCGATAAACGTCCAAAAAACGAGGGGCAGTCGTTCGTTTTCTTGCTTTTCCTAGCTGAGGATCTGGAAAGGTAATCCAAATTTCAGAGATTTCATTTGGAGCAAAATAATACTCCATAAATTCAATTCTAGCTCTCAAAAAAGCAACATTTTCTTCTTTGTTTAACAAAGCTCCATTGGCACCTGTAAATATGCGATTGCCTTTAATTTCAACCCCTATATAATTATTCTGGGGGTACATTTTTCCCAATCCACGAGCATAATGTCCTTTTCCACAAGCTACCTCCAAGATTACTGGATTTTCATTCTTAAAATGCTTTTGCCACTGCCCTTTCATATCTACATCCTCTCCTCTATAATCCACTACAAGAGGGTTGTCATGTCCTTTAGACGAATAAACATTGGGAAAGGTTTTAAGGGCTGCAAATTTTTGGAGTTTGCTAAGCTTTGTCATTGGTTCTTATTTATAATTATTGGATGCTCAATTAACCTCCTTAGGAAGGAAGAATGTTAATTATTAAATTTGAATGGCAAAGATACAAACTAAAACAGACTTTTTTGAATGAAAGGATTCGTGCTATTCAATTACACATTTTGCAAATCTAAAATTTTAATTAAATGATCATTATAATCAATATTTCCATTGCGTTTTAGTTTGTTCAAGACACTGTTGACCGTTTGGCGAGAAGTAAAGGTAAGTTTGGCAATTTCTTTATTAGTCAAAAAGTTTTTCACTACAATTTGTCCTTCTTTTTCTTTTCCAAAATCTTGTGCCATTTCATTCAAGAAATCAATAATTCGAGTAGAAGAATCCTTAAAAATGATACTTGACAGTTTCGTTTCTAGCTTTCTCAAACGAAACCCAATCAATTTATAAATGGCCATATTAAACGCCTTGTTGCGCATCATCAAGTCTTGCAACATATTCATACTCAAAGTGCAAATAATACAATCTTCTGCTGCGATAGCAAAATCATTTGAGTTTCCATCTACCAAAGCCATTTCGCCAAAAATATTTCCAGCATTCAACACATATTTTAAATTTTCTTCTCCACTTTCTGTATAGTTTCCAATCTTCACAGCTCCTTTTTTGAGCATATAAATTGTTTTTTGAGAATTAAAAGGAAACAGGATTGGATCATCCTTTTTGTGATGTTTATCGACCAGTATTTTTGCCAGTTCCATCATTTGTTTTTTTGAAAGCAGTTTCATAATATTAAACTGTTCCAAATACCAAAGTTTCATTGCTGTTTGCATAGATGTTATTAATTATAATTTAATAATTCTAATGCACTTTTCATCGTAATCAATACTCCCTGAACGTTTTAGTTTATTAAGTACACTACTAACCGTTTGGCGAGAAGTAAAGGTTAATTTTCCAATCTCTGTATTGGTCAAGAATTTTTTAACAATCAAACTATTGTCTTTATGCTTTCCAAAATCTTTTCCCAAGCTTTGAAGAAATTCGATAATTCTTGTCGTTGAATCTTTGTATACAATTTGTGCAATTTGAAACTCGACCTTACGCAATCGCAGTCCAATTAATTTATACATTGCACGATTAAATGCTTTATTCTTAGACATAATTTCTTGAATCACATCCATGTGCAAGGTACAAACGGTACAATTTTCAGCTGCGATTACAAAGTCATTAGAATTGCCATCTGCCAAAGCCATTTCGCCAAAAACATTCCCTGAATTCAAGAGGTATTTCAAGTTTTCTTCTCCATTTTCTGTATAATTCCCAACCTTCACACAACCTTGTTTTAACAAGTAAATTGTTTTTTGAGAATTAAAAGGAAACATAATTGGATCATCCTTCTTATAAGGTTTGTGTATAGATGTCTCTGCAACTTGTTTCAGTTCAGACGTAGAGAGCACTTTTAAAATATCAAATTGTTCTAAATACCAAAGTTTGGTTAACGTTTGCATTCTTATTTTTTTTTAGAGTAGGTCTAAATTTTCTTTTCGATGAAAATCAAATTTAGATAGACTCTTACATCAAAGTCACTTCCAAAAACGATTGTTTTTCAGGGTAGTCAGTGGTATAGTGCAAGCCTCTACTTTCTTTACGAGTAGCTGCTGAACGGGTAATCATGTAGGCAATAGTGATTAGGTTTCTTAACTCACACAATTGAGGTGAAATTGTCGTTGTACCGTATAACTGTTCTGTTTCTTCATACAAAATATGCAATCGATCAAAAGCCCTTTTCAATCGCACACTAGACCGAACAATCCCAACATAACTACTCATGATCTCTTTCAATTCTTTGATACTTTGTGTAATCAAAACTAACTCTTTGGGGTCTGTTGTTCCTGTAGCATCCCAATCTGGAATTCCTGTCTGAAATTCAGCGGTGTCAATCTGTTTTGAGATATCTTGCACCACACGTGCTGCATAAACCAAACCTTCCAGTAGTGAGTTAGAAGCTAAACGATTGGCACCATGTAACCCCGTGCAGCTACATTCTCCACAAGCATATAGATTTTGAATCGACGTTTGCCCCATGTCGTTGGTCTTAATACCACCACAAATATAATGTGCCGCAGGAACAACAGGAATTAAATCCTTCATAGGGTCAATTCCCAAACTAATGCACTTGTCATAAATAGTTGGAAAATGTGCCACAAATGCCTCTTTATCTAAGTGCGTACAATCCAACATCATGTAGTCTTGTCCACGCATTTTCATTTCATTATCAATCGCACGAGCCACAATATCACGAGGAGCTAAGGACTTTCTAGGATCGTACTTGTGCATAAATTCTTCTCCTTCTGGTGTCTTAATAATTGCCCCAAAACCTCGAACGGCTTCCGAAACTAAAAATGCGGGATTTTCAATTACAGGATTAAACAAAGAAGTTGGGTGAAACTGTACAAATTCCATATTTTCCATACGCCCCTTTGCTCGATAAAACATAGCCATTCCATCTCCTGTTGCAATACTAGGATTCGTCGTTGTTTTATAGACCTGTCCTGCTCCACCAGTAGCCACTACTGTAAATTTGGCTAAAAAGGTTTCAATTTCTTTATTTTGAGTATTCAAGACATAGGCTCCATAGCATTCTATATTGGGTGTTATACGAGTAACTTGTTTACCCAAATGATGCTGTGTAATTAAGTCTATTGCAAAATAGTGATCATAATATTCTAAATTGGGATAACTCTTTGCTTTTTCATTTAAGGCTCGTTGAATTTCCCAACCTGTCAAGTCTTTAAAGTGTAAGATCCTATTTTCAGAATGCCCTCCTTCTTTTCCTAGATCGTACTCGCTTGAATTTTTATCAAAACGAGTGCCCCATTCTATCAATTCCTTTACTCTTGTTGGTCCTTCTTTTACCACAATATTAACAGCCTCCAAATCACACAAACCATCTCCTGCATCTAAAGTATCTTCAATATGTTTCTCAAAGGAGTCTGTATCAAAATTCCAAACTGCGGCAACTCCTCCTTGTGCATAACGTGTATTACTCTCTTCTTTTGTTGCTTTTGTTAACACACAAATTTGCTTATCTGGGTGACGCTCTGCCATTTTAATAGCCATCGTTAGTCCTGCAACTCCCGACCCAATTATTAATACGTCTATTTGCTTCATTTTATATTGGCTTATAATTTGAAAATTTCATTCCTATATCCTATTCTTCTAACAAGCTATAAAATAAAGTCTTGAATCCCTTAACTTGTAATATAAAAAAAGGAAATTACTTTTTAAGCTAAGCAACTATAAAATGTCTATTTTTTGACATCTGTGGTCGTTATTCCAACCAATTAGGAACAAATACTTCTTTCCTATAGAGTTCCTAACTCTATAGTGTTTTTTTTCTAAAAATAAATTTTTAAAAAAATATCAACAAGTAGTTTTTTTGAGAAAAAGACTTCGTACCTCTCGTAAAATCAAGTATTTTAAGTGTTATTCTTTTGAGGCATCTTAAAAAAGGTAACATTTTTTTATTATAAAAAAAAGTACATTGTTACAAATATACAGTCTGCTTTTTTCATTAAAAAATTTAGAATAAACGGTTATGAAAATAATAAAACGATTATTTTTACTCCTATTTAGTGTGGTTTCATTTCACTTATCTGCCCATAACTATGTTTACATTTCTACTTATGATTCTCTATTGTTGCTTGACATATCAACTTGTAATACTCGAACTATTGGAAAAACAATAGTTGCTTTTAAAGACATCGCTATCAGTCCTCAAACTGGAAGGCTTTATGGCATTGATGGGTATGGTGATTTATACAGTATAAATAGAACAACTGCGGTAGCAACTTTTATTTTGAATACTTGCCATTCGATAAATTCTTTAACTTTTTCAAAAAAAGGAATTTTGTATGCAATGGGAAACGACAATATTATTCATTCTATTAATACATCAACAGGAGTCTGTACAGAACTAGGCAGAACGAATATACCAGTAAATCCATCTGGTGATATTTCTTTATTAAATGGCAAACTGTATTTATCTTCAAGAGCTTTCAATAGTGACACTAAATTAATAGAAATAGATATTGACAACTCTAATAGTTCAACTGTTTTTAACTCAAGAATTGTAGGTTCTTTTTCAGGAATATACAATGTCTTTGGACTCGCATCTATTGGTTGTGAGCCAGAACTTTATGCCTTTTCAATGGGTAATATTTACAAAGTACCAAATCAAGACCCTACACTAAGTACCATTCAATGCTATAACATTTCATCTAATTCTCAAATTTTAGGTGCAGCATCAGTAGTAGAAGATGTAGATTTTTCAGAGCTAGATTTAAGTGATTCGATTACCTTATGTAAAGGAGATACAGTAGACATAAGTGCGGCTATTTGTAATGGAAATTATATGTGGCAGGATGGTTCTACTAGCTCAGTATATACTGTATTTGAAGCAGGGACATATCAAGTTACTGCATCTATTTACGATTGTAATTATGACGACAGTATTAAGGTTGGTTTACTTGATTATCCAATTCTTGATTTAGGTAAAGATACCACTTTGTGTGAAGGAGCCTTTCTCAACTTAGATGTCCATCAAGCTAACTCTAACTATCTTTGGCAAGATGGAAGTATAGAGCCTAATTATCTTGCTTATCAACCTGGTATGTATACAGTGTCTGCTTCTATTGATAACTGTATCAGTAAAGATAGTATTTATATTGATTACACCAGTCCACCTAGTTTTTCTTGGGAAGATTACCCAAGGGTAATCTGTGAAGGTACAACCTTAGTCTTAGATGCAAGTAACGTTCATCCAACAGCAAGTTACTCTTGGCAAGATAATTCTACGGAACCCACTTTTTCGCTCGATCAAACAGGAATCTATACTGTTTCTGTAACTAATATTTGTGGTACAGAAACCAAAGTTATAGAAATAGAAACCAAAGAATGTAATTGTTTGGAAGGAATTCCTGATGTTTTCACCCCCAATAATGATGGTACAAATGATTCCTTTAGTCCAATTACCCGTTGTGAACTAGATGTTGTAACCTTTGAGATTTACAATCGTTGGGGGCAAGTAGTTTATCAAACAAATGATGCTAATTTGCCTTGGGATGGCAAATTTAAAGGAGTAGATGCGGCCATAGAGGTTTACATCTATTTGCTTGAATATTATGACGACTATGGCTTTGTCGTAGCGAAAAAAGGTGAAGTAACATTACTTCGATAATAGAGAACGATACCTAACTTGCTTATCTTCCGCAAAAAAAATCATTATGGATGAATTCCATAATGATTTTTTTATCAAAATATGTAAGTGGTCACAAGTAGCTATACCTTAAAAGTAGGCGAAAAAAAGATACCAAATTTCTTATTAATACTATTTGTCCTTCTACCTCGTATTCCTTAGGAAGGAGAAACAAATAAGGTGAACAAGTATTGTTAAATATTTTTGAGGATGAAAGTTTTAAAAAATGAGTAGTGTAACGGG
>ENA-ORXM01005095-ORXM01005095.1-marine-metagenome-genome-assembly--contig:-NODE-5095-length-10774-cov-3.060578_pt1 | contig 10774 bp, 7 predicted proteins | sample MGYA00237867_ERZ511480 | MGnify/ENA primary metagenome ERZ511480 (study PRJEB26309, sample SAMN06266103) | marine metagenome | isolation source: Algal blade | place: United Kingdom:Sidmouth, United... | reverse complement strand
ATGAGTGACGACTAGATGACCTCTGACTAGATGCTGATCGTGTGCGTCTCCTCTCAGATCCATATATCCACGCCAAAAATATCCTTATAGACGACACTATCCTCATCATGGGTAGCATGAATCTGTCTCAAAACGCTTTGGACAACAATAGGGAGATAGGTATACTTATTGATGATTCTAAGGCTATCAAAACTTTTTCTAGACAATTTGATACCGATCGAGAAGCAGCAAAAAAATATGATGAACGGAATTTTGAAACAGATTGATTTTAGAAAGACATTGCTATGAAAATTAATAAGAAAAAAATTGATAGATTTCAACAAAAAATCTTGGATCGATATCTTGATCACAAGAGATCTCTTCCACGAAGAGATACTTTTGATCCATATCGAGTCCTTGTGTCTGAAGTGATGTCTCAGCAGACCCAAGTCGAGAGAGTAGTCCCAAAATTTGAAAAATTTGTTAGCACACTACCTAGGTTATCAGATCTTGCTATAGTAGACAAAACAACATTGCTCTCATTGCGATCCGGCTTGTGATTCAACTCTAGAGCTCTGCGTCTCCAGCAGACTGCTCATATCATCAACACTGACTATGATGGTATAGTGCCAAACAATCGTGAGATTTTGATTACTCTCCCTGGTATATGACCATATACCTCAGCATCTATCTGTGCCTTTGCTTACAATATGCCAGAGCCTGTAGTGGATACCAATATCAGGAGAGTATTGATCCATGAGTTGTGATTGGACATTACTATCTCTCCATCAGATCTAGAAGATGTAGCTCGTATGTGTATACCTGTAGATAGATCCAATGACCGACACAATGCCCTGATGGACTATGGATCACTTGTAGCAACTGCATCAGCAACTGGGATCAAACCCACTAGCAAACAAAGTAAATTTAAATGATCTGATAGGGAGGTGAAATGATGGACTCTCAAACAACTTGTAGATTGAAACAAGCTATCTGAAGGAATAATTGCTAAAAAGTTTCCAGACAAAGCGATTAAGTCAATTTTGATGGATATGCAAAAAGATGGATTAATACAAATTAATAAAAAACATATTAGTATTGCTATATAAGATTCTAGCACAAATGTCGGATTTGCATTTTTTCGTTTGCATCACTATACTTTTGATGTTTAGTATTGTACAATAACCAATGAAGGTATATGCTCAAAATAACGCAGAAGATGTAGGTATAAATATTAATTCTGATTGTATACAGAATGGTGACTGCGGTCGAGATCTAGGAAAGACTCTGTGAGTCAGACAAGATGTAGAGAATGATTTCAATACCTTTGAGTTTATCACCAAGGATATATTTCTTTCTGCTACGTTTTTTATAGGTACTATTGTTACTTTCTCTCTCGTGTATTCTGGGCTGATGATTGTGTTTGGTGGAGCCAACGAGTCGACAGTACAAAAAGGTAAGGATGGAGTAAAACGATCTCTTGTGTGATTGTTACTGGTGATATTTAGTTATACAATTATTAGAGGTGTACAGTTTATTGCTCAATGACAGACATAACAGAAATAAGTTTCAAGAAATAAGTTTCAAGAAAAGTTAATTTTAACTTTTCTTTTTTCTTTTATCCTGTATCTTGAGTGCATGTTATTTGTACATTGTTCTTCAGATCAGATATTGCTGTGTGATGACTCTCAGCATATAGTTATTCCGTTTGAGGATATTGAGAGAACTTTTCCTGTTGCTTTGTATGCTATATTTGATCCTTCTGTCCATACGGATATTTTGGTTATAAATGGTCCTGGGAGCTTTACCCAGCTGAGAGTAGCGACCGTCTCGCTAAATCTCCTCAACCAGATCCAACACAATACACTAACATTTATTGATATACCCAAGATAGGTATCTACAAAAATCTCGCCAAAAAATCGAAACTCCCGAGACGGGGAGTCGTCTTTATGGGTCAGAGAAAGAATATGCGACTGGTGGACTGTCTATGAGATGAGCCTGATTATCAGATGGTAGATAGTGCGACTGTGCTTGAGATATTGTGAGAGAGAGATTATTTTGTCGATCGAGTAGACCATCCTGTGGTGGAGATGCTGGATAGATCTAGGCAGATCTCAGCATATGGTATCCATCAGCAGAGACCATATATGGTATATGCGTGAGAGGAGATCGATATAGATACAACTGATGCAGATCGTACATCCATATTCTCTCCTAGATACATGATGGATCCGCAGATAGGGTAGATTGTGTTCACATAATTTTTCAAATAAAAAAAGAACCTCTATATTTAGAGATTCTTTATTGGCTGTAGGTTTATTGGCATTACTACATTATTGATAAATGCCAATCCAAGACCAGAGCAACCTACGATAACTCCAGCTAGTACATTTGTCCTTTTATTAGTTATGTTTAGTTATTAGACTTGTTAAGAATATTTTGTCTTCATCACAATAGTAAGCATCTATTTTGTTACGGGACATATATATCCAATCTCTGGAATTTCTGCTGTATAAAGTTAAATCATAACTCAAACAAGAACTCTTACCACCACTATTATAAAATAATTCAAGTGAACCATTTGTGTAACCCTCGTTTAGCATTATAGCATCTAGCATTTTCTTGAAATTCCACTTATAACCATCTGATACCGACAATATTTGCATAGTATTTTTAAGCAAATTCATAATTTCTTCGGTTGTAAAATCCATTCCATCTTCTCTAAATGGAAGACCTTCCCAAGATCTCAAGAAAGTGAAAGTATTTTTTTTATCTTTAGTAGGAATGATAGAAAAACACAATCGGTAAGGTTTATTGTATGCAATATGGATTATATTATTATTCTGAATTTTTAATTGCATATTCGTGAAGTCTTTCGGGTACGATAAGAACTTGTCTAACAAATACTCAGTAATACTGTTTATTTCTTTCATTTTATATTTTTTTTGTAAATTGATATTTTTTTAATTTTATAGGAAACATCTACTCTCTTGCTTGTTATAGAGTAGGAATGTTGTTCTGTTAAAGAACCTCTGTTGATGTGTATAATAATAAAAATTTATAAGTCAAGTTATATTTAGCATTTATTTTTATTACCCAAACTTCTCTAAAAACTCCTCAAATCCTTTCTTCAAACTTTCCTCATCCTTGCTACTCACCAATAATCACTGGTCTGGTCAGACAAGCTCTGCGGCGCCTCACACTCCATAGCCAAACACCGGTATGCCACAGGCGAGTGCTTCCATGGTTGCCATACCACAGCTTTCTTTAGCGAGATTGATGAGTCATCTTGCGTTTTTCATTATATTGATTTTCTCATCTACATCAGTGACTCTACCTACCCAGGTAATTGTCGGTCAGGCGAGTGATTTTAGATACTGCTCATCTGGTCCTGATCACATTATGATCAGTGGTATCTGGTAGGTGTTGCATAGCGTGATGATCTTGTCTACCTCTCTCACAAAACTCGTTAACCTTCCTACATATACCATATAATTTTTGGGTGATCTGCTTGGTGTGATATGATCAAATTTTGGATCGAGTTTTGGGTATTGGATCGTGATATTATCTATCTGGTAATGTTTTTTGGCAAGCTCAGCAGTATAGAGACTATTTGCTAGTACTGTATCATAATGTCTAGGCTTGCTGTCCCGCCTACGTAGATAAGGGACCAATAGTCCAAAAATCTTTGCCTGCCATCGAGAAAATTTTTTCACATATTCATCGTGATTTTCTCGGATATATTGATTTGGACTGTGGAGATAAAGAGCGACGTGTTCATGACGATGTGACGCACCATAGGGTATGATGTTTTTGGCTGCAGCAAATGACGAGATGACTATATGGTCGGGGTGTTCTTTAGATATTTTGTTTCTCAAGAGTCGGCAGAGTTGTGGATAAAACACAATCAGGTTACGATAGTCCAATATTTTTGATACAAATCATTTTTTGCGTTCGGATCACCACACAAAAATTGAATTGAGCCATCGTGGGAGTGCAGTGACGATCTCGTAGGTATACCCATCTATCTCTATCTCATCTTGACCTGCAAACAGTGTATATATCTTCTCTTCTACATGATGTTGTGTGTGCGTCTGTATCAACTCAAAAAATACTGACTCGGCTCCTCCGATATGAAAGATCCAGTCATGCACAAAGACGGTGAGTTGTTGCTGTGTATTTTTCATCATTCTAGCATAGAGAATTTACTGTGTTTTGCAAAGAATTACACCACATAATAGATTTTTTAAATCATATAATGTCAAGTACTTGTAATTGCTTTTTTTGAACTTTGTCTATATACTTGACTTGTACAACTTTTTAATAGCAAATTACTAACTTTGCTCTTATGACTATATCATCATCTCAGGAGCATCATAATCAATTAGATCCAAGAGATCCACTTGTATGACTCTCCTCAGCAGACCAGCAACATATCACCACTCAAATTGATCTTTTGAAGGAATTTTTGTGATTGGAAGATCAGCTAGATCGTGCAAAATCACTTGAGTCTGCAGCAGCAAAAGATGCTCTAAATCTGGGAGACATCACATGATGACTGTATAGCCATAGCTATGCAGACTATCAGCACTCCATGAGAGATGCTGATGAGTATGATGGATCTATGCAGCAGTATAGAGCTTGGTTGGCAGATCAAGACCCAGAATTTGCGCTGCTGATCTGACTCCTAGAATGACAGTCGCTCCAAGATATATGATCAGCTACTCCAGACGATCAGCTCGCCTACCAGACCAAAAAACAACTCTACAATCTCACCATACGCAAAAAAATACAACAACATATTCAGTCGATGACAAATATGTTTGCAGAGACAATTGATCGTGAGACGCTCATGGATATGGAGCAAACATTGGCTAACTTTTTTGATCCTGAGGTGGAGAGAGTGAGTTTTGGTAAGTATGAGATATGATTTGTGGACAAGCTATACAGCTTTCAAAAACACAATGGACAGTCTATACAGTGACTTGATGATCATAGGTTAGATGGGGATCCGCCTATATGATCCAAGTTGTTTGTGCCTGCGTTTGATCTAGATATGAAGCGTACAAGTCCAGAGATAGTGGATATGATGATGCAATGAAATCTTCATGTAGCCAGCAATATATGAGCTTATCGTATGGCTCCATCAGACGTGAGGTATCTACCATTTTTGTATCTGATAGGACATGGGATGGATAGTGCAGATATTACTGCTGCTATGTCTCATCATCTATGATTGGATGCAAATAAATCAGAAGCTAAAGTATCCAAGAAAAAATATCTTACTGACTGGAGATATGCTCAGGTGGGCGAGCCAAGTAAGGCTACTTACACCAATATCATTTCTAGTCGAGATAACAAGCACCCACATGCTAGTAGTCAAGAAAGAGCTGTATATGAACAAAAATTGATATCCAATATGTCAGCCTATATAGATGAAGGACAAATTTATTACAACAAACATAAAATCCAAAAAATAGTTTGCAATCTTTCAGAAGAACTTGGTAAGCGCCTAGATGTGGATATCTCTAGTGAGATAGTATGAGGTATACCTACACAGTATATCGCTTTGAACAATTGAGACACAACATCACAAAAAAAATATACTCTCGATGAATTTTTTAGGAAAGAAAGCAATGGGCTCTCGGAAAAAAAGAACAAAGTACTCAAGGAAGCATATTTTGGAGCATTGCAGGGGATGCATCGTCACGAAGAGCTTCATAGGATATTACATTATCTCAATGTACACCAAGTAACAAATATACCCGTACATGTGTGAGATGATTTTGGTAGATCTGAGATGAAGTCAGTAGATCTTACAGAAGAAGATCTGTGTAGGATAGCAGAAAAAGATTTTAAAGATACATACGTAGCTCCTGATGGTCAAGCCAACAAAAATATTAGAAGATTTCGTCTAGAGTCTGGTGAGGAGGTATGGATCAATCTCAATGAAATCCAACCACTCATCCAACATCAAGTCGAATTGCAAATAGAACTAGATGCATTGCAAGGAGATGATCATCTGTCACAAGTGATGGAGACACTTTGCTGAGATGGTGATGATCGATTTGTATTGATGCAGTATGATGCAGATGGTACCGAGATATTTACTGTGCCAGATATCGCCAAGTCTCTATCGGTACTATATGATGATGCAGATCTGGCTACTATGTATGAGGCAAGTACTCCTGAGGAGCAGATCAGGATCGCTAGAGAACATGTGAGAGGTTCATTGCAAGATTTTCGTACTTATCTAGATACTCATACTCTCACTATAGGTACAGACATGGACAACATCACCAAAAAACTCCTCAACTATCTGGATAAAGTCCAAAAAACAATAGAAAAAGATACATGATCTACCAATATAGATCTATGATATATCTCAGATAGAAGACAAGAAATATTTGGTGCTTGAGGATCTCGTGATCAACTCATGGATGTGATGAGTAGGGTAGACGCAGAGCTAGCAAGACTCTCTACTCTAGCCGCAGATCCTGAGTATCAATCACTGGCCACGTCTGCACTCCATGAGCTCAGATCCAAGAGAGACATACTCCAGTCCAAAATAGATGCTCTGAGCGACTATGAGACTCGTCTCACCCAAGCTCATACAGTACTCCAAAATATACATACTACTCATCCTACCAATCCAGTGCCTCAATGACTCCAAGATGATCTAGGGAGTGCGACCAATGCTATCAGAATACATGATGTCGCTGCATGATCTACTGCCCAAAACAGCATCCAAGAGATAAGGGATACGGCAGATCTCCCTGATCCAGATGAAGAGACACTAGGTACCGAAGCATTGATGATGCGTGAGTTTGGTAGTGGATTCAACCAACTCACTGGCGATGGATCAGTCAAATTTGATTTTGAGACTGGGACGTTTACTCCGTGAGCGTTGCTGTATTTTCGTGTGGGGGAAGAAAACTCTCAGCTCCCGTGATGAGGCAATCTCCGGATCAAAGCAAAAATAATCCATACTCCAGGGAGCACGAGATATGCCTTGCAGATACAAGATACCTCAGAGTTTGAACTACCCTCACGTGCACCATTTGAGCATGAGCTGACACCTGACTCACTCGATCATCTCAAATCCAAACGATCGTGAGGTCAAGATATCTACAAAGCAAGACAAACCGAGTCTATGAAAGACGTCACTGATCTGTATCTCAACTCGGCAGGCAGTATGGGGTGATTTGATGATGATGCGCTGTATGGCTCTCGAGCGAGATGACATGTGCTAGATGATCAGACCAGATCCCATGTCTGAGATCGCCCAGATCGCAAGAGACCTATCTCCGAGATTACTCGTTTGGGATCTATGGAGGATACTCACAAGTATAAGTTTTATGATGTGAAACAATCTGGGGATACCGTGACGGTATCCTATCCGCAGATGAGTCGATCCAAAACGATGGATTACACTACTTTTGCTATGTTTGTGCAAGACAAGTGATTGTTGCCGTTTTCTGATGAAGAGTACAACAACGTCAAAGATGAGCACAAAGCGGCTGATCCATCTACAGTAGCCAATCCATCTAGACTGATACGACTGACACCGATCTCTATCTGGACAATGGCCAAGACGATAGTCTGAGCACCTCAAAAATACGTCGAAGAGCAACAAGAAATGAGAAGAAAAGAATCAGAGGCACGACTGCATGACAAGCTAGGCTGGATACCTGGACTAGATGGACAAGATGCATGGGAATCACTAGACGGTGCGATATTTGCTCAGATATCAGCAAGACAAAAAAAACTCGCTGGTATGGATACAGATGACAAAAAATCATCAGAAAAGAAGCAATGAATAGATGAAGTATTGAAGGATCTAGATGATGCACACAACAAAAGAAATGACAAAAAATTTCTCCGTCAGCTGGCGGGTGATTACCTCTACGTCCTACTAGAAGTCAAAGAACCATACGAATGAAAACTAGCAAAATATGCCGATAGTGGCAAATGGGTAGAGGCTCTCCTAGGCAAGTCTCATCACAAGCAGTTTATGGCAGAGAGACAAAGAAGATACGATGATCTCAGAAATGCAGGTATAGACAATGAAGACGCGAGACATAGATTGCTCAATTTTGAGTTAGAATATATCTCAGAAAACTCAAAATGAGGAAACCTCAAATATATTTTTGGGACACAGTTTAGTAAGTCAGTAGAAGACTACTCTGAGGAGGTAGAGACCAATATAGATGATTTTGCCAAAGATGCAAAAAACCGATCGTATTCTATGGTACTGGGTGCCGCAAGAGCAAAAATCAACAAACCAAATGGAGCATGATTTACCTGATTTCTTCAAGTATTGTTTGAAAAAACAGAAACAAATGCACAGTATCTCCAGACCAATGCAGTGGTAGCAGAGCTGTATGCGAGTGGTGTGATTTTTAATTGCAAAAAACTTGCCTGTGAGAGACTGGCAAGCATGTGAAGAACCTATGGTAATCCACTTCTCAAGATGGCAAACGATCCAAATGCGACTCGTAAGTTTTTTCATCTGATGGATGCCCTATCTCCTTGAGATCCATTGAGTAGATCTTTGAGAAGTGTGTGACTAACATCTACTGATGAGGTGGGATTGCATAGTTATACAAAAAGGATTGAGAATGTCGTGAATGACAAATGAGAAATAGTGAAAACTCAAGAGCATATAGCAAGAAAAAACATAACAACAGCGCGACGAAAACATAATGGCAATGGAAAGAGAGTGATGGATGCATTGACATTTAGCAATAGTAATTTGTTTGGTGCTATAGGGAGACTAGAGAGTCAGACGGTAAGATCACCTATACAAGAAGTCCAGCTATGAGATCTCACGCATTTTTATCATCAGAGAGTCCATGGGACAGAGTGACCTCTGATATCTGATCCAGCACATGCATCAGCACCAATGTATCGCGAATGAGTGATGAATATGACTGGTGCTTGATTTCAAGAATTACTGTATTCAAATATTGATAGAAATAGATGATGATTTAGAAAAAATACCAAAGAAGCAATATTGTTGCGACAATGACTCACTTCCAAAATCTACTCATTAGACACTCAAGCGGCATCTGCATCAGCTGTAGAGAAAAAGTACTTAATTCATTTTGTGACCAAAAAATTCTTAGAATTTTTTGGAGATGATATGTCAGCTGATCACAAGAAAGAGTTTATCAGAGCATTTTCATCTGGTGAAGGATTGGCAACAAGAAAGGCAGTATACGATTTTGCTGCCAATAGAAGCATTGTTTTAACTCCTGCTGTGGAGGATGCTATTGTATGATTTTGAAAATTTTTTCAAAAATATGCAAAATTTGTAAGTCAAGAGATCAGAAATGAGTGATCTATCATCAAAGATGCCTTGTGAGATATGAGTGGTGGAAGGAGCTCTTGAGATGAAATTATGCATCAAGCAAAGATAGATAATGGTCTTATTAAAAATAAAAACTCATCAAATGTAAGAGAAGCTATCGAAGACTACGATGTTTAATCTCACGATCAAATCATGTTGTAGTTCAAAAATTAATTTAAGATGGTTTGTCTTTCTTATGCGAAGCAAGCTAGTTAGTGTCACAATTTTTGACAATACAACCTTTTCTAAGTATACTTATGATGTTTATAACTCTGTATATCTGATGCATCATATCCCAAAATTTGTCCGATGAACAATACTTACGCTGATCTGATGGTTTGGCACTGTATTTGTATATGCACAAAATACCCAGAACAATAATCCTAATATCGTAGATAGTACTTCCAATGCATGAGGTGAGGCTGCGCTTTTTGGTATTTGGAAACTAGCCGATTTGTGGTTATTTTTTGTGAGACTTATTATTGCTATAGCGGTGGTGATTCTTCTACTATTGATATCTAGATTTTTTTCGCGTTTTGTGTCCAAGAGGATCCGTGCCAATAGTATCTGAGATGATGAGTATACCAGGAAGGTGAGTGGCCTCATCGGTGAGATTATTTTCTATACCCTGACGATCTTCTCATTTCTGATTTGATTCATGATCATCCAAGTTGATTTTGGGTGGATACTGTGAGGTATTTCGTTTGGTATCTGATTTGCGTTCAAGGATATATTGGGCAATCTTATTGCTGGGATACTCGTACTGACCAACAAAGAATTTCGTTTGGGTGATATCATCGAGGTAGACTATATGTCTCACACATATTTTGGTAGGATAGAGGAGATTACGATCAGATATACCGTGATCAGGACGCTAGATCTCAGAAAGGTCATCGTCCCAAATCTCGCTATGGTGATGAATCCAGTGAGGACGTTTGATGGAGAAGAGCTAGTGAGACTAGAGACCAAGGTGACTATCCACTATGAGACACCTGTCGAACGATGACTAGACATCATCAAACAAGCTGTAAACTCACTAGAGTTTGTAAGAGAAAAGGACAGCACCAAAGTGATGATGGAAGCTATGGGTGATCACTGACTAGAGATCAAGATATATTTTTATATAGATCCTACCGCTGGCAAGCTCATGGCAATAGCCAAAGCAGAAGTAAATGATGCGATCTATGCAGCGTTTGTCAAAGAATGAATCGTGATCCCATATCCACATAGTACTATCACCGTAGATCACAATGACAAGAATTTGATTGGTACGATGTTGTATGTGGACAAGGAGACAAAGTAGTTGTATTTAAAGAAGATCTTGTCAAGTAAAATGAATGATCTAATTTGTACATTCGTCAAGATTATAGTAAATAGATTATAAATTCAGTAATATGTTTTCTGATAGTTGATATCACTCAAATTCATGTCTTATTCTTCTT
>ENA-ORXM01005094-ORXM01005094.1-marine-metagenome-genome-assembly--contig:-NODE-5094-length-10774-cov-3.750958_pt1 | contig 10774 bp, 6 predicted proteins | sample MGYA00237867_ERZ511480 | MGnify/ENA primary metagenome ERZ511480 (study PRJEB26309, sample SAMN06266103) | marine metagenome | isolation source: Algal blade | place: United Kingdom:Sidmouth, United... | reverse complement strand
GGGCACCTTTAGATTGATATACTTTCAAACGAATGATTCCATCGTCTGATTTCCCCATATTAGAACGGGTATAATAAATCTCGTTAAACTCTGAATTAAAGGTCAAAGGACCATCGTGAAATTTAGAGCTTAAATCCTTACTAAATTTTTCTACTTTACCATAATTGTAAATGTACTCCTCTGGCTCTCCAATTTGGTTTCGTTTGGTCGTATAAATTTCGGTAAAAGGTTTTTCTTCATCTTCACTCCAACGATTAAATCGCTTGGTAGATGCCTTGCGATCTCTAGCAGACACAAAAACCAAATCATTCTTAAAATAAGCAGGAGAAAACTCATCGTTTTCTGTATTAATTTCGTCCACAGGACTTACCTTATAAAGTTTTCCAGACGCTCTCAAATCTTGAACTACATTTTCTTCACAAGATTTAATCAGCCACATAGCTTGCGTGTTGTTGGGCTCAATTTGGCTCACATATTTTTCGGCCCAAGTTTTGGCTTCATTATATTTTCCATTGCGTTGCAAAGCTTGAGCATAGTACAACCAAGACTTTTGAGGCGCATTAGGCATTCGAGAAACCAATCCGTACCAGTACTCCGTTTCATCGGGGTTGCCAACACGTCGGTAACACTCTGCTATGCCTATGGTTGCGTCATCATTGTTCCCTTTATCCAAAATACCTAAGTAAATGTCGATGGCAGCAGCATAGTTGTGTTGTCCCATCAAGCGCTCTGCACGATTGATTTTAGAACGCTGAGCATTGGCACTAAAGCAAAAAGCCAGTATAACAGAAAAGGTTAGTATATAATTTGAGAATCGCATAGTTCTATTAAGAAAAGTTATAAGGATCTATATCGTGTTTCAGTATCGATTGCACTAACAAAGTATATAGTGTGTTAGATCGTATGATAGTGTTTTGTGCTACTATTAAAAATTTAAGTATCGTGGGTCAATTACTCTACCTCCATCTTCTAGTTCTTTTGTTTTGAATAAGTCATACCCCAACATTACTTCATAAGAACCAATTCCAGGTCCTAGCATACTGTTTAGTGGATAATCATAAGCCAAGCCAAATCGAATGCCGTTCTTAAGACGCATTCCCATCCAAAAATCTACAGAATCAAAAGATGAACCTTGGCCAATCACTGCTTCTACAGAAGAACGGAAAGAAGCTCCTATCCAGAAACGTTTCATTAATAAAAAGCCTAAATCTACATTAAATTGTGTTGGAGCGCCAACTGTGTTTTGGCTATTCTTAGCAACAAAAAGTCCCACATTCTTGATTAAGAACGATGGGCGAATAACTAAGTTATCATTGATTTTGATTGCTCCTCCAAACGTCAAGTAATAATGACGGTATTCTTGAGAAATAGGTAGATTAGTGTTTTCGTTCTGAGCACGAGTACGCATTGTATTGGTCCAAAGCTTAGGCGCTGAAATTCCAACATACCACATTTTAGAATGCAAATATAGACCTGCTCCAAAATTTGGCAACCATACATTTGGTGTTAAATTTTGAAAAGAAGGGTCGTTTGCATCGTCTAAGTTCAACTTAGAAAAATCTGCGGACCAGTTTCCAACACCTCCAGACAAACCAATATTCAAATAAATAATTTTATTTTTCTTCTTTGGATTGTTCAGTCTCAAGCGGTAACTAAAAGTAACATATCCTGTAAAGGTTCTAGTAGCACCAATTTGATCGTGCCCTATAAAGCCTCCAATAGAAGCATTTTCATTTTCTTTTCCAATTTTCAAAGGAGAGTGAATCGAAAAATGCTGCGTCAAAGGTGCACCTTCTAAACCAAACCATTGGTGTCTGTGCAACAAGACCATATCCAAAGCACCAGTAGTTCCAGTAATCGCTGGATTAAAAGGCAATGGATTGAACATGTATTTTGTGAACATAGCTTCTTGCTGCGCATTGGCAGAGAACCCCATACTTAATACAATCAACGTGAGTAATATAAATCTTTTCATAAGCTATTTTTTTATAACTTTTAGGCGTTTAGCCTGTTTTAAAATGAAGCGAATTGATTCGCTCATTTTATGAATTGTGAAAAAATGCGTTCTAATTTTTTTTAAATTTATAAGATACATTTTCTGGCACAATCTAGCTCTGGGACAATCCCTACTCCATGTTAATAATAACAAGGAAGTATTTATGCTTTTTCACTTAAAAATCCAAAGGCTTTAAAAATCAATAAAGTCTAGAAATTTTAGTATCGACAAAAATAGGATTCTTTTTCTAGAATTTAAGGCTTCTCTAACAGAATTGTAAAAAAGTCTTCAAATTCATGGTAAAATACAAACTTCCCTTGAATATTAAGTATAAAAATCAATAGTCCGTACAAAAAACTTATTGAATTTCTACAAGAGTGCTTCGCTATTGATTATCAACAGGATACCTTTTTAAGGCTTTTAAAAACAAAGCTCTGATTACTAAAGGTTTACAAAGATAAAATTCACAAATTTAATAGATAACCCAAGGACTCATTTCTAAATAAGATGTGCAAAATAAAAGCTTTCTCATTTATTTTATTCTCGTTATAAAAGAAAAACACCATCTTTGAGGAATAGACTTAATTTAATGACAATGAGCACAGCTATTTTGATGGAAGTTCAGTACTTAGGTACTGTTCAGTATTATTCCAAATTTGTAAAATACCATCCTATTTACTTAGAACAACACGAAAATTACCGCAAAGGCTCTTTTCGGAATCGTTGTTACATTGCTACCGCCAACGGCATCATAGCACTAAGTATTCCTCTAATAAAAGGAAAACATCAACAGGCAAATATTCGCAGTATCAAAATTGACAACAGCAAAAATTGGCAGACACTACACTGGCGAAGCATCAAAACTGCTTACGGAAGTAGTCCTTTTTTTGAATATTACCAAGATGACTTTGAAGCATTGTACAACAAGCCTTATGAACTGTTGTTTGATTTTTGTCTAGATTTGCAAGAACTTGTTCTTAATAGTTTGCAAATAGCTCCTTTGATTCATTTTACAGAAACATTCACCAAAGAAACAGCTGATGACTTGCTTGATTTTAGGAATCGTATACTACCTAAAAATTACGCTAAACCTGAAGATGCTGCATTTGCTCCCATTCCTTACCCTCAAGTATTTGAGGATCGATTGGGCTTTGTCTCCAATTTGAGCATCTTAGACTTATTGTTTTGTGCAGGACCAGAAGCTGTTTATTATTTACAAACTAGTATCCAATAATAACAATTCGTTTCAAAATCATATAAAATTAATCATCAACAGTATACTCTTTAAACTATCAAGATAGTTATACATTAAAAATCAATTTTATATAAGATATATTTTTTACTTTTTCGTTAGCCCCCAAAGACTCAGTGAAATTAAAACAAAAACCACAAAGTATTTCTGATGCCCACCACGAAGTAGCAGCGTAGCTAATGCAACTTGTTGCAAATCCCCAACAAAGCTTGGGAGGGGTAGCAGCGAACTTAAGCGCAGCACTCGTGAACGAAGTGAGTAATAAAGCTAATTCAACGAACCATTACAATAAATACACTTGATATAAAATTAGATGGTCTACTCTTTCCAAAAGTAACCCTCACTTTCCTTTTTAGACTAAATAAACTAGTAACATGATTATTCAAAAATTACTTACACCATCTTTCTTTTACCTATTTCTTCTCTTTTTAATAACGGGTTGCGCCTCTCAAAGTGGTAAAAATGCCAATACAACAGAACGCCCTGGTTATCGTTTGCTTTCCAAAAATGAAGCAAGCAAATGGATTATTACAGATGAAAAAGAGGCTTTTTTTGATAAGGTTGCCAATTTGGAAATGTCGATTCAGATGAAAGCAAATCGAGAAGAGGATGTGAGAGCAGAAGTTTTGGAAGATTACAAAAAAATGTTGCAAAATGACTTGCAAGAATTTAACATGGAGGAAAAAGAGGCGACTAAAAAGATGTTTGACCGAGCATTGGAATTGTGTTATGAAATTAACCCTAATTTAAAACTGCCTGAAATTTTCTTAATCAAAACAGCTGGGAAATATTATGGCTCCTCTGTTTATTATACTCGTGATAATTCTATTATTATTCCTGCACCTATGGTACCAACAGACAAAGAGGCTGCTAATGATGCTTTTTTATCTACTATGATTCACGAAATTTTTCACATTTATTCTAGATACAACAAAGACAAACGAGATGCTTTGTACCAACGTATTGGTTTTGAAAAACTGCCTAAGTTAAATTTATCTGAGTTTCTAAAAAAACGTGTCCTTTACAATCCTGATGGTGTTGATTTGAGGTATTCTATTACCGTCAAAGACAAAGAAACAGGGAGAGAATTTGAAGCTATTCCTGCCATTTATTCTAGATACAAAGCTTATACGCCAGATTTGAATGCCTTTTTTGGTTACTTAACTTTCCAGTTGTTTGAGGTCAAAAATCGGGCTGGAGTTTGGTCAGTGGTCAATAAAGATGTGGGTTATTCTATTGATGACATTACAGGTTTTTGGGAACAAGTAGGACGAAATACACAATACAATATTCATCCAGATGAATTGTGTGCAGACAACTTTGTTATCATGGCACTTGCCAAAGCAACAAAGGGGAAAAATTTAGAAAAATTAACAGAAGAAGGACGACAATTGGTTAAAGATCTGGAGGCTATTATTTTAAAATAGTATCTGAATTTTGATATATTTTTGGAGGTGTATCAAATGTAAGGCTATTAAGAAATATGTTATCAGACGCTTTGAAAGTGTCTGATAACATACTTAACTCTGTCCTAGTTATTTTTCACTATTGAATGATTCAAAGCGGTAGCCTTACATTTGAATCACTACCTATTTTTTTATACTTTTAGGAACTATTTAGAAGAAATATTCTTTTTAGATATGTATTTGTATGTAAATAACTCTCCTGTATCCCATCTATCGTAAACACAAATAAATTTATGCGATCTCATCAACAAATCATTCCAAAAGTCTTATTCCTATTTTTTATCTTATTTTATACTAGTATTGGCTTTGCACAAAAAAAAAGTACTGCTCTCCCAACAGCAAAACACATCAATGGACTTGATCCTTTTCCAGTTTATAAAGCTACTCAAAAAAACAGTTTTATAGACAGTATTATTTACAATGGTCCATTTATAATTTTTTGTGTAAGTTTTGAAAAACCAACTTCGGATGGGCATTACCTTTTTGAAGCAGTCAATAATAATCATGGTTGGACTTGTGAAACAGCAGCAGGTGTTTGTCATCCTGTTTTAATCAAGAATATTCGTAAAAATGGACAACTTATATCCGATTATGTAAAGATTAGTCCTTTAGATTTAGTCTTTCGAGATAAAGAGCAACCAACTACAAAAATCAGTTGTGAATTTCAGTTTTGGCGAAAATATTTTGTACATGGAGAAGCTACATTAAGTGAGACATTGATTAGAGATTATGATTCAAAAAAAACAGAATTTCATCAATTCAAAGGAATTCGAATACGAACCAGTAAATACCCTAAACCTATATCTCAAAAATACGCAGAGGATTTTAATTGGGCAAGAAATAATTTGTTGCAAAAAATCAATTATACCATTAACGAAGTTCCTCAAAAAATATCCACGGAGGTAAAAGTAGCAATTTCAACACCTGACGATTCTATTATCCCTACTTATAAAGTTTACAAAATTTCTCAAAATCAACTCTTTTTAACAAGAGTATGGCACACCAATACGACAACTATTTTTAGAGTCCAATATTATGTTGATCCATCTAGTTATGCGTCTATCAATTTGCACAATAAGGGAAGCAAAAAATATTATATAAAAACAAGCTCAAAAAAATTTAAGATGCGTTCGATCAAAAACATTCTTGTCAATCAATTTTTATTGAACGAAGAATTGAAAGATAAGGAGTCTCTAAAGCTAGAAAAAGAACCAAGCTTATATTTACTAACCTATGATGTTCATTTTGATCGCTTACCAGATGACTTAAAAACCTTTGATTTGATAGAGGGTAAAAACTTAGAGGGTACTACACCATTCAATTTCTACACTGTTGATTTAAACTAGCAAAAGCACCAACAAAAACGCCAGTCACCTCTATTTCAGAGATGACTGGCATTTTTTTTTCTTGTATTTAAATTACTCTTAATTAAAGCTAGAAAGATATTTTATAACTCAAATTAGGGATAATGATTGCCTCTCTATATTCTTCAACAACATTTTGACTAAGGTTATATCGATGCCCTTGAAATTCTTCGAAGTTGGTCGCATTTAGAATTTTCAAAGATAATTTGTGGCTAATTTTCTTGGTGTACCATTCATAATTGACCGTGATATGTATCAAAAAGGAAGGTTTTGTTTGTTCTGTAAAAGGAGTTACCTCATTGTAAACTACCTCCTTCATTAAAACCGAATTAGTTTCATCAATTTTAGAATAACGATCTCCACCTTGTAAACTAAGCTTTAAATTTAATCCCAGTACACTTTGCTTGTTTTTTCCCAATCGAAATTCCTTTCCAACAAGTGCATTCACTAAATAATTTTTGTTATACCTCGTATTATAAAATGCCGCTCCATTGGTCTTATATAAAGAGTTAAAAATAGAGCCAGAAATCATAAAATAAAAGCCTTTGTTAATATATTGCTCCAAGGTTAGATCAAGCCCGTAGTTTTGACCACTTCCAAGATTTTCGTAAGCATCATTAATAAACCAGTTGTTTTGTAAATTCAACAAAGAAAAAGTACTGTCTTTGATAACAGGAATGTTGAACAAATACTGAAAGTAAGGCTCTACTTTTAGATGAATTTTGGGTGTAATATTCCAATCATAAGCCAATACAAAGTGATGTGCTTTAGAGAAATCTAAATCTTTATTAGCTTGTGCTACATTGGCAGTTGGTGTTTTAGCAAAATAGATATTCAAAGCCTCTATCCTACTATGCAAACCATAACCAAAACTAACTTGGTGACGTTTGTGCGCTTGATAAGCCATTGCTACCCGAGGCTCAACCGTATACTTGCCATTAAGAGCAAATACTTGTGCATTAAGACCAAGATTCATGGTCAGTTTATTGAATGTAAACAAAGAATTAGAATAAACAGAAGCCAAAGCCGTCAGTCCTTCTTGATCCACCAAAGTTTCTAAATTTGCCCCTCCTAAATTTTGCTTTAATAAAACATTGTATTTCATTCCCCTCAGAGTAATGCCTGTTCGATTGGTGTGCCTAGGACCAAATTTTTTATTGACATAAGATTTTAAGGTCAAGTTATAATGTGTGTTCTTTATTTCATTTTGAGGCATCAATTCAGCAGATAAATTTAGTTGTTTGGTATACAAGTCAATTCCATTGGTAGAAAAGGCAAGTGTTGTATTAATATAGGCTGATTTCTTCAAAATTAGTCGATGATTAATCCCCGCAGCTCCCATATATTGCTTGGCATCTTGCTCCATTTTATCTTGATAATAATGTTGCTTTTCTGTATCTTTTTCTACCGTTGTTCCTGATCGATCAATGAGTCCTATTCCCCAAATTGAGAAGACACCAGCTTTGGGAGTAGGAATTTTAACTTTAAAAGATAAATCTTGATAATTGGTTCCACCAGCATCTTCAGGCAATAAGGCAGCAACTAAGCCTAAGGTAGAATAACGGTAATTGATTAAATAGGAAGCTCCCAACTTTTTGCTAAGAGGTCCTTCAGAAGTGAAATCAATTCCAATGACGCCTAATTCTACGCTGTGTTCAAACTTATCGTTATTGCCACCTCGCATTCTTATATCAAACACTCCAGACAAGGCATTATTATACTCAGCAGTAAAAGCTCCTGTATAAAAATCTGAATTTGCCAAAAGATTACTACTCAAGGCGGTTAATCCTCCACCTCCAAAAGCTCCTAAATTTGCAAAATGGTTGGGGTTTGGAATCTCTACTTCTTCTATTTTCCACTGTAGAAACCTAGGCGTATTTCCTCGTATCGCAATAGCATTATTACCTACACTACTAGAAACACCAGGAAAAGAGGCTGCTAAACGAGCAGGATCATCAAAACCTCCAGCATATCGATTGGCTTCTTCAACACTTAACATTCGAGCCCCTACTATTGCCATACTGTTAATTGGCTTTTCCTTCATAAGATCAGGGCGTACTACAATCTCCCCAAGGCTGGCAATGCTTTCTTTCATAGTAATGTCCAAGTGCACTTGTTTTGCATTGGTAAGCAGAATCTCTGTTTGGATATAAGGTTCGTAACCTAGGCAAGAAACTTCTATGTCATAACGTCCTAAAGGCACATTTTCTATAATAAAGTTGCCATCAATGTCTGTAGTAACTCCAATGAGAGGATCTGTTCCCAATACAGCAACCGTTACAAAAGGAAGTGGTTCTTGAGAGGCTTCGTCTACAACAGAGCCTTTGATTGTTTGGGTTGCATTTTGACCATACAAACCATAGGGCAATAAGAACAAAAGAAAGATTAATTTAACCAGTAATTTCATATTGAAAACATTTAAGATGAGCAACATTTTATACCATGGCAAAATTAACGCATCTTAAAAAGCGGGGCAATACTGATAAATCAGTATTCGATACTACTGAGTTATAAAAAAACTAACGTTCTTTAGCAAGTCGTGTGGAATTTTTAATTCAAGGGTAACTCTTAACTGATTTTTAGATTTTAGAACCCCTCCCTTCAAGTAAATTGAAGATTCAAAACAAGCTTTGTTGGAGACTTGCAAGTAAGTAAATTAGCTTCGCTGCTACTTACGTGGAGGGGACAGGATCGCTGCGATTTTAGACTAAATGGTTGCTAATCAACTTTTTAGTCTAAAATCTTAGAATATGACCATAGTGAACGAGCATGCTTAGTGTTTTACACAAACAGGGCTGCACGATCTAAAATCTAATATCTAAAAATAGTATTTCTCAAGACCTACTTTGTTTATTATCACAGCTCTCTCCACAAACGTAGAGACGATTTACTTCGTGATAGAGTTCTCAAAAAACGACTAATTTTAAAGAATTAGAGTTGTTCGACAAAAATTAGATAATATTGAGTTTACTCGCATATTGAATTGCTTCTAATGAATTATTAGCCCCCAATTTCTTTAAGATATTTTGTCGATGTGTATTGACCGTATGTAAGCTAATAGAGAGCTTGTCTGAAATTTCTTTACTTAACAAACCGCTTTTGATAAAAGAAAGAACCTGACTTTCTCTGTTGGACAGCACAGTATCGTTCTTAATATTGTGTTCAATTACTTTGGTACTACCATCCTTTAAATCAATCCATTGACTACGAATCCCATTATAGGTTTCTTGATTTGGAGAAATGTCTAGCAAGGTTAAAGCCAACCAAAAATTACCTTTAGGATCTAACTCTAAGGCTTGAAATTGCTCCACAACACGAACATATTTATTCTTGGAATTCAAGACTCGATATTCGTTTTGTAATTTAAAATTTTTTCGATCTTCAATTGGCAGTTGATAAGCATATTTTAAAGCCAAAACTCCTGTTCTAGTTAATAAATATAGGTCGTCAGGATGGACTCTAGAATTGTAATAATCATTATCTATTTTATCGACTTCATAACCAAACAATTCACTCAAATTGTAAGAGTTATAAATATGTTTTTGTTGATACAAATCAAAAACGGTCAAAGCCGTATTATTGATTTGTACCATCTTATCTAAAAACGGTCTTTGTTTTTCAAAAATACTATAATCCAGCGCACTCCCCACAAAATGTTGTTGACATAAAAGCTGAGTATACTCTTGAAATAACACTTGTAATTTATTCATCTTTAGTTGGCGTATTGGTTCTTTTGTAGAAGTTTTTAGTAAGAATTTTAAAAATACTACAATTGAGCCTATTTTCAAAGATTCATCTAATCTATGCGCGTTCCTTTACCAATTCAAAACTTCCCAAAAAGGCAGGCAACGTATCCCAATGAAAGTGGGTAATAGAAGTTGAAATCACCTCTTTAAAACCCACTTTTTTCAATTCACCAAAACAGCAAGTATGTGAGTAGGGTAAATTCCAAGGATAAATATTACGCTTTTCACCAACAAATTTATACGCCTCCCCTTCTACTTCAAAGTAAAAAGTATAACGTATTTTTTGTTCTGTAAAATACTTCAACTCTAGCCGTCCAGTACAAGGAACATCTTTACACAAACCACCAATTGTAACAGTTCCATCCAAAGTATTACACATAAAATCTTCCTCAAAAGGGTTTGCCCAATCAATCAAACTTTCTGCCCCCCAAACTACTTTAAACTCCATGGGCAATTTGCCTTGCTCTCCTGTTACAAATTCATGTTCTCCAGACATAATTTCTTCCATCTGAAAACCAACGCCCCCCACAGCTCCGTAAGAGGCATTTGCCAATAGGTTGACCAAATTTTCTACTCGTTCCATAATTGGTGATTCCTTCACGGACTCACTAGAGCTATTTAAGGCAAAGTTGACTGTTTTACTAAAGATATTGGAGACAGGATTTAAGAAATGTAAGCTCTTGGCAACATTGTTCAGTACGTTAACCATTTCGATCCGTTTTCCTTTTTCTACGGCTTTAAAGATTGTTTTAGCAACTGTTTCTGGTTTTTGAGAATACAATGGTAGCAGTTTCATCGATAACTTTGTACCTAATGTTTCAGCTTCTACATCCTTATAAAATCCAGTATTGACCATATAAGGATAAACAGTTGTTACTTTTATATCGTATTGTTGCAACTCATAATGTAGAATTTCACTGATGGCACCAATCGCTAATTTTATAGCCGCA
>ENA-ORXM01005093-ORXM01005093.1-marine-metagenome-genome-assembly--contig:-NODE-5093-length-10781-cov-2.846506_pt1 | contig 10781 bp, 4 predicted proteins | sample MGYA00237867_ERZ511480 | MGnify/ENA primary metagenome ERZ511480 (study PRJEB26309, sample SAMN06266103) | marine metagenome | isolation source: Algal blade | place: United Kingdom:Sidmouth, United... | reverse complement strand
AGAATTTTTGGGTCCAGATTTCTTAAAATCTAACGAAATGCAACATATCTCAGAATTGCTTTACAAAGCAAAATATGGCTTGAAGTTCATAGATCCGGACGAAAAAGTTAGAAAGGGAATTCAAAAAATATATGAGCTTGCACCAGGTTTTAAACGAACCATGAAATTCATAAAAGTGCTGAACCTGCTAGCAAAACACCAAGAATATGAACTTTTAGCAAGTGACGGTTTTATAAATGCATTCAAGAAAAATCAAAATGAGAGCCTGGATCGCACGTACGAGTATATTTTTGAGAATTTCGCCCAACCCATTTCACTCAATGATGTTGCAAACATAGCTAACATGAACCCGTCCGCTTTCAGTCGGTTTTTTAAGAGAACAAATCGAAAGACTTTTTCAAGGTATTTGAACGAAGTACGAATCGGCTATGCCTGCAAAAAGTTGATAGAAAATAAAAGCAAAATAGCAACCATTTGTTACGAATCAGGGTATAACAATGTTTCAAATTTCAACCGACAATTTCGAGTTATAAAACAAATGTCACCTCGAGAATATTTGGCACAGCAAAAAATTAAGTAAATAACCTAGGGGTAAGCCCATGAGGCATTCAATGGAAATTCACATTTGATTTCGAAACAAGTCCGCCTGAATACTTGCAGGGCAGGCGTCGGAGCATTTAAATCTCGATTATCGGGTGAAAATAGTTAACTTCCTCAAAAAGTAGATAAACATCTTCTTTCCAATGGAAAAAACTTTTTCAAAGGTTCTTACCTAATCTTTTTTTGAAAGACCACAAACCGCCAAATATATATGTGTATGAAAAAAAAATTAATTGTTTTTAGCTTTCTATGTTTGGTGATTGCCTGTAAAGAAACTAAAAAAGAAGAAGATCAAAAGGTAGATGCAACAATTCAAATTCAGGAACATTCAGATATAACTTCGAAATTTTCTATTGAGATTTTTGACGATGCTGCAAAAGAATTAATTGATGCGAATGCAAAAATAGAAATACTTGCGAGCGGCTTTGATTGGACAGAAGGTCCGCTGTGGATTGCGGATGGAAACTATTTGTTATTCTCAGACATCCCCAATAACAAAGTTTATAAATTGAATACTCAAAATGATACAGTTACCTATCTGTACCCTTCTGGATTTTCAGGAACTGATTTTACAGGACAAGAACCCGGATCTAATGGTTTGCTATTAAGTCCTGAAGGTGATTTGATTTTGATGCAACACGGAAATCGTAGTGTTTCCAAAATGAATGCGACGCTAGATAATCAAAAAGAAGATTACATTTCTTTGGTAGCTACGTATAAAGACAAAAGATTGAATAGCCCCAACGATGGGGTTTTTGACACGGAAGGAAATTTATACTTTACCGACCCGCCGTACGGACTTCCGGGGCAGATCAATGATCCAGAAAAGGAATTAGATTTTCAAGGAGTTTACTGCTTAAAAACCTCAGGAGAATTATCATTATTAGACTCAACCATAAAATATCCGAACGGAATAGGGGTTTCAAAAGATGGTAAGAAATTATACGTGGCTGCTTCAAATCCAGAGAAGGCTGCATGGTATGTATACGATATTGTAGCCCCAGGAAAGGTAAAAAATAGAAGCTTGTTTACCGATGTGACACATTTGGTGGGTAAAGAAGGACAACAAGGTTTACCAGATGGATTAAAGGTTCATTCCAGCGGAATTATATTTGCAACAGGGCCAGGGGGAGTATGGATTTTTGATGTGCGCGGCGAAGTTTTAGCTCGCATTCACACGGGACAAAAAACAGCCAATTGTGCATTCGATACGTACGAAAAAAGACTTTTCATAACAGCGGATGACTATATCTTATCTGTAAATCTGAAGTAATTTAAAAACTCTCTAATTGTTGTAAAGCTTCTTCCACGGTTTTTACAGGGAGTTTACAGGTACTATTTTGACAGACATATATAAAAGTCTCCCCCTCAACATACCGATCTTTGAAGAGTTCAGCTTCACTTTCTTGGGCTGTGCCTACAATTAAAGTATTGGGTAAGTGCTTCTCTTGAAGTAAACGAACTAAACTTTTCGAATTTTCGCCTACTACGGCAATCTCAAAATAGGGATGCGTAACATGCAGTAGCAAACTACTCCAATGAGCGTAGCCATCAGTATACTCAGTAACCAAAGGCAATAAGGTAGTCAACATGGTTTTTGATTGGTTTATATAGTCTGTGTTATAATTGATATGACCTAATTGTAGGAGATTATGTGCCATCACAGAATTTGGAGAAGGAATATCACCGTCATTGGTTTTAATGATTCTCGAAATCAACTTTTGGTCCTTGTTAAAAGTAAACATACCTGAAGAAGTATCTGAAAAATCTTTCATCACGATAGTCGTTAACTCCTCAGAAAAATCAAGATATGCTGTATCCAGCGTTGTGCTATATAATTTTAAAGATGCATCGATTAAAAAAGCATAATCCTCTAAAAACCCTTCTTTACGTTTACTTCCTTCTTTAAAAGAATGTAATAAATGACCATCTGCATAACTATTTGTCTTTATGAAATTATAGATGGAAGTAGCTCTTTTCAAAAACGATTCCTCTCCAAATGCGGTATAAGCATCGGTCAAACCATTGATTAAAAGGGCATTCCAAGAAGTGAGTATTTTATCATCAGTAGTTGGCCTTACTCGACTAGTGCGCGCTTCTAAGAGTTTGGTTTTCCAAATTTTCTTTTTCTTGGTGAATTCGGCAGCACTTAAAGAATTCGATTTTAAAAAGGACGCATCATCACCAACGGCATGCAAGATATAGGTATCCTTCTCCCAACTATTTTCTTGGTTCATATTATAATAGGAACTAAACAAAGGCATGTCTTCCTCTAGAACCGATTGTAGTTCTGGAAGCGTCCAAACATAAAACTGCCCTTCTTCCCCATCGCTATCAGCATCTAATGTAGCATAATAACCTCCCCCTTCGTGCTTCATCTCGCGTTCTAAATAAGCAATAGATTCATAAACTACATCTTTATAGGCGGGTTTCTGAAATATAGTATAGGCCTTAGCATACAAACTTATGGCCTGCGCATTGTCATACAACATTTTTTCAAAGTGTGGCACACTCCATTGTGGGTCGGTGCTATATCTATAAAAACCACCTCCTACATGATCATAGATTCCACCTTGAGCCATTTTATCAAGCGTGTTCTCAACGTACTGTAATGCTGATTCATCCTCCTCAAGAATGGCATAATCCAAAAGAAAGCTTAATGCGTTTGGAATCATGAATTTTTGAGAACCTTGGTTGCCCCCTAGTTCTAAATCCCATTGTTGTTTCCAATTTTGAACACCTGATTTTACCGCTTCTTTTGTAAGCTTTTCAAAATCTGAGGACACTTCAAAGAGATTGGTTTCTTGTATGCCCCGCGAAAGTTCATTAGCATATGTATTTGCCTCTTCTGGGTTTTCCGTATACATCTGGTTCACCTTAGAAAGTACTAAATTCCATTGCTCTTTAGGTAAATATGTGCCTAAATAGAGTGGTTTTCCGTTGGGTAAAGTAATCACATTCAATGGCCATCCCCCGTTCTGCCCTATCAATTGTATGGCGGTTTGATATACCTGATCTACATCGGGTCGTTCCTCTCTATCAACTTTTATACTGATAAAGTTATCATTCATAAGCTTTGCGACCTCTTCATCTTCAAAAGTTTCGCGTTCCATAACATGACACCAATGACATGAAGAATATCCGATACTAACCAATACTAATTTGTTTGCTTTTTGTGCCTCCTCAAATATTTCAGGGTTCCATGCTCTCCAATGTACTGGGTTGTGCGCATGTTGTAATAGATAAGGACTTGTTTCATGCACCAAATCATTCGTAAATGTATGTTCTGAAGCGGTTTTAGAGTCCTCTTTGCATGAGCTCAGTAGAAGAAGACCTGTTAATCCGTAAAAAAGTAAATTGAGCGGTTTAGCAAATAACATATGTAAACAGTCTTTCGGTAATTGAATTCGTTTAAACTTTTAGTTTGACTAAAATACTATAATACGCTCATTAAAACTTTCTCTTTAGCTTCAATTTGTGAAAAGTAGTTTTGAAAAAAGGAAAACCACGAAGATTAAATACGTTCATGTCGTATTTCGAAGAATTCACCACACATTTGTAAGATTTTACAACATTTACTTTCGTTTTAAGTAAGAATATTCCTATTTTTGAGTTTTGGTTATAAACCTTCATAGCAACACTTTTGCTATTTGAAGTTTAATTTGGTTGAATAGGTGAAATTCGGAGGGACACGAATTTCAAGTGAAAAGAGGGCGTTGCCCTCTTTTCTGTTTTAAAGAACTATGGTAATTGCGTTTGTGCGGTGAGACTCTCCGAAAACATAGCCATAGCAGGGTTTGACCCGGCGCCGTATTTGGGAGAATACGGCGTTTTTTATTTGCTACAATTTTCTCAGTTCCTTTTTAAGAATTTTTCCGGTAGCACTTGTTGGAAGTGTTTCCGTAATTTCTATGAGTCTAGGATATTTATAAGCTGCAATATTTGCTTTTGTATAGTCAATTAGTTCTTCCGTTGTAGTAGTTTTTCCTTCATTAATTACGATAAATGCTTTTATCTCTTCGCCCATTTTCGAATCAGGAACCCCTATTACTGCAGCCATTGAAACTGCAGGATGCTTCATCATAACCTCTTCCACTTCTCTTGGGTACACATTGAGTCCACCACGAATAATCATATCCTTGGTTCTATCTACAATAAAATAAAATCCGTCTTCATCTCTAACGGCAATATCACCTGAATGCAACCAGCCTTTTTTAATCGTTTTTTCTGTGGCTTTCGGATTTTTGTAATAGCCTTTCATTACATTGTGCCCTTTATATAACAATTCTCCCTTTTCACCATCAGAAACAGCTTCACCTTGCTCATTTACCAACTTCACTTGTACCCCCCAAACAGGCGTACCTACGGAGCCAATTTTTCTTCCAACGTCCAATTGATTGAATGTTACTACCGGAGAGCCCTCAGACATACCATAACCTTCAAGAATAACAATGTCGAAGCACTCTTCAAACTTTTCAAGTACTGTAACTGGTAAGGAAGCCCCACCTGACAAGCAACTTTTTAAATTCGATTTAATAGTTGAAATATCAAAATCATTCGTATCTAAATAACTATTGAGTCCCCAATACATCGTGGGCACACCTGCAAATACGGTTACTTTATGTTTGTGAAGCAAATTCAAGACTGTTTCGGCATCAAACCGTGGTAATAATATAGAAGAAGACCCTCTATACAACGCAGAATTCATCATCACCGTCATTGCGAAAATGTGAAATAACGGCAAAACAATCAGATAGACATCTTCCGATTTACTTTCAAATAAATCTGAAGAAACTACCGCATTTATAAATAAATTGGAATGTGTTAGTTCAGCACCCTTTGGCTTCCCAGTTGTTCCAGAAGTATAAATTATAACAGCGGTATCAGAAGCTTTCGTTTCTATAGTATCAAAATTGGGAGATTGATTTTTAATCAGCCCCCCCAAAGTATTAGTTCCTTCTATAGATGAAGGTATATCTCCTTTAGGCATAATCATAATAAACTGTTCACAACCTACTGTTTTTTGAAAACCTTCATAGCCCATTTGACCCATGGGTAGATCTTCAGTTCCTGTAAAACAGAAATAAGCCCTGGCATCACTATTTTCTAAATGATACTGAATTTCTTCTGGTTTTAATAAAACACTTAAAGGCACTACTATAGCACCAGCTTTTAATATGCCATAATAGATAATAGGAAAATATGGAAGGTTAAAACAACTAATAGCAACTTTATCTCCAGGTTGAATACCTAAACTTACTAACCCATTTGCAACTTGATTTGCAGCACAATTAATTTTAGCAAAACTGAAACTTGAATCACCAAAAGTAAAAGCTGTTTTGTTAGCATATTTTTGTGCACTATTTTCTAATAAAGTAGAGAGGTTTAGCATGGAGTTTAATTTTATGTAATAGATTGAAGGTAACCAGCGTGATTTATTAAAAGTACGAATTAAGTAGGTTATACAATACTTAAAATGTAATCGTACTTCATATTGAAATTTGATTTGCTTCTTAAATTGAAAAAGTGACTTGTTTTCACAAATTACTTTTATCTTCATTCGGGAAAAAGAACTAAATTAATTAACACAATACTTTAGTTGTCAATATTTTACAGCATCTCTTTGAAATAATTAACCGAACCCTAAAACTTGTTTAAGACTAGTATATTTAGCAATAAATTTTGCGTTTCTTGAGCAATACTAAAGAAATGAAGATATTTGGATGGGAAAACTATTCTATTTAAAAACCAGTAGTGTGTAAAGCTACTTTCTCAAAGTTAGCCTTATCCGAATCACAAACCGAACATTTGTACGATTCCGGTAAATCTTTAAAGATAGTTCCCGCTGATATTCCTGCTTTTGTATCACCAAATAATTTATCATAGATCGTAAAACAGGAAATGCATTGATAAACTAGCTGTGTTTCTTTTTTGTCTCTCTTCTTTATGACTAGATCTGAAGATTTAACCTCACCTAATTGCTCGAAATATTTCTTGCTCAGTTCCATAAGTAAACCTGGGAGTTCTATTTTATCGACATCTTGTGCGTACGTCAGATACCTTTGGGTATTGGGGTCAAAATTTTCAAAGTGAAGCACATTATAGGTAGGCCGTACTTCAAAGTCTTTTACAATAATGGGAGCACTATTTTTTTCAATAACTATAGATGAAAAATGAGAACGCTTACCTACGTCATCACTAATGCCGAACGTTAGCCCATAGGTACTAATATCATTTTGGTCAAAACTACGAACCAAGAATTTTTTGAGGTCTAGAGCCTCGTTATCATCTACAGGCACATGCCAGTTCATTTCCAATTGCGAGTGCCTTACGTTGATTCCCCATTGGCCTAAAAAACGTTCCAGTTCTGGTCGGTTTTTTTGATTGATTCCCTTTACTATGAAGGATTTCCATGGAGTAATACAGATTTTACCGATGCTATTATCCAAACAAAATCCACAAAACTCCTTTAGAAAAGAAAGGTCATATCTGTTGTTTCGCCAATACAAACCCAGCCAATATTGATCCATACCCATTCGGTTCATACCTTCATAATAAGGAAATGTTAGATAGGGGGTCTTCAGCTCTTTTTCAATGGTCTTGTTGTTCGTGTCCACTTTTTTATTGACCACAAAAAAGAGTTCCTCCACGTCGGCGATATCGTCATGAATAGCTTCTATAGTTTTTGAAATCGCCGTAATATCCCAACTATAAATCAAAACGGGATAATAAGCAGCTATTTTCCAATGCGGAAGCTTGACATTCAAATACCAGTAGTCTTCACTATCCGATGCAATGAAGTTTAGATTCCCACTAAAAAGTGGAACTAGACGTTGTTTAGGGTCCGTGATATTTATCTTTAATTGAGGTAGATAGTCAAAACCTTCTAAAATATAGAGATAGGTAGAACCTTTGAGCCAATAGGTCATATCAAAGACGTCGGCGGAAACATATGAACTTACGATATTCTGATAGCCCCTATTCGTTACAATATCGGTATTGAATTGAGAGAGTTGTTCTAATTGCTCTTCTTTTATATCGTTTAAGGGAAATAAGAGATCTTGTCGCGAACCAAAGTACACTTCTTTCAGACCTGCGGTTTCCAACATCAAAATACTATCTTTTAGCTCCCCAGGGGAAGTAACCCCACCTCGTACCAGTATGCGATATAAATCATCGTTCATTTTAAACTATGCATTAACCAATTGACTATCTAATAAAGCTTTTACTTCTGGTTTACAGCTTCCGCAGCCCAAACCGGCCCCTGTTTCAGAACAGAGTGTATTGAAATCGGAACAACCTTTTGCGATAACATCTAATACATTACCCTCCCCTACTTGACTACAGGAGCAGATTAATTTTCCTTTAAGAGGTTCCGTATTTGAACTCCCTCTAAGCAATTCATTGCGTTTTTCAGAAAGTTCAATCTCTTCTTCAATTAGACGTTTGAATTCTGCAAATTCATTTTTATCGCCCATCAAAATCGCCCCCTTCAACGTGTCATCTTTTACGATACATTTTTTATAGAAACGTTTGTTGACATCCATCAAAATAATCTCCTCGTATGTGCTATCATCCTTGGGCGCGTTTACCATACCGATACTACATAGGTCTAGATTTTCGAACTTTAAAATATTCATCAATACAGATCCAGAGTAAATACTGCTAAAATCACCTAAAATATAATTAGCAGCAATATCTGCCTGTTCTTCTGCAGCCGAAGTGATTCCAAAAAGAGAATTTTCGAACTCCGCTATTTCCCCTAAAGCAAAAATAGATGGATTACTCGTCTGCAAATAAGCATTGACCAACACCCCACGTCGGGTTTCCAAATTGGCCCGTTTTGCCAGTTCAATATTGGGTCGCGTACCTATTGCATAAACAATAGCATTGCATCGTATGGTTCTCCCTGTTTTTAGATTGACCAACAGGGAATTCGAAGTTTCCTTTTCTTCAAAAGCAGTACTTACCTCATTATCAAAATAAATATTGATTCCCCTTTCTACAACATCTTCTGCTAAAAGTCTACTAGCAATATTATCCAATTGACGTTCCATCAAACGAGGTGCACGTTGTATAATACTTATTGTAATATTTATTTTTTTAAGTGCTGCGGCTAGTTCTAGCCCCAATAATCCACCTCCCACAATTACCACATGTTGCTCTTCGGCAGGAAGACCTGTTTTCTGTAAATACTGTTTCAGTTTATCAGCATCACCACGTTCACGCATGGTAAATCGACTTGAAACATCCATTTTCACGTCGCTAGGCACAAAAGCCCGACTGCCGGTTGCCATTATTAGGAGGTCATACGTATGCTCTATTCCCTCTGAATCTGTTACCTTTTTCTCAACCTCATCAACTTTCGTAATTCCTATACCATGATGCAGATTAACCTTTAGCTTTTGTAACTCACCTTTCTTTAATTTCTCTAAAGACTCCCAAGACAGTTCATCACTCACATATTCCGGAAGTAATACCCGATTATAAAAAGGGTCTTTCTCTTTGGAAAAGACATGCAAGGCATCTTTTTTGTTCTTCTCGCGATACGATTGAATAAATCGGTAAGCCGCAGCTCCAGCACCGATTACCAGAATTTTCTGCTCCCGTTTTACAAACTTTTTAACCTGAACGGCACAGTACTTAAAATCAGGCTCTTTGGAAATTGGGTCCACTAAATCGTTGGTGATATTATTAGCGCGACCAAAATCGTTATTCAATACTTTTCCCCAATGCATGGGTAGAAAAACCACGCCATCTCGAATATCCGAAGTGATCTGTACTTTGACCTGTACTTGTCCCCTACGACTTTTAATTACCGCAATATCGCCTTCCTTGAGTTTTCTTAAATAGGCATCCAATTTATTCATTTCAAGATAAGGTTGTGGAATATGGGTCAACAAACGCTTTACTTTTCCAGTTTTCGTACGGGTATGCCATTGGTCACGCACCCTTCCTGTATTCAGAATCAATGGGAAATCAACATTGGTTTGCTCTGAACTATTATACAAACTTTGAGGAGCATTAAAGTGTGCCTTTTTATCATTGGTATGAAATTCAAAATCAGTAAACAAACGTGGTGTACCAGGATGCTTTGCATGTGGTACTGGCCATTGAAAACTACCTTCGTTTTTAAGTCGCTCATAAGAGAGTCCTGAAATATCAATATTGGTGCCTTTAGTTAAAAGGCAATGTTCATCGTATACCTCACTCGCATTGGCATAATCGAACCCTTTAAAACCCATTGCATGTGCAAAACGCCATAAAATTTCGACATCCGGAAGGGCTTCCGCTGGCGGATCTATTACTTTCGGCAAATAGCTGATGCGCCGTTCCGAATTCGTCATTGTGCCCTCTTTCTCCAACCATCCTGCAGCTGGTAAAAGCAAGTCTGCGAATTTGGTCGTTTCAGAATTGTGTGATATATCTTGAACCACAACAAAAGCGGAATTTTTTAATGCTCGTTCTACCTTGTGCACGTTAGGCATACTTACAGCTGGGTTAGTGCAAATAATCCAAATCGCCTTTAGTTTACCAATTTCAAGCGCATCGAACATTTCGGTGGCGGTGTAGCCGGGTTTGCCATGTATTTCCTTCCCTCCCCAAAAGTCAGATACTTCTTTTCTATGGGTCGGATTGCCCAAATCTTTATGTGCAGCTAGGAGATTGGCCATTCCTCCTACCTCGCGTCCACCCATGGCATTGGGTTGACCAGTTAACGAAAACGGACCGCAACCAGGTTTTCCGATTTGCCCGGTTAATAAGGAAATATTCAAAAGGGATACATTCTTTGAAACTCCAATGACACTCTGATTGAGTCCCATCGTCCACATGCTCAAAAATTTGCTGGCCTCACCAATATATTGAGCCGCTTTACGGATTTCGGATGCCGGAATTCCACACTTTTCAGCCGCTTGCCTTATGGACAACGAAAAGGCCATTTCTTTGACTGCTTTAAAACTCACCGTATGTTTACTTATAAACGCTTTATCTATTTTTCGTTTGTCAATTAACCAACGGGCAATGGCGTTGAATAAAATCACATCGGTGCCTGGTAGAATCTGCAAATGCAAATCTGCGGCAGCAGCAGTTTGCGTTTTTCGCGGATCAACCACGATTACTTTTACTTCGGGATTATCAGCTTTACGTTGCTCTAAACGTCGGTATAAAATAGGATGGCA
>ENA-ORXM01005092-ORXM01005092.1-marine-metagenome-genome-assembly--contig:-NODE-5092-length-10781-cov-2.916947_pt1 | contig 10781 bp, 10 predicted proteins | sample MGYA00237867_ERZ511480 | MGnify/ENA primary metagenome ERZ511480 (study PRJEB26309, sample SAMN06266103) | marine metagenome | isolation source: Algal blade | place: United Kingdom:Sidmouth, United... | reverse complement strand
ATTTAAACTTCATGATACAATTACTCTACCTGTCCCCGATGGCGGAGTTTGTGATCCGCTAGCACGCAGGCCACCATCGCTTCGGCGACCGGGACGGCGCGTATTCCGACGCAGGGGTCGTGGCGGCCTTTGGTTTTTACGTCGATTTCGTTCCCGTCGGAGTCGATAGATTTTGTTTCTGTGAGGATAGAGCTGGTCGGTTTTATGGCAATGCGGGTCACAATAGTGTCGCCGTTTGATATCCCGCCAAGTATGCCGCCTGCGTGATTGGACAGGAATGTCGGCGCGCCATCTCTCATGCGAATTTCATCGGCGTTTTCAGTCCCGCGCCAGCCCGCTGCCGCAAAGCCTGCGCCGATTTCGACGCCTTTGGCGGCGTTAATGGACATCAGCGCGGCAGCGATTTCTGTGTCGAGTTTTCCGTAAACCGGGCTGCCCCATCCGGCGGGGACGCCTGTGGCTTCGACCTGCAGGATTGCGCCAACGCTGTTTCCACTCTTGCGCAGGCCGTCGAGATAGTCGGCCCATATGGGGGCCATTTTCGCGTCAGGACACCAGAAGGGATTATTGTGAATTTCGTCCCAATCCCAGTTCTCGCCGTCAATCATATGCTCGCCGATTTGAATGAGGCAGGCGCGGATGTGGATGTCCTCGCCGAGCACTTTACGGGCAACTGCGCCCGCCGCCACGCGGCTTGCGGTTTCGCGCGCGCTGGACCGTCCTCCGCCGCGATAATCGCGAATGCCGTATTTGGCATCATAAGTGTAGTCGGCGTGGCCGGGGCGATAGCGGTCGCGAATTTCGCTGTAGTCCTTGCTGCGCTGATCGGTGTTCTCAATCATCAGGCTGATCGGGTGACCCGTTGTGCGCGGCCCGTCCGTGCGCTCGTCCTCAAACACGCCGGAGAGGATTTTGACCTGGTCCGGCTCTTTGCGCTGGGTGACATATTTCGACGTGCCCGGACGGCGCGCATCCAGAAAGGGCTGGATGTCGGCAGGGGTCAGCGCGATGCCCGGCGGGCAGCCATCTACAACTGCGCCAATTGCGGGCCCGTGGCTCTCGCCCCAAGTGGTGACGCGAAATAAATGTCCGAATGTATTATGTGTCATGGCGCGGGTATAGGCGGGAATGGGGAGACGGGGAAGGGGTGTTTTGGGAAAGACGCAATATTGTCGTCCCCCCATCGACCCCGCCTGCGCTAACGCTTCGGCGGGCCCACTTCCCCCGTAAACGGGAGAAGGTTTCCGCATCAAGAAAGTTCAACCTTCTCCCGCCTGCGGGGGAAGTGGCCGAACGTAGTGAGGTCGATGGGGGGGATCCGGGAGTTTCGTTTGGCATAAGATTTTCGCGGGATCAGAGGGTAAGAATAATTGAATCAGACTTCGCTACGCGATGTCGGATTTCGCGCAGCTCTATCCGACCTACGAATTTGTGAAAGGATTGTAGGTCAGCTAGAGCGAAGCGAACGGGGCCGCCCGCGCGGGCTGACAGGCGTAAGCCCATTTGAACTCTGCCCTCAAAACTCAAAAACTCTCTTGACTCAATCCATTAATCCATGGATTATTAGATTATGAAGCAAAGTCACGCCATACAATGTCTCTCCGCAATTGCGCATGACGGGCGTCTATCTCTTATGCGCCGCCTCATTCAGTGCGGGCCTGCAGGAATGAGTTCGGGGGCGCTGGCGAAAACAGCTAAAATTAATGCCACGACCGCTTCCGCACAGCTTCTTGTTCTGGCCAATAGCGGGCTAGTCACGTCCACTCGCGACGGAAAGCAAGTTATTTACCGCGCCAATTTTTCCCAATTTCAAAATCTGACGGCGTTTCTCATGGAAGATTGCTGCCAAGGCATTTGCCGTGAGTGACAGCGCGGCGCTACAGCTCAATAGCGAATGTTATTGCTGGCCAATCACGCGAGACGCCGTGATAGAGAAAATTATGTCCCGAGACGCCGCGCCAAATATGGGCGAGATGTTATCAGAGCGGCCACATTATTTCGCCAATACATCGATTTTTCTTTCGCCGGATATTTTGGAGGGCATAAACGAGCAAATTAACGCGATTGAGAGCGTCATAAAATCACCGGGTTACCGCGCTGCAGTAATGGATAAGCCGCGCCCCAAGCATATATCCCCGGGTGTCTTCATGGGCTATGATTTTCATATCACCCAAGACGGGCCGCGGCTAATCGAGATCAACACCAATGCAGGTGGTGCATTTATCGTTGATATGATTGAGCAAACAAATGGATCTGGCACTGGGAAATTTGGCGAGCACATTGCTGATATGTTTCGGCGTGAATGGGAGGGCGCAGGCCGCAGCGGCGCACTAAAAACAATTGCCATCGTCGACACAGCGCCTAAAGACCAGTTTCATTATCCGGATATGTGTCTCGCCAAAACCCTTTTAGAAGATCATGGTCTATCGGTGGTGATTACCGACCCAAGCGAGCTTCATATTTCGAAAGGTCAGTTATTTTTCGGACGCACCCGAATTGATATGATCTATAACCGCCTGACGGATTTCGATTTGTCAGAGCCCGAAAATGCTGTGGTTCGCCAAGCTTTCGATGACGGCGCAGCGGTAGTTACGCCCGCGCCGCACCATCACAGACTCTATGCTGATAAACGCAATCTTATTCTGCTCAGCGATTCAAACGCCCTATCTGCAATTGGAGCGTCGCCCGCGCAGATCAGAACCCTGGCGGCAATCCCGACCACGCGGCAAGTTACAGCAGAATTAGGTGAGCAGTTTTGGGCCGAACGCAAATCCCTCTTCTTTAAACCCCAAGCTGGCTTTGGCAGCCGCGGAGCCTTTCGCGGGGCAAAGCTAACGAAAAGAGTATGGGGCGAGATATTAGAGGGCGGCTATATCGCCCAAGCCAGAGTGTCCCCGCCCCTACGCGCCGTTACGGTTGATGACGCGAAGTCGACTTTGAAATTTGATGTTCGCATTTACACCTATGATGGCCAGCCTCTTATTTTAGGCGCTCGCATTTATCAGGGGCAAACCACCAATTTGCGAACCCAAGGCGGCGGCCTCGCGGCGGTCATTCCCATTGCAAGCGAGTCGTTCTCCTCACCGCAGCATTATCTCAATTCATGTCGCCGTGATTAAGACTCGACAAACCAAACCGCTGCCCCTATATACCCGTTAATTACAAGTTCTGAAGCATCGCGCTGATGACGGCCTCCACACGGAGCGCCGTTTTTTTAATGCAAAATGTGACCGAACCAATGGAGTAGGAATGAAGACGAAGACGGATATGGATGAGCGCATTTTAGCGATTGCGGAGCCTGTGGCAGATGACCTCGGGCTTAACATCGTGCGCATTCGCGTCATGGGCAATAAGCGCACGACGGTGCAGATTATGGCCGAGCGTAAATCGGACGGACAGATGGACGTTCAAAATTGCGCCGACCTGTCGCGCGCCTTATCGGCCATTATGGAAGTCGAAGATCCCATCGTCGAAGGCTACGCGCTGGAAGTGAGCAGCCCCGGTGTTGACCGCCCGCTGACCACGCCCGATCAATTTGCGCGTCACGAAGGCTATCTGGCCCGCATCGAGCTGGACAGATTAGTCGAAGGTCGCAAGCGCTATCGCGGAATTTTGGCGGGCGTTGAAGATGGCGACCAAATCGGGCTGGATATTGAAGGCGAAGACGAGACCGCCTTTATGCCCTTTGACTGGATTGCCGAGGCCAAATTACTGATCACGGATGAGCTTATTGCAGAGGGCCAAAAACGCGCCGCTGCGAGAGGCGAGCCCAACTTACAAGAAGATAAATAGGCAAGAAGACAAATAAATAGAATAACGACCACGCTAAAGGATAAAATTATGGCGACCGGAATTAGTGCAAACCGCTTGGAGCTTTTGCAAATTGCAAATGCTGTTGCGGCAGAAAAATCTATCGATAAGCAAATCGTGCTCGAAGCGATTGAAGAAGCGATTCAAAAAGCGGCCAAGTCCCGCTATGGCAGCGAGCATGATATTCGCGCGACTTTGAACCCTGTTACAGGCGAGATGGATTTGAAAAAAGTCATCACGGTTGTCGAGGAAGTCGAAAATGACGTCACGCAAATCAATCTGGCTACGGCGCAGCTTGATAATCCGGATATGCAGCTTGGCGATATGATCGAAGAGCCGCTTCCGCCGATTGAATTTGGCCGCGTCGCCTCGCAGACCGCCAAGCAAGTCATCATGCAAAAAGTGCGTGACGCCGAGCGTGAGCGTCAGTTCCTGGAATATAAAGACCGCGTCGGCGAGATCATCAACGGGATCGTCAAGCGCGTTGAATATGGTCACATCATTGTGGACCTTGGCCGCGCCGAAGGCGTTATTCGCCGCGAGCAAGGCTTGCCGCGCGAAAATGTCAAATCCGGTGACCGCATCCGCGCCTATATCTATGATGTGCGCCAAGAAATTCGCGGCAGCCAGATCTTCCTGTCCCGCGCCCATCCGCAATTCATGGCGCAGCTCTTTGCCCAGGAAGTGCCGGAAGTTTACGACGGAATTATCGAGATCGTGGCCGTGGCCCGTGACCCGGGATCGCGCGCGAAAATCGCTGTGCGCTCTAATGACGGATCAATTGATCCTGTCGGGGCTTGCGTTGGTATGCGCGGCTCGCGCGTGCAGGCTGTGGTCAATGAGCTGCAAGGCGAACGCATTGACATTATTCCTTACAACGAAGACGCCGCCGGATTTATCGTCAACGCGCTTCAGCCTGCTGAAGTGACCAAAGTTGTTCTGGACGAAGAAAATGCCCGCATCGAAGTCGTTGTGCCTGATGAGCAGCTGAGCCTGGCTATTGGTCGCCGCGGCCAGAATGTGCGTCTGGCCTCACAGCTCTCCGGCTGGACAATCGATATTCTGACCGAAGAGCAAGAGTCAGAGCGCCGCCAGAAAGAATTCCTGATCAAGTCCGAACTCTTTATGGGCGCGCTGGATGTTGACGAGATGATCGCGCAGCTTCTGGTCTCCGAAGGCTTTGAGACGCTCGAAGAGGTTGGCTATGTCGCTCAAGACGAGCTGGCCGCAATTGACGGCTTTGATGATGACACGGCTGAGGAGCTTCAAGCCCGCGCCCGTGAATTCCTCGAAAAGCAAGCCGCTGAGCAAGACGAAGCGCGCAAGGCTGCCGGCGTCGAGGACGAAGTTCTTGAGATCGAAGGCGTGACGCTCGCTATGGCGGTTAAGTTTGGTGAGAACGAAATCAAGACTGTCGAAGACGTTGCCGGCTTGGTTCCTGATGATCTGCTCGGATGGGATGAAGAGAAAGACGGCGAGACCGTTCACGAAGACGGCTTCTTTGAAGGTATGGAAATGAGCACGGATGAGGCGCAAATGATGATCATGCAGGCGCGCGTCAAAGCGGGCTGGATTGAAGCCAGCGCGCTGGAGCCTGATCCGGAATATCTTCTCGACGAAGAGGGCAATCCTGTTTTAAATGAAGAGGGCGAGCCAATATTGGCAGACGCAGAGACGGCTGAAACAGCCGGGGAGATCGCCTAACGAACCGTTGGGCACCTGATATGGCCCCCGACGCTCCGACAGATTTAAAGACCAACGCCGCGGCAGACCTCGCGCCGGACATCGCAAACGGCGCGCGGGGCAAGGCCCTGCGCGAGCGCCGCGATATTGTGTCCGGGGAGGTCATGGATGAGCGCCATCTTATCCGCCTCGCCATTGGGCCGGACGGTCAGGTCCTGCCGGATTTAAAGTCTAAATTTGGCGGACGCGGCGTGTGGGTTGCCGCCAATAGAGCCGCGGTTGAAATCGCGGCGTCCAAGGGCCATATCTCTCGCAGTGCTAAGCGCAAAGTCGATAGTCCTGAGGGTCTGGCCAATATGATCGAGCAAGGCCTGCGCGGCTCACTGCTGGGCATGATGGGTATGGCGCGGCGTGCCGGAAAATTGCATAGCGGTTTTGAAAATGTGCGCAGCTTTGTGCGTGAAAACCCGCCCGCCTGGCGCATTGCCGCAAGCGACGCGGCGCGAGACGGGCGTAATAAAATTCGCGTCCTGTCCAAAGCGCCGTGGAACGCCACGCCAATACTTGGATGCTTTACCGCGCAAGAGCTCGGCAAGGCCATCGGCATGGACGACGCGACGCATTGCGCCATAGCCGAGGGAAAATTGGCCAAGAGCTTTACGGTAACGGCGTTAAAGCTGCGGGGCTTTACGCCCCTCATTCCGCCGGATTGGACTGAGGAAATTGAAGATTTTGAGGCTTGGCACGCCCAAAGAAAGGCGCCCTGACAGGCGTTATGGACTGTTGATAATTTGGCAAAGGCCGCTTAGGTTGCGGCCCTGTCGCAAATGGGGAGATACGCTTCCCGATAGAGAAGAGATATATGACTGATAATAAAGATAAATCCGGCGGCACCTCCACAGGCGGGCGCAAGCCGCTCAGCCTGAAAGCCAAAGGCGGAACAGTGCGGCAGAACTTCTCCCATGGACGGAGCAAGTCCGTCGTGGTCGAGACCAAGAAACGCCGTATCATTGGCGGGCCGGGAAAACCTGCGCCGTCCAAAGAGGCGGCGGCGGCCAAGGCCAAACCCAATGTCGACGAGGCCGCCATTGCCGCGCGCAAATTAGGCCTGTCCAAGACGGAATATTTGAAGCGCCAAAAAGCAGTCGGCGCGGCCCAAGCCCAAGCCGCCGATCGCGCCGCAGCGCAGAAGGCTGAGGCCGAAGAGCGTCAACGCCGCGCTGCCGAGGAACGCGAAACGCTGGCCCGTAAAAAGGCTGATGATGAGCGCGCGGCCAAAGAAGCGGAAATTCGCGCCGAGCGCGAAGCCGCAGCTGCGGAAGCAGAGAAGAACCAAAAAGACGCCCCTAAATCGCGCGATACTGGCCGCTCTGCGCCATCGACGCCGGCCAAGCCGCGCGACGCGCTCGAAGCCATGGGCGGACGCGTCAAGCAAAAGCGCCAGCAACCGACCAGCAGTAAATCACGCGGCGGGCGCAATGAAAGCCCGCGCCGTCGCCGCAAGCTGACCATTGTCTCGGCTCTAGCCGGTGACGAAGAGCGTCAACGCAGTCTCGCCTCAGTTAAGCGCGCGCGCCAACGCGAAAAAGAACGCCGCACGGGATCTGACCAAGACGGGGATAAAAAATCCCGTCAGGTCGTTATTCCGGAGACAATTACGATTGCCGATCTGGCCAACCGTATGGCCGAGCGCGGCGCAGATGTTGTTAAATATCTGATGAAGCAAGGCACAATGGCCAAAATTAACGATGTGCTGGACGCCGATACGGCGCAGCTGATCGTTGAAGATTTCGGCCACAGCGTGAAGCGTGTTGCCGATAGTGATGTCGAGGATAATTTCCTCGCTGACCGCGACGATGATGATCCCAAAGATCTGAAACCCCGCGCGCCTGTCATCGCCGTGATGGGCCATGTTGATCACGGCAAGACGTCTTTGCTGGATGCTCTGCGAAAAGAAGATGTGGCCAGCGGCGAAGCCGGCGGCATTACCCAGCACATCGGCGCCTATCAACTCAATTTAAAAGACGGTCATAAAATTACCGTTCTGGATACGCCCGGTCACTCGGCGTTCTCTGCAATGCGCACGCGCGGCGCAGCAGCTGTGGATATTGTCATCCTTGTGGTTGCTGCCGATGACGGCGTCATGCCGCAAACGATCGAGTCGATCAGTCATGCCCGCGCTTCCGGCGCGCCGATTATTGTCGCGATAAATAAAATGGACGTGCCGGGCGCTAACCCGCAAAAGGTCGAAACCGATCTGTTGCAGCACGAAATCATTACCGAGAGCATGTCGGGTGAAACCCAAGCTGTTCAGGTCTCGGCTAAAACGGGCGCAGGTCTGGACGCATTGATTGAAGCGATTAATCTACAGGCAGAAATCCTGGAGCTGAAAGCTAATCCGAAACGCGCAGCCGATGGTCTTGTAATTGAGTCCAAGGTTGAAAAGGGACGCGGCTCTGTGGCGACGCTTCTTGTGAAACGCGGCAGCCTGAAGCGCGGCGACGTTATCGTGGCCGGAGATTATTGGGGTAAGGTCAAAGCCATTACTGATGAGCGCAAAGCTCAGGTCAAATTGGCTCTGCCCAGCATGGCCGTTGAAGTCATGGGACTGGACGGGGCGCCGGATCCGGGCGAGCCTTTCGGCGTTGTTGAAAATGAAAACCAGGCCCGCGAGATTACGGAATATCGTCAACGCGCCCGCCGCCAAAATACATCCGCTCCGACGGCTATGGCCTCTATGGAGCAGATGATGGCCAAGATGCAGCAGAAGCAAATTTCTGATATGCCGCTTCTGGTCAAAGGCGATGTTCAAGGCTCGGTGGAGGCGATTAAATCCTCCGTCGAGGGCATGGGCAATACCGAAGTACGCGCCCGCGTCATTTACGGCGCGGCAGGCGGGATTAGCGAGAGCGATATTCTTCTCGCCAAATCCTCCGAAGCGCCTGTGATTGCGTTTAACGTTCGCGCCAATCGCCAGGCCAGAGATTTGGCCGAACGTGAAGGCGTGGAAATTCGCTATTACTCCATCATCTATGATTTGATTGATGATGTGAAAGGCGTGCTTGAAGGCATGCTTGATCCCGAACGCCGCGAGACCTTCCTGGGCTACGCAACCGTCAAAGAAGTCTTCGATATTTCCAAACTTGGCAATATTGCCGGCTCGCTGGTCACCGAAGGTATGGTCAAGCGCGGAGCGGGCGTCCGCCTGTTGCGCGATGATGTGGTCATTCACGAGGGAGAGCTGTCCACATTGCGCCGCTTTAAAGATGAAGTTGAGTCCGTCGTCTCCGGCACCGAATGCGGTATCGGATTTAAAGGCTATCACGACATTCGCAAAGGCGACCAAATCGAGTGCTTTAGCGTTGAGCACATAAAACGCAATCTGGATGATGTGAACAAAGCCGAGGCCGAGAAAAAGAAAGCCGACGCCAAAGCCAAGAAAGCCGCGGAAGCTGCAGAGGCCGCCGCTGAGGCGTAAAGCTCTGCTAAATTAAACTTTAGAGCCGCTCCATTTGGGGCGGCTTTTTTTAATGCGGTACTGGGTGATTATCACTGATGAAAAACGGGATGTGTAGTTTGGTGCGGCGCCGCATCACCCCCTCAGACGCGTCCCGCGTCAGCCGCCGGAGCAGGTAGATTTACGCGAAGCGCAAAGACGGAGGGGGTAAGCGGACGTGCTTTTGAGATTTAAATTCGCGACAGATAAGCCCCCATCCCCCTTCGCTACGCTCAGGGTACTTCCCCCGCTTCGCAGGAGAAGGTTGACCGTATCAAGAATAGACGGTCTTGAGCCGTAATAGGGAAAAGTTCGTCAGATCAAGACAGATCACCCTTCTCCCGCTTGCGGGGGAAGTGGGCGCGCCGAAGCGTTAGCGAAGGCGGGGTCGATGGGGGGCGGGAGCCGCCGATAACATTAACCTACTCATCCTCGTCAAATCCGCCCTCGACCAACTCCACAAGCGCAGCGAGGGCGGCTTTGGCTTCGACCCCTGCGGCGCTAATCGTGAGCTGCTCGCCCACGGCGGAGCCGAGCATGAGGAGCTCCATGATGCTGTCGGCGACGACAGTTTCCGCGCCGCATGTATTATGACTGGTCACTTTGACGATGGCGTCAAATCCGCTGGCCGTGGCCATAAATTTTGCCGAGGCGCGAGCATGAAGGCCGCGTTTATTGACCAAAGTCACTTTGGCGGTGAGGGGCGTAAACATAATGCGCCTAGACGTCGCCGGCCAGCACTTCGGAGGCAATGGCGATATAGCGAATGCCGGCCTCTTTGGCCTTGGCCGCCGCCTCGTCCAGATTATGCGTGCGGCGCGCTTCGGAGAGTTTGATCAGCATGGGCAGGTTCACCCCCGCTATGACTTCAATCTCGCCCGTTTTGAGAAGCGAGATCGCCAGATTAGACGGCGTGCCGCCAAACATATCAGTGAGCAGTATAACGCCGTCCCCGCCATCCACGGCCTTAACAGCAGCGCGAATATCGTCGCGGCGACGCTCCATATTATCATCGGCGCCAATACAGACCGTGTCCATATGATCTTGGGGGCCGACAACATGTTCTGTTGCCCGGCGCAGTTCTACGGCCAATTTGCCGTGGGTGACGATGACTAAACCAATCACGCAATATCCTTTTCTCGCGGCGCTTTCCAAATGCCCGAAAGGACAGTTAACCAAGATTTTGTGGGTTTGAAAACAGTTAATTGCGCTTTTTACGGTGCTATTCTAAGAGAGAGCATGACCGATAAATCCCAATCTGCCGAAGAGGCCCCGGAGCCAAAACGCGAAATTGATCCGCGCCTGCTTGAGATCCTGATTTGCCCAAAAACACGCGGGCCGCTATCCTATGACCGCGCCAAACAAGAGCTGGTGAGCAAGCGGGCCAAGCTGGCCTATCCCATCCGGCGCGGCGTCCCGATCATGCTGCCCGATGAGGCGCGCAAACTTGGCTGATCCGGTCGCGACTTACGGCCTGCTCTCCCTTGCCCCGCCCGTTTTGGCCATTGGGCTAGCGCTCGCCACGCGGCAAGTCTTTGTCTCACTGCTGGCCGGCATTTGGCTAGGCTTTATTATATTGGCGGGCGGAAATCCGCTGACAGGGACCTTTGATACCTTTGACGGCTTTGTCGCTGTCTTTGCCAGCGGTTATAATACGCGCATCATTATCTTCACCCTGCTCATCGGGGCGCTAATCGGCCTTGTGCAATATTCCGGCGGAGTTGACGGGTTTGTTCAGGCTCTACTGGGGCGTCTCGATAAGATGGAAGCCAAAGCCCAAAGTCGCGGGCAG
>ENA-ORXM01005091-ORXM01005091.1-marine-metagenome-genome-assembly--contig:-NODE-5091-length-10782-cov-7.165063_pt1 | contig 10782 bp, 13 predicted proteins | sample MGYA00237867_ERZ511480 | MGnify/ENA primary metagenome ERZ511480 (study PRJEB26309, sample SAMN06266103) | marine metagenome | isolation source: Algal blade | place: United Kingdom:Sidmouth, United... | reverse complement strand
TGGCCGCGTGGGGGAGGGTCGGGTCGTGGGGGGGTTGCGGACACTGCTTGAGCGTGGTGTGCCGACCGACCACTGGTGTGCCACAGGCCTATATAAGACCTGGACCCTGTGCGTGCCCGCGCAGTCGGGTTACGGACCGGACCCGCTGGTGACGCGCAGGGGTGTCCCCAGGCCGCACCCGCGGTGGCCGCGTGGGGGAGGGTCGGGACGTGGGGGGGTTGCGGACACTGCTTGAGCGTGGTGTGCCGACCGACCACTGGTGTGCCACCGGCCTATATAAAACCTGGACCCTGTGCGTGCCCGCGCAGTCGGGTTACGGACCGGACCCCGTGGTGCCGCACCTGTCACACCCCGAGACGGCGTCGTGCTTCTCAACCCCCCCACCCCCTCAACCGTGCGACGCTGAGAGTGTCATGGCGGCGTCTCTGGCTGGCGCGGCCGACGGGTCGGTGCCCCTGCCCCCCACTGTCTTGCGCGATGTGAAGGTCGGAAGCCTGCGCATTCCGGATCTGATGCCCCGCCGTCAGTCCAGCTCATTGGTTCGTGACATCCTGGCAACCATTCGGCGATATCGCACATTGCCACAGGCGCATGCACCGATCTTGTGCCTCGACCGTGAGGACCCGTCCTTCTTCATTCCATGCGACGGCGGTCATCGTGTGAGCGCGATCCTTCAAGCGCTGCGGGAGGGTATCTTGGGTGCAGAGGACATCATTCGCGCCCTCGTCATTGTCGACCAAGATGAGCAGAGCGTTTCGCTCTGTGACTCCATGCGCGCCCTTCTGGCGATGGAGTACAACGATCAAGGCCACAACATCGCACGCACGACGGCGTACGACAGCATCACCACCAACCTCATGTTCTTCCGAGCCTGGTCGGCGGAGACTGCCATTGCGCTCAGCATTAGCAGTGCAGCCGAGTATGCCGCTGGGTACACCACCAAGCAGCTGTACGTCTCTTGCAGGGAGGTGCCGAGGACATTTGTTGATCGACGTAAGGCCGTTGAGACGCTGGTCAAGGCTGTCTTTACCTTTCTGGAGAGCCCCAGGGCGCTACAGTTTCTGGGGAAGACTCTGGAGGAGGGCCGCTTTGAGCCACCCACCTACCCTCACTACCGCTACAGTCTGACGGTGTTGGGCGCCCCAAGCCTGCGCAAGCCTCTCGCCCCTGACTCGTCGGCCGACGAGCGGGACCAAGTTCGCTGCGTGCTGCTGCGCGTGTATGAGGCGTGGTACGACGTGCACATGGGTATTGATGGCGACATGCCTCGACCTTGGCAGGGGGTCGATCACCCCACCCTGACGGTCGCCCTTGCCAAGCGTATTGGCGACTCCTTTGTTCCCTTTGTGCGAGGCATGACGGCAGCTGCGGTGATCGCCGGGAGATCGCTGGAGGAGGTGTTGGCGCTGCATCCGGGGCCTGCTGCCGATGTGCTGTACCCGTCGGTTGAGGACCGTTTGGTGTCCACGTTTCGCCACCTCGCTCCCCCGCCGTCATCTGTTGAGGAGGACAGTGACGGGCTGTTTCAGGCCCAAGGGAATGCCTTGCGCGCCGACCTTGTGGACGCGCTCCGGCAGGATTCCGAGCACCCGCCCATTGTGCCGTGGGTCGTCCCTGGTCTGCCATGCGCCTCCGACGCAGACGCGGCCGACGAAGAGGATGCCAATGCGCCCGCGCTCGGCCCGGACGTTGACGAGGCTCTTGCGCACCTTGACGGCGAGGACTCGCAGAGCTTTATGGCCTTTTTTCAAAAGACGTCGTCAGGGCCACTACCTGTGGTTCGTGTACCAACCGGGGACGAGCTTGCGTGTCGTGATCTTGAGGCTGCCGACCAGTGGGGTTTGGCGGATGCCGCTGGTGGCGACGGCCCGCCCGGTACCCCCCGCGTGTCTGACGGTGGCGCCTCTGGCGACGGTGGTGGGGACGGGCCCGCTGGGCTAGGCGGCTCAGACGGCACCCGTGCCCAGGTGGACGCACACGGCCTGGACGCTACTCGGGACTCTCATGTGGGCAATCGAGGCGGGCCTGCCCGGTCCACGGAGCGTCGCAAGGGGCCGCATGTGACAGGTGACGGCGCAAATGGTGGCCAGACTGCCACGACACCAGCGACGGCGCTTGCCACGTCGGCCACAGGGCGTGTCGTGTCGCCGACGTCGGCGACTGTGCCGCCGGTTGGCACCACGGCGCTGCCATGCCTTGCGCGACTTGCTCGCGCCAATCCTCGTGCTGACCAGCCTAAGAGGAGGCCGCCTGTGTCTCTCAAAGCTGGGACTCGGGTTCGGCAGCCTCTTGAGGTACTCGAAATCACGATCGGCCCTGCTTTTCTGCCCCTTCGGAACGAACAAGCGGCGCCTTTGGCCCGCCCGTCCCGTGGCAGCCGAGCGACAGTTGCCACTCTCCCGACGATTCGCACGGGGGGGGTGCGGCACCGCCGCCCTCCAGGTGCGAGCGGAGTCCCTGCGCACGTGTACGCGCTCCCCACGGCGAGCGCAGCGGACGCCAACTGGTGTCGCCGCGAGTAAGCCTTGAGTGGCAGCGCGGCTGCGTATAACGCCGAGTACAGTGGTCCGCCGCTGATGCGTGTGCTGACAATTCCCGCTTTCAGTGTGCTCGTGCCGATGACCCACCCTGCGAGGCTGCTTTTCGGTCGCCGGTTTTGGCTGGCCGTCGACTGGTACGTGGGGCCTGCTGCAGCGGATGCGACCGCTGACTGTCGCTGGCGCGCCCCTGGCCGAGCTCACGCACGAACGCGTCGAGGGCGAAGTCGCGACGGCCGCCTTTTTCAGTGCGACCGCGGCCCTGATGTCCAGACGAGGGTGGGTCACGCTGGACCACCTCGTAGACATGACGACCATCGGGGCCGTCGGTTTCGACGTCGTGGCTGCATAGTGGACGTTGCTGGCTGGCGCGAAGGATACGTCGGCAGAGCACATCAAGCTGTTGACCAGGGGTTGGTGAGAATAAATCCATGAGGGATGTATCCGAGCCGGGTACTCGTATCCATTCGGGACATAGGGTGAGGCGGGAAGCTCGTCATGTACTCAATTTCGAGGGAAAGGAGTAGAGCAGTCCTTATCAGAGCTCTGGTCCCAGAATAGACTGTACTCAGATCGGACTTGAGACACTCCGCTTTATCCGGCAAGATGAATGGTCAGGACGACGGCGGCGTTCGTGCCTGCGACTCCATCTGCAGGGATGCAATCGAACCTTCAAACAAGGCACCTGTCTCATCCGAGCGAAGTGAGCCCCTAACGTCGAATCGACATCAGCGAATAAAAGGAGACCGGCTGTCGGTTTGTGCCAGCAGCAAATGTGTCGCTCCCTCAACGCGTCAAGCAACGAAGGGGTGACATAAGGGCCTCTCTCTGGTTGACACCCCCCGCATCCCCTGTTGAGAACTCGTTGGGCCATCTGCTCCCTGGCATCCATCGGTGCAGCCTCCAGCAGCCGTAGCGATGGACTCGAGGACGAGTTGGCACCTGGCGGTCGGGGCGTGGCGCTGGTGCAGACGCCAACCCCGCCCCAGCGCAGCCAAAATGAGAGCGCGGATGTGCTGGCCTTTGCGGCGTGCGGCCAAGACTTTTTGGCGACTATCATCGGGCCCTATACGGCTTCGTCCTTATCGAGTTCCCCAACTCGCATCTTCCACGCAGGTGCAACGTGGTACCCCCACAAGAGCGGGGAGAAATGCTGGACGACGCGGCCCCACGCCAACGATTTGTGGGATACGTTCACGGGGACCGAAGATGGCCAGAGGGGTCACTTTGTGGTTCGTTGTCGCGTTTGCGCTCTCGTCGGGGTCACCGCCACCTACTACCTCAAGCACGGGAAGTCGAGCAACGCTTGGCGCCACTACGGCAACATCGTCGCTTCAAGCGTGGTTGATGACGTGCAGCGTCGCCGACACGCCGCTGTGCTCGCGTGGCGCACAAGGAAGTCGGGGACAGCGGCCGGTGGTGGTAGTGGACATGGCGGACCACTAGACGGCTACCTCACGGCGTCAAGGACCCAATCAATGACGCCGGCCCAGGCGCGACCGCACCACGTCCGCGTCGTCCTGATGCTGGTGATGACTCTGTCACCGCTTGCTTTGACGGAGAACAAGTACTTGCTTGAATTTGTGCGGGGCCTGGGCGTCTCGTACGATCCCCCAGCACCAGCCGGCGTTCGCAACATCCTTCTTGATCTCTTCTCCTTTGTGACGGATCAACTCCGAGCTCAAGTGCGGCGCTTACAAGGGCTGTACCGTGATGTGCCATTCTTCCACTTGGTGACGGACCTGTGGACGGAGAGGCACGGCTCCGGCTCTTATGGCTCCCTCGTGTTGCGCTGCGTCGACCCTGGCACCTTCTCCATTGTGAAGCTCCACCTTGGTGTAGCTGCTTTCAATGGGCGGCACGACCACGGCAACATCAGGTCATGGACGGAGCGCCTCCTCCGCCGATATGGTGTGCGCACAGAGGATGTGAGCTCGTCGACCTCCGACTCTGGCTCAAACGTCAAGAAGGCGTTGACACAGCTGTGGCCCCGCTGGGTGCCCTGCGCTGCCCACACCCTACACTTGGCGGTCAAGGTTGCCCTTGGCGGAACTGGCAAGACGGCGGCAGGAAGGGCGGCGCGGGCGGGCGCGGCATCCTCTTCAGCAACGTCAAGGACGGGTGGAGCAAATCCGGGCGCTGCTGACCTGCTCAGCCGTGCTCGCAAGATTGGAAACCTCTTCCACAAGTCAACGGCAAGCGTCGAGAAGCTGAACTCCGTACCTTTCAATGGGGACAATGCGCCGCGCAAGTTGCTGACCGAGTCACCAACTCGGTGGGGATCCACATATCTTGCTCTCGTCAGACTTTTCATCGAGGTCCGATTCGGAGGCCGTCCGCCACCTGATTGGAGTGCTGCAGCCCGCGTTCGAGGCTTGTGTGGCGATGCAGAGTACCAGTTTGACGGTTGCTGATGCCCTTGGGCTTGTCAGCCGGCTGCGTCGCACCATGCGACTCGGTGTCTTCCCATGCCCTAAGCCGTAAGAGAAGCCGCTAGCCGTCGGCCGTGAGGCCATTCTTCTATTCCTCGGGCTGGACAAGAAGAGGACGAACGCCATGGAGCTGGACAACCGCATGTACGACCACGAGATTGTGCCCTTGGAGGCCACGCGCGACGCTGACGGCTTGCGCGACGAAGCCGCCACATTGGTCAGGATCCTGCAAGACGAGATCGACGCGCGGTTCTTCAGCGCGGAGAGCGATATCAAGAACTGGCTCGCGAATGACGCCGTGCTGGCTGCCGCCCTCGTCACTCCGGGGGTAGCTACGATGCTCCGCAAGGCCGCCGCCCGTGTTGGGCAGGAGTGCCCGATCGAGCGTGCTCGTGGTGCGGTGTTGGAGACCGCAGCCCCTGTCGCGCAAGTCAATCCTAGCGCGACTTCACGCGAAGGTCTGCTGCAGGAGGAGCGCCAAATGTGCCGTACCACCCTTGTTGGCTGGGACTCGGATGAAAGCGACGATGCCGACAGTGACACGCCGCTGGATACCGTCACTCGCGAGCTGGACTCCTTCCTCGCGACACACACCGCCAGCGACGACGGGCTTGCGTTTTGGCGCTCGCACGCTGCCGACTTTCCCCTTCTCCACCTGGTCGCATGTGCTCTGCTTGGTGCATCCGGCTCGTCGGCGGCATCTGAACGGGACTTCTCCGTCGCAGGCATGGTGCTCCGCAAAGACCGCTCCAGGATGCTGCCTGAGCACGTGGAGATGCACTGCCTTCTGCGCTTCAACGCCCACCTTCTTCCTGCCGACCCATCGACGGTTCCTGTGCTGTCTGAGGCGGAAAGGTCTCGCTCTCGTGCCAGCATGAGCCGAATCGTCGTTGACACGGCGGTCGGCGGCGAGGCGTCGGGCGATTCGACCGCAAGTGACGGCGATACCTTTTCAGGGCTCACCGACGAGGAAGGGTTGCGGTGAAAGTTTCGGATCGGTCCTTTCGTCTTCTTTTTTTGCATTTTTTTCCCGTGTGTGCGGTGGCCAGGCTCTTTGCCCGCGGATAAGAATCAGAAGGCGACCTGTTGAGCATGCACCTGTCACTTGTCCACCACCACGAGCGCGGCAGCAGGCACGTGCTGCACCCTGATGGACAGCAGCATGCAACCGACAGCGTGCTTATTTCCGGCCTCTCTGCATGCGTCTTGGCCAGGAAGCCTGACACGAAAAAAATACACTGTCCTGCGCAGCGTGCGCCCCACTCTGACGTTACCGCGGTCCCAAGTTCATGACCACTATTACAAACGCAGCAGTTTCACAGACCCTGCTGTCCAGCTTGCCGACCCGCCTGGCAGCTTAAGAACCCAGCACTGCAGTGGATGCACAACGATGGAGCAACCTGACTCCCCCTGGTAGCGGTAAGCCACCAACAAAGAACTCAAACCATGTGACAGCATCACAGATGCAGTACAAAACCTTTCTTTAAGGCACGACGCCCTTTCCAAGCACCGACACGCTCGCCAAGCCTCTCGCGCGCCCCCCCACACCTAGAACCACCGCCACCAACCCGCCCTTGCCCAACGGCGACAACCCGACATAGTTCCTCGGGCACCAACTCAGCCCGACCACCAACGCCGTGGAGCCACAGCTGCTGGAGGCCGACAGAACCGGAAATCCCCCCGCGCATTCGCGCCGACCAACCGCAAACGCTTCCAGCTTGCCCTTGCTGAACGCTGACACCCCGTCCGAGTACCCCGCGCACCTGCCCACACAGACCACCAACGCCGCCAAACCGCTCTTGCCAAAGCCCCACACCTCCGCCAAGCACCCCGGGCACCCGCCCACCCCGACGATTAATGCCGCAGAGCCGCCATTTCCATAGCTGCACACCTCCGCCGAGCACCCCGCGTACTCGCACGCACCGACCACAAACGCCGTTGAGTCGCCCCTTCGTGACGAAGAGTCCCACACCTCGCCGCTCGCACACTCACCAATATCACCACCGCCCAACATTCTACAAGCACGGACAGAACAACAGAGGCCTTCGCGCACCGGCCAAGAACCGAACCCAGCACAGTCAACGAGACTGTGCCCAACGCTGACACTCCCGCCCACCCCCCCGCCGACCCGGTCACATCGTTCATCGGCGCTGCAATGCGGCCCTTGTCAAACTGCGGCACTTCCACGCATCCCCCCGTGCACCCGCCCACACTGACGACCAACGCCGCAGAGTTCTCCTCGGCAATCGCCAACACCCCCGCCGAAAAACCGCGCACCCGCCCAGCCCGACCGCCAACTCCGCCGACTTGCCGTTGGCTAACACCGACACCTCCGCCCAGCCCCCAGTACACCCGGCCACGCCAGCAGCCAACGCCGCCGAGCCGCACTTGCCAACGTCCGACGTCCTCACCTAGACCCCCGAACACCCGCGCACACAGACCAATACAACAAACGACCCGCAGTTTAGAAACACTGACACAACCACATAGTCCGCCGCGCACTGACCCAGCCCGGCCCACAGCTCCGACAACGAGACTGTGCCCAACGCCGACACCCCCACCCAGCCCCCCGCGCACGCGGTCACACCGACCACTAACGACGCAAGGCCGCCCTTGGCAGACGCCGACACCCCCGCTGAGATTCCGCTCACCCACCCACACCTATCACCAACGCCATAAGCCACCATCGGGAGACGCCGATACCCTCGCCGAGACCCCGCGCGCCTGGCCAGCATGACCGCCGGCGCCGCAGAATTGCCATTGCCAAACGCCGAAGCATCCGCCGAGCCCCCCGCTCACCCGCCCACACCGAGCACCAACGCCGCCGAGCGGCCCTTGCCAATGTCCGACGTCCCCACCTAAACCTTCGAGCACCCGCCCACATTGGACAATAACACCGCCGACTCACATGTTACAAAGGCTGACACAACGACAGCGTCCCCCGCGCACCGACCCAGCCTGGCCCCCAGCACCGACTACCACACCGTGCCCAGCGCCGACACCCGCACGCAGCCCCCCGCGAATCCAGTCACACCGACCATTACAGCCGCAGAGCCGCCCTTGCCACACGGCGCCACGCCCACATTGCCCACCGCGCACCCGCCCACACCGACCACAAACGCCGCAAAGCCGCCGTCACCGAACCCCGACACTCCAGCCGAGACCTCCGGCACCCGCCCTGTCCGAACGCCAACGCCAAGGACTTGCCGTTGGCCAACGCCGTAATCTCCGCCGAGCCCCCCGAACACCCACCCACACCGACCACTAACACAGCCGAGCCGCCCTTGCCAACGTCCGACGTCCCCACCTAGCCCCCCGAGCACATGCCCACACCGACCAATAAAACGACCGACCCACATGTCACAAACACTGGCACGTCCACGGATTCCCCCGCGCACCGACCAAGCACGCCCCCCAGCACGGAAGACCAAACCATCCCCAACACCGACACCTCCACCCATCCCCTTGTGCACCCGGTCACCCCGCTCACCAACCACGCAAATCCGCCCGTGCCAACCGGCGGTACCGCCACGCTGCCCCACGCGCAAGGGCGAACACCGACCACCAACGCCGCGAAGCCGCCCTTGGCAAACGCCTACCCCCCCGTGAAGACCGGGCGCACCCGCCCACATCGACCACCAATTCCGCAAAACCGCCCTTGCCAAGCGCCGGCACTCACGCCAAGAACCCGCGCCCCTGCCCAGCCCGATTGCCAACGCCTCCGCCTTGCCGTTGGCAAACGCGGAAACCCCGCCGAGACCCCGCGCACACGCCAAGCGCGACAGCCAACGCCGCCGAATCGACGTTTTCCAGCACCGACACCTCAGCCGAGCCCCCCGCGCACCCTGCCGCACCGAACACGAACACCGCCGAGCTGCTTTTGCCAACCACCAACATCTTCACCTAGCGCCCCGCGCACCCGCCCACACCGGCCAATACTACCACCGACTCACGTTTTACAGACACTGACACAATCGCAGAGTCCCCCGCGCACCACCCAAGCGCGGCCTCCAGTACCTACGAACAGACCGTGCCCAACGCCGACACCCCCACCAAGCCTCGAGCGCACCCACCCGCACCGACTACCAACGCCACAAAGCCGCCGTCGGCAAACGCCGACCTTCCCGCCGAGACCCCACGCAGCCGCTCAGCCCGCCCCCTTACGCTGCCGCCTTGCTCTTTCTGAACGCCGAGACCCCAGCCGAGTCCCCCGCGCACCCGTCTGCACCGACAACCAGCGCCGGCAAGCCGCCCTCGGCCAACGCCGACACCCCCGCTGAGCCCGCGGCGCACCCGCCCAGCGAGGCCACCATTGCCGCAGACCTGCTGGAGAAAAACGCCGACAGTCCCGCCGAGCCCTCCAGCGCACCCGCCAAGCCCGAGCGTCGTCGCCTACTGGCCGCACGGTACGACGGCTGTGGCGGTGCGGGGGGAGCGTGCGCACCAGCGGGGCGGGGCGGCGTGCACTGGGTCCGACTGTTGTGCGCGATTTGGTGCCCATTGATCAGAGCGCTCTTGATCAAGATGCGCAGTGTCAGCGTGGGTCATCAAATGCTTTTATTTGATTGGTACACCGAGAGAGAGATAGAAAAATGGATTCGCTTATGTCGGTCTTGGAAGAGAGATACACGACCATACTGGTGGCATTTTTGATGCTACGGTGCCACACGACGAAAACGGCCGACAAAAACAGGAAGGGCGTCTTTTTTTTTGCATTTTGTGCAGCCAAATATTTCCACTAAAGCGGCAGTGTTCCCAACGCCGGGTGGAAGCCAGCGTGCGAGCGACAGCTAAGAGGAGTGCCAACAGGGAGGCGCAAAAGCACGGAGAAGAACCATCGGTGAGGAGCGCCAGCGGGAGGGGGACCAGCAGCGAGGGGCGCCACCAAGGAGGGGCAACAGCAGGGAGGGGCACCACAGCGAGAGGCGCCAGCGTGGAGGGATGACAGCAGGGTGGGGCGCAAGCGGCGACGGACGCCAATGGAGACCACCAGGGAGGGGCGCCACCAAAGAGGGGCACCCCGATTAAAGGGCAGCACCAGGGAGGGAAAACCACCAGCGAGAGGCGCCAGCGGCGAGGGATGCCAGCAGGGGGGGGCTCCAGCCGTAAAGGGCGCCCAGGCGGACTACGAGGGAGGGAAGCCACAAGGGAGGGGCACAACCTGGGAAGGGCAACGCCAGGGGGGCGCACCACGAGCAAAAGGCGCCAGCAGGGAGCGGCACTACCAGCGAGGGGCGCACACAGGGAGGGGCACCAGCGGGGCGGGGCACAAGCACGGATGGGTGGCAGCGGAGAGAGCTCCCAGCGGGGAGGGTGTCGGAAGGGAGGAGCGCCAAAGGGGAGGTTCTTGGAAGGGAGGATTGTCAACAGAGAGGGGCGACAGGCGACGGAGAGGCGGCAAAAAAGAAGGGGCGAGAGCGAGGAAGGGCACCAGCCGGACGCAGCACCGGGGGGAAGGAACACCGGCGGGAACCAACATGGGCGCCGTGGGGCGCCGGCGGGGCCAGCCACCGCCGGGGACGCAGAAAAGCGGGCACGTGGACCCGCCTGGTCTGACGCAGCCGCTGGCATCGGCCGGCACATCGTTTCCAGAATTTTCCATCCGTGCGGATCGGGCGCACGTTTCATCGGGTTTACAGTCAGTCAACATTGACACAACCAATGGGAGGCCGCGTTCCCAGTGCGGTGGGGACTTCGTGCATCGTAGGGCGCGTGGTGTGAGGCACCATTAGGTGCGTGTGGCGCGGGGCGCAACTGAGGCCCGTTCGCAGAAGCTGTGCAGCTGCGTCCATGCATGCACCAATCTGCGAACG